>JABAOC010015538.1_pt1 | contig 12467 bp, 14 predicted proteins | sample 7062161 | NCBI WGS metagenome assembly JABAOC01 (sample SAMN14538625, study PRJNA623070) | marine sediment metagenome | biome: marine biome [ENVO:00000428]; feature: marine pelagic biome [ENVO:01000023]; material: deep marine sediment [ENVO:00002113] | place: India: Gulf of Khambhat ... | reverse complement strand
TGTTAAAAGCGGATTGTCCCCTCCAAAACCTTGACCGCGCTTCCCGCAACCCATACCCCATGAATAGTCCCTTCGTGGAAAGCGAGTTCCACTTTAATGAGGCTGGGCCGACGTAGCTCCAGCCCCTGTTCAATCTCAACGGTGGTGACGGGTTCCCCTTTTATTAACCCATGCCTGACCAAGTATGCGCCGAGACACCCGGCGGCGCTTCCGGTTGCCGGATCCTCGGGAACGCCGTGAAAGGGCGCGAAGGCCCGGGCCCGGATCCGATTTCCTCCCAATCCATCCATGGTAAAAAGGGCAATCAGGGAAGTGTCTAGCTCCTGGGCCACTGTTTCCAACATAGATGGGTTGATCTTCGCCTGCGATAATGCTCTTTGGGAGGTAATGGGCACGATGAGAAAGGGGAGCCCTGTTGAGACCACCTCGGCAGGACCCTTAAGCAGATCCAATTTCTCAAGAGGAAGGGAAAGGAGCCGGGCCAAGAGCTCCATCTCACCATAGGCGCCCAGAAACTCAGGGTATCTCTGCTCCATTTTGGCCGAGACGGGCTTCCCTCCCGAATAGACCACTTCCACCGGGAAAACCCCCAATCCCAATTCCAGCTTAGTGACCCTTTTTCCTTCCTTTGGGCCTATCCTCCCCTCGTCACCAAGGACGAAACAGGTGCCAATGACGGGATGGCCCGCGAAGGGGATTTCCCTCTGAGGTGTGAAGATCCTCACCTTAAAATCCGCCTCTGAAGAGCCGGGGGTAAGCACGAAGGTTGTCCCGGAGAGGTTCATTTCCCTGGCAATTTTTTGCATCTCTTCTCGGTCCAACCCCTCGGCATTAGGATAGACGGCCAGCGGATTTCCCCCAAAGATTTCCCCGGTGAAGACGTCCACTTGAACAAATCGATATTCCCTCACGGAGCTTCCCGTAATTCTATCGGCTCGTTGAAATTGTGAGCAAATTCCCTCAACGCTCGCGCTCATCTGGGGTTATCCAATCACCTGATCGGCAGCCCCATAAGATCTTATAATAAATTCCTCCTCTATAGCAACAAAAATTGGAACATGAGGGAAATACCGGAGTCCCCGACCCTGGCATACTTGCCCCAATCCTCCCATTGATTTTAACCCTTGTTTCTCATATCCTAGGGAAGGAGGATACCCCCATAGGTCAGTGACATGTCTGAGGTAAGGCTCATTTCACCTTCTCGATCTATCAAGGATAAGTTGGGAAGAACCGTCTTCCTCCGACCCTACCAGGGAGGAGACTTCAAGGGCCTATCCGAAATGTATGATGAATTCGAGCCCAAGGGGAGGGCCATGGGGCTTCCTCCGGGGAAAAAGGAGAATCGTCACAAATGGATGATGGGGGTTGTGGAGGAGTGGTTTAACATTGTCGCTGTCCTTGAGAATCGGATTGTCGGACATGCGGCCCTCGATAAGCCGGTGGGAGCTAATGTCCGGGAGTTTATGATTTTCGTCCATCAGGACTATCAAAACAAGGGGATCGGCCAAGCTCTGACCTTTTCCATGTTAGATGCGGCGAGAGTTATGAAGGTCGAAAAGGTATGGGTAGTGGTTGAGAACCTGAACCGGATTGCCATTACGGTGTTCAAGAAGGCCGGTTTTAGCTTCGCAAGTGAGCCGAATGCTGAGCGCGTGATGATTGCTAATCCTTAGTAGCTGCTTACCCCTCTATTCCATGACGGGGGAAGACGTTTTTCCTTATATACTTCACGGCCTCTTCAGCTCGAGCGAAGGCTTTTTCCTTAACCTCCCCCGTTGTNNAGTATTGACCACGCTAGGGTCCAGCATCGGGCCGTTCGATATATATCATACCCCCCTCCCCCGAGGGCGAGGATTGGCCGCGAGAAGCCCTTGATGGCTTTGATTACCTCCTGGTACCCGTTGTTGGTCAGCATCAAGTGGGTCAGCGGATCCGACCTCAAGGTATCAGCCCCGATTTCGGCCACGACAAAATCGGGTTGGAAGGCCCTAATAATCGGGGGAACCACCTCCTGGAATGCATAGACATAGACCTCATCGTCTGTCCCTTCGGCTAAGGGGATATTGATGTTGTACCCCACTCCGTTTCCAATACCTATCTCATCCACCCTTCCCGTTCCGGGATAAAGCGTTTCCCCGGTCTCGTGGAGCGAAACAACCAGGGCTCGGTCCTCTTCATAAAAGGCATCCTGGACCCCATTGCAGTGATGGGCATCGATATCGATAAATGCCACCTTCAGTCCACCTTGAATAGCCTCCGTAATGGCGACGGCGACGTCATTGACGTAGCAGAATCCCTCAGCATAATCCCTGCGGGCATGGTGAAATCCTCCCAGGGGATTAAAGGCTACATCGGCTTCCCCCTCGAGGATGAACCTCATCCCCATATACGTGGCCCCCGCGGTCATAAGGGACCACTCGTAAATCCCCGCTACGATAGGATTATCCTCCGATCCGATGCCATGGGATAGCATATCCAGGGTGACCTTGCCGGCACTAGCCTCGCGTAACAGGCTGAGGTACTCCTCATCATGGAATAGTTTCAGGAGTCGTGGATCGATGGGTTTGGGCCCTTTGGTCTTCATCCACGGCCTATCCATCACCCCGTATCGGCGGCAGAGTTCATATGCCTTGATAGCCCTTTCTGGCTTGTGGGGATGATTGGGGCCGAATTCGAATTTGGCAAGCTCATGCGAATGGATAAAAACCGACGTCAGCATCTCTTTGCTCATTATCCATCCTCTGCCTCTATCACTATTTCATCTGAGGGGAAATTACAACCTCTAGTTATAACCCTTTCCTGGTAAATTCATCAACCCGCGGAAGACCATGAGCCTTGACTGACACTGCATCTCAAAAAAGCCGCATAACAATGAATGTGGACGAATTTTAGAACGGGCTTTCACAATTTCGGGGTGATCGTAGCTTCATCGATGAAATGAAGACCATAAAAGTCATCCCATTTTTCTCAAAAATACGGTAATATTGTAAGGAGAATCTACTTTGTTCGAACATGTAAGGAGATCTCCACATTCCATGGGAAAAGGAAGCCGAGCACCGAAATTCTTTAGCGAACGCCTTCAGGCGGTGCGAACCACAGTCAACCATTACAAGAGACAAGACGTATTCAAATGTGTCCAACAGGCACACGCTCGATTTGAAAACAAGGTGTCTGTATACCATGTCTTGAAGGAGAAAGGTTGTTATCCCCGTGGCTGTATCTATTTCCTGTGGAAGTGCCGGAAATTGAATAAAGGACGGAGCTGCGCACGGAAATTCAAGCATGTGGGAAGGAAATGTTTTGGGTGCAGGGAATTTTATGACGAGAAGGTAATCAATTGCCCAGAGGTTGTCCTTTCGGATGAGGAGTTTTCAAAATTCATGAGGGACCTGGGGGAATTTGAAACCTGGTTGTACAGCCTGAAAGGATTGGAGGTTAATTTTTCCGGGATGGTCTATTCCGTCAAGCCGAGGATGAGACAAGTCATCCGAGGGAAGAGGGGTCATATTGCATTGGACGGATTCGTGCTCATTTTCCGAGAGGCGTTCATGGACCTCGTGAAGTTCGAAGACCTCTGTTATTTAACCATTAGTAAGGGTTTACAGGCGAAATATCAATTTTCGAAAGGCGATAAGGTTGACCTTTATGCACGGGTTTCAGTGGATCGGGGCCGCCTGATCCTCAAGAGGCCAAATCGAATTGAGATCGATGAAAGAGGTGAGGGTGAGACGTGGTCATGGGACAAAGCGCTTGTAGCCGCTCGAACTGCAAGCCCGATTCCGTATCAATTGGACAAGTGTTTTGCCTGCGATAGAGGGTGTCTTCTGGATACGATTGATGGGACCACCACGGGAGAAAACTATAAACGCCAGTTATTCTGCCTTGAAGGGATCAAGGACCCGCAATTTTGCGTTCGATGGCCTATGCTTCCGGGACTATTTCCTCCAAACTGTAGCCATTCCCGACTTGTTTCCTGAAATAAATCCGGTAGCGTTCAGTAGCTTCTTGGCGTGGGGTCAACACTTTACAGGTTGTTGCCCAAATCCCCTCTCGCTCTCAGAAAAGAGTCTTCGTTCATTCTAAAGTTCACTTCACTGCAAATCTAAGACGGGCCCTCTGGGCTGAAACATGAGATTTGCGGCCGTTTCGCTTCAGCAAGAATGGTTAGCAAAAATTCTTTACTATTAGCTCCAGGGGGTTTGAGCAACGGGCCTTTTACGTATTACTTCTACCGTATTAGAGTTGCCACGTGTCACGTCCAGTTCGCATTGAGTTTGAAGGTGCCGTTTATCACGTGAACTCACGTGGTAATGCTCGGCAGAATATCTATGAAGATGATACAGACCTTCATCGTTTTTTTGCGCTTTTAGTTCGCGAGGTCAACCAACAGCGATGGTTTTGCTATGCCTATTGTTTAATGGGGAATCACTACCATTTACTTCTCGAGACACCGCAGGGCAATCTGAGGCACGGAATGGCCAGGCTGAATGGGATGTATTCTCAGTGCTTTAATCGCCGCCATTTGCTGGCAGGGCATCTGTTTCAGGGGAGATAAAGAGCTATACTGGAGGAGAAAGAATCCCATCTTCTGGAATTATAACGTTATGTGATACTCAACCCTGTGCGGGCTGGCTTGGTAAAGCGTATGGATCAGTGGGAGTGGAATAGTTATCGGGCCACGGGTTTTGGAGGTGAAGTGCATCATGGCTATCCAGGGAGTGGATACTCAGCCAATTTGGGACGAATCCAGATCAAGCTCAGCGCACCTTTCGGAGATTCGTTTCTGAATGTGTTGGTGAGTCATCTGCATGGGAAAAGCTGAGGGGGCAGATATATCTTTGGGGTGAGAGATTTTTGAAAGAGATGTTACAGCGCATAAAGAATACTCCGAGGGAACAGGTTCCTGAGGGGGGTATGCGACCTGATCGTTCCACCATGGAGCAGATGTGCACTCTCGTAGCTGATGCCGCAGGTGTATCATTAGATACGGTGCTTGACAAACATGTGCGAAGGGATGTGTTTCAGGTGAGTGTTTATCTTCTTCGGGGGGCGTGCAATTTACCGATCAAGCAAGGAGCTGGATTAGATAAGGTATCGGTTGCGCACATTTCACAAATCCACCGGGAGATTGAGGATTCAGGTGGCTTAGGGCATGCGTTTCGCTGGGCCAGGAAGTTGGGAAACTATATACAGTACAGTGTTGACCCCCCCTTCTCCACTTGTATAAGAGCGAAATGGTATCCCGCTCTTGGGCTTGTAAAAACCTTTCCATTCCTCAAGCCCCGTGAATTACCCGGACGACTCTGACGCGTTTTTCTGTTATGTATTTGTATGTATTTACATATATTTCTCAATAAACAATCCCCTTCGGAATTGGGGAAAGAGAATTTCGAGCAGGGTAGGTCCCTTTTTTCGGAGCACACCCTGGAAACTTGTTGACAAAGTCAATAAATTTTCATACAGTTATCCTTCATCGTTAGGGGGGGTAGCGCGGTATGAGATCCGAGGAGTTGGACCGGGATACTATTCGGCTCGTAAGAACCTTCAACCGCAAACTCGTTCGGAAGCTACACCAATTAAACCGCGTCCTATCGGAAACTGGGTTGAACGTTACCCAAAGAAATATTCTCTGCGAAATAGCGGGCTCCGGCAGTAAGTCATGGCTCCAATTAGGCGAATCCCTGCTCGTCGACAAGGGGCTTTTGAGCCGTAACCTGAAGGCCCTTGAGCAACGGCACCTGATCATCCGAGTAGGCGACAAAAGAGATCGTCGCAAATCCAATTTCGAATTAACGCAAGCGGGGAAGAAAATGGTTTGTGAGGTGGACCACAGGGCAGACCGGCAGATAGAGGATCTCCTCAAATCCCTCAAGTCCTCCGAATTGGGCGCAATGGTTAACGGCCTGATAACTTATGGCCACCTCATGGGCCTTCACATAGGGGGCCCTGCTTCAGTCCATATCCGCCCCCACAGAATCGGCGATGCCAGCTATGTAACCTGTCTCCATGGAACCCTCTATTCTCAAGAATACGGCCTAGATTGGACCTTCGAGGTGGAAGTAGGGAGGGAAATCATGGAATTCGTGACCCAATTCGACCCCCACTGGGATAGTTTCTGGATCGCGGAATCAGGTGGCCATGTCGTGGGTGCCATCGTAATCGTCAAGAGAGGCAGGGGATTGGCGCAGTTACGCTGGTTTATCCTTCATCCGAGCTATCGGGGACTGGGTTTGGGGAGAGAGCTCATGATTCGTGCGGTGGATTTCTGCAAGGGTAAGCAGTACAAGAAGGTTTTTCTCTGGACGTTCGATGAACTCCAGGCTGCAATCCACCTGTACCGATCCTTCGGATTCGAGAGGATGGAGCAGAAAACTCGCTCGCGGTGGGGTCGGAATCTAACCGAGGAACGTTACGAGCTGGATCTTTAAGGGGTAGCACCATCGCCGTATCATAATCGATGCTATCGTTGACAATAACCCATACTCCCTCATACCAAGGGCGAACTGAAGGGACTACGAATCTCATTTTTGGCTCCACGGCCCCCTTTCGCCGTTCACGATCTCATTACTGTTTCCCCTCCCCCCGCAAAATCTCAAGGCTTCGAACACATCCAGTTGTGAGCACGCCACTGAAAGAAACCCTATCGATCCCAGTTCATAGTGGCCTTTTTCAGTCGGACCAGGGGATTCTTGGGGCTCATTGGATGGCAGTTATGGGTTTTAGCAGTTTCATAAAAGGATGGGAACGTAGACGGGATGGCTCGGGGTTTCCTGGAAAAAAACTGAAGTGTGATGTACCCTATAGATGGATCGGGTTTATCTTCCGGCCTTTGCAGGGCTTGAGTTCATCTCTGTATAGAAGATAACCCCTGTAAACTCGGTAATGATCTCAGGGGGCTCAATGTTCCCCGTCAGCGAGATAGTGCCTTCGAGGGAGAACATGATCCCTAAGGCCTTGCATTTAGTCGGTGAACGAAGGAGGATCGAACGTGAATGGGTATGGTTTATATATCTGTGGAGAATGGATAGACTCCCCCAGCAGTCAAACCTTTCAGACCACAAACCCGGCCACCGGGGAGGTTCTGGCCACATTCACCAAAGGCACGCGAGAAGATGTCCACAAGGCTATCGAAGCGGCTGAGAAGGCGTTGCCGAATTGGAGAAGGTACCCGGCACCAAAGCGGGGCGAGATTCTGCTGAAGAGTGCGTCCATCATGCGACAAAGAAAGGATGAACTCGGGGAACTCGTGACAAAAGAAATGGGCAAGGTTATCGCTGAAGGACGAGGTGATGTGCAGGAAGCCGTCGATTTTCTCGAATACATCTCCGGAGAAGGGAGGAGATTGTTGGGAGAGACGACGACCTCGGAGTTGCCCCAAAAGTTCTGCATGACGGTCAGGCAACCCATCGGCATTGTTGGTTGTATTACTCCGTGGAATTTTCCCATGGCGGTTCCCTGCTGGAAGCTGGGGGCAGCCCTAATTTCGGGCAACACGGTTGTATACAAACCTGCTACCCTGACTCCCTTATGTGCCGCAATCCTAGTGGAAATTTTCGGAGAAGCGGGACTACCCCCTGGTGTATTAAACATGGTGACCGGTCCTGCGGATACCGTGGGAAGAACAATTGTAGAACACCCTAAAATCAGAGCCGTCTCTTTTACGGGGGGGATTGCCGCGGGAAGGGATGTCTATTCCAGAGCTTCAGCTTCGATGAAAAGGGTTGGACTGGAACTGGGGGGCAAGAACCCGCTGATTATTATGGACGACGCCAACATAGAACTAGCCATTGAGGGCGTGCTTTTCGGTGCCTTCGGAACGGCAGGCCAGAGATGCACTGCAACCAGCCGATTGATTATCCACGAGAAACTGTACGATGAGGTACTGGAGAAATTGTTGGCGAGAACAAAGGCCTTAAAGATCGGAGATCCAATGGATCCAAGGGTAGATGTTGGCCCAGTCTCTAGCGGTGAGCAGGAAAAGAAGATCCTGAAATACATTGAAATAGGGGTTGAAGAAGGTGCCAAACTCATGTGTGGGGGCAGGAAACTTAGAGGGAGCCTGTACGATAAAGGCTTTTTCATCGAGCCCACGATATTCGAGGCAAGACACGGCATGCGGATCACCAAAGAGGAAATGTTTGGGCCAGTGCTCCCGGTAATAAAGGCCCGAGATTATGAGGAGGCGGTGAGAATCTCTAATGACGTTGACTACGGTCTCTCTTCCTCCATCTATACGCGCAGCATTACTACTGCATATAGGGCCATTGATGAGCTCGAAGCGGGCATTACCTATATCAACGCGCCGACGATTGGCGCCGAAGTCCATCTTCCTTTCGGGGGTGTGAAGAATACCGGCACTGGTGCAAGGGAGGCTGGGACAGCGGCCATCGAGGAGTTCACCGAAATCAAGACCGTGTTCATCGATTACAGCGAAAGATTGCAGAAGGCCCAAATCCAGGATTGAAGAGACGGGTAAACGGGGACGTGTTGGAAATTTGCGGGAAATCGGCGAGCGGTGGGCTCGTTCGCCCCGAATGATGCGAGCAAGCTTAAATCCAGAGAGGAAGAGACCTATGGGCCAGAAAGAGAACGTGGATTATTTTCAGATCGAATCGCTGTTGTCTGAGGATGAGATATCATGCAGGGACATGGTGAGAAAATTTGTGGAACAGGAATGCATGCCCATTATTGTGGAGCATTTCGATAAAGGAACCTTCCCGATGAATTTAATCCCCCGAATGGCGGAGATGGGCTTATTCGGTCTCCATGTGGATGGATATGGATGCAAAAAGGCGAGTCACACGATTTACGGTTTGATCTGCCAGGAGTTGGGCCGATGTGACAGCGGCCTGCGAGCCATGTTTTCTGTCCAAAATTCCCTGGTGATGTATCCCATCTATGCTTTCGGATCCGAGGAACAGCGACAGAAGTGGCTCCCCAAAATGGCACGGGGTGAAGCGATCGGTTGCTTCGGGCTCTCTGAACCGGGGTTTGGGTCCGATCCCGCTGGGATGACTACTCGGGCGGAAAGGCGCGGTCATGACTATGTCTTAAATGGCGCTAAGATGTGGATTACGAATGGATCCATCGCTGATGTGGCTTTGGTTTGGGCGAAAACCGATAAGGGGATCCACGGCTTTTTGGTTGAGGCGGGGACCCCGGGGTTTCGATCCACCAGTATTCAGAGGAAGTTCGCCTACCGAACCTCACCCACATCCCTGCTAGAATTCAAAGACTGTCCAGTGGGGGAGGAAAACTTGCTCCCCGGAGCTAGGGAGTTCAAATCCCTCTTTCAGTGCCTAAATAATGCCCGCTACGGAGTGGCCTGCGGTGCCATGGGATCCGCCATCGCTTCTTATGAGGCTGCCATGGCCTTTGCTCAGCGGAGAAAGGTCTTTGATAAGCCCATTGCCTCCTATCAACTTGTCCAAGAGCGGTTGGTTCGAATGCTTGTGGAAATCACAAAGGCCCAGTTGCTCAATTATCATCTGGGGCGACTCTTGGATCAAAATCGGGCTCGGCATACCCAAATCTCTCTGGTCAAAATGAATAACGTCCGAGAGGCTATGAAGATTGCCAGGGTGGCCAGGGATATGCTGGGGGCGCGAGGGATCCTGGCCGACCACCATGTCATCCGTCACCTCTGCGATCTGGAGGCCCTCAGCACCCTGGAGGGGACGGAAAGTATCCATACCCTCATCCTCGGGCAAGACGTGACGGGCATCCCTGCGTTCTCTTAGGCGGGTCTTCCCGAGGCAGCAAGATGAGATAATCGCATCGGTCCCAGACGATGGATGGGGGGTCATTTTGTAGGCAGGGTGCCGATCCTCAAGAGTTCAACAGGCTCTACCACATTCCAGAGGGTTTTCTTGTAATCTATATGGCATGGTTTGACCTTCAAGGTGGAAATCTATGAGGTTGAACACCATTGCCCGGGAAATTCGCGCCTGCACCCGATGTGGTCTCCATAAAGGCCGCCAAAAGGCCATTCCTGGTGAGGGACCAGGTGGGGCCAGGATCATGCTCGTCGGGGAGGCTCCGGGAAGGGAAGAGGATATTCAAGGCAGGCCCTTTGTCGGGCGTTCTGGGAGGTTGTTGGATGAGAGCCTGAAGAAGGCCGGTCTGAGAAGGGGCGACCTTTTCATCACCAGTGTAGTAAAATGTCGGCCCCCAAAAAACCGGATTCCCTTAAAGTGCGAATGGGAGAAATGTATTCAAGCTCACCTCTGGCGACAGATTGATGCGATCGACCCGGCCATCATCTGCCTTTTGGGAGGGGTGGCCACCAAGGCCCTCCTGGGGATGGATCGGTTATCGGAAGGAAGGGGAAGGATATTCCGGAGGGGAAACCGGGTCTTTTTTCCGACTTACCACCCAGCCGGGGCCGGAAGGAACGCCACCTGGTACCGGATTTTTTCCGAAGATATGGCGAGGCTTCACAGTTTGGCACAATCCAAATGATCCAACTCTTTTATTTACGCTCGAACACGGAGGATATAGCGGGGGCATAGGGGCTGGAAGATCTTTGCACCAATTCTCTAAAGGATTTGGTAATGTAGTAACCGTTGCACCTCGAATCCAAAATTCTAGATACGAGATTTTATGGTGGCAAGTTCCAGTTGGTCCGCGGCATCTTCTGCTCTATCTGATACCTCCACGATAAGGTCCAGACAGAGTTTCAGATGGACCTTATGGCCCCAGTCAAGGGGAGAGGTAAAGATGCTCCTCGTTAGGTCCCACTCGATCTTATCCACATCGGACTCTTTAATGCCAACCTGTTTTGCTTTTTCCCGTATTACCTTGAACTTGCCTCTTCCCTCGAGGTAGCTTAGCATGGCCTCCTTGAGGGGGCCGATAATGCCGAAGGACTCTTGGGCCATTCGAAGGAATTGGGGTTTCATTTCCTCGGGAATCTCCGGCCGCTGATCCAGAAAGAAATCGCAGCAGGCTTCCGCAGCGTTGCACACCCTGTCGATATTCTCTATGAGATTATATATGTCCTCACGTATCATGGGTAAATAAGCTCCCAAATAGAGCTTATCCCGGATGGTGTAACGGATAAAATCGGCTTGTGTTTCAATACGGTCTACCTTGAGCGCTAGAGACTTTGCTCCCGGTATATCCCCTTTGAGATAGGTTTCAACCGTTTCCATAGCCGTCGCTAGGCTATCTTCCACCGTATTGATATGCTTTAAGATAAGATTGATCACCTCTTTTTCTTTCTTGAAAATCACCTCTATCCCTCCTCCCGAAACGGTTTTCCCGTCAAAATACCTCCGAGTAGTAATCGTAGCAAACAAAATGAATCTTTACAAATCTCCAGATATCCGAGATTTAACCTCGGCCGATCGAAACAAAAATCTCACCCCATCCATCGATACTATTGACATTATTGACCTGGTGCAGTCCATCCGGCCATGGTACCAGCCCTTTATAAGGGAAAGGAGGACAACGGTACAAAAGATAAAGTTAATACCCATCTAATGAGGATGATCACATGGTCTTTATGCTGACCGATCTCCCCTCCGAGTTCGTTCCGGGAACTCCTCCAACGATAGCAGAAATGGTGTTTAGGGACAAGGATGATGGGTTGGGATTTTCTAAACGAATTGTCGACTTGGGAACTGCGGGCACTACCCTTCCCTTAATCTCTTTGGCGGAGTGGGGTATCGTGAGGAGAGCTTTAGGAGATATCAGTTGATTGAAGGTGGTTTTAGAATCCATCTCGTTTGAGTTGGGTTTGTTTTCGATGGTTTGATTCCTACATATAGGTGGCTAATTCCGAGGGTGAAGGGAATTTTTTCCACTTTCTTTAGGCCGGCTTCATCCATCAGTTTTATAAAACTTTCTGGTCTGGGGAAATGTATAATCGAATCAGCGAGATAACAATAAGCAGCGGGATTGGGAGAAAGGGTTCGTGCCAGGGTAGGCAATATTCGATTCAGATAGATGCGATAGATGCCTCGGATAAACCGGTTGCGCGGAAATGTCATTTCGAGCACCATCACTTGACCGCCTGGCATTACTACCCGAATCATCTCCCGCAATGTACGCATTTTATTCGGTATATTTCGGATGCCAAAGGCGATCCCGGCTACGTCGAAACTGTTGTCAGGGAAGGGCAGATTGAGAGCGTCGCTCATGAGAAGCCGGATTCTATCTGAAAGGCCCCTCTTTTCAACCTTCAGTCGACCCAAGTCAATCATTTCCCGAACGAAATCCATCCCTGTTATCTGAATGGATGAATGCCTTCTACCGGCCTCAATAGCTAAGTCGGCAGTGCCCGTAGCTGCATCCAGAAAACGGTAAGTTCGAAAGAAGCGCATTTTCTCCACAGCGGAGCGACGCCAGGTAATATCTCGCCCCAGGCTGAAGAAATGGTTCAAGAAATCGTATTTCTCGCTAATAGTGGAGAAGATCTCCCTTACCAGACCAATATGCTCAGAGTCTGTCATTTCCGTCATTAA
>JABAOC010001810.1_pt2 | contig 12467 bp, 17 predicted proteins | sample 7062161 | NCBI WGS metagenome assembly JABAOC01 (sample SAMN14538625, study PRJNA623070) | marine sediment metagenome | biome: marine biome [ENVO:00000428]; feature: marine pelagic biome [ENVO:01000023]; material: deep marine sediment [ENVO:00002113] | place: India: Gulf of Khambhat ... | reverse complement strand
GGTTCTCAGAGTTTGACCAAAGTATTTATTCGACCTCTGTACTAATAATAATTAGGTTGGACGGGCTAGCCTTGGCTACTCTTTGGGTAGAATTGAGATGCCCTGATCACGGTTTGGAGCGTTTTAGGATAAAAGTTGTAAAAAGATTCAACATGAACCCCAACATAATAAAGCCTAAGTTTAGGAGTAGACGCAAGGCCAGCGGGCTAAGCCGTCTTTTAGTTGGAAGAGACGTCAGCAGCCGGGAAATTGAAAACTACTTGATCGATTATTTCCGTGAAAGAGGCTTGTGGAAATCAATTTTGAAAATGAAGCTGGAAGTATAAGCAAGGCCAAAAGCCTACGACTCAACCATGAGCGGATCGAGTTTGGCTATAGGTAGATCGTAATGAACTGTTCTTGTGGTATCTTAGATGTTTCTTCGGAAGTTATCCTGACTCTATAGGGAAACCCTTCATCAGTAAGAGAAATCTTTACACCCCGTTCATTGTTAAGCAAGACCGGTTTAGGGTCTCCCTGCGACATATCTCCCAACTCCTTAAATGGCTCCCAAGTAGGATCATCAGGCGTGTACGTTCCCAAATTGTGGACGATTACGTTATTAGCCCGTCCTCCAAAAGCCGTGAGATTGAAACCTAGCATATACAAATCTAGTTCAGTATCATTCTGGCTCAGGAAACCGTCGTACGCAACATCGGAAATCTCAAAATACTCTGCGCTTGGAGGTTTTGGTTCGCTTGAAGGATTTGGTTTACTTTCCAGAACTTGGTACAGCGCTGCTACTAATATGATTAAAGAGATCGCCGCAATAAACACCAGAACCAACGCCTGTCTGTTCGTCTTTCCTTTCCTTTTTCGTCTCTTCATCGTTTCACTACAACATGTAATGTCAAAAAGATTATATATCTTTATCTTCAAAACTGGCAATTCCAAATTAAAGGCAACATCTATGGCCCCTCGCATGCATATGCGCCCACACCAATCCTTTGGATGCTGACTTGTTCTACCCGTTGTTCCGCACTGATCCATGGTTGGCGTCGAAAGTATAGTGTTCAAGCCGACGCTGACATGCTTCCGGGGATGAAAGCATGCCCGTGAAATCCTTGTGTGCGCGCAACGTGAAAATTTAAATCGTGGAGATCTAACCTTTGCTAGGTTGCAGGACATTGCCCCCAGAGGTTGATCTTTTCGCAATCGTTCTCATGGAATCCTTCGGAGTGATCTGCTTCTTGATGGGATTTGTGCTTATAAAAGACTTTCAAAAGCTCAGTGGCAAAAGTGAGTCGCTACAGGAGGCTCTAGCAAAGACTGGGGAGCCAGGTGAAGCCTTCGAGGAAGAAACATGCTACAGTTACAGGTGGGTGATGAACCAATTGATGAAACCTAAGAAGGCTATAGCACCTAAAGTTTATTTCCCGCTGTTGATCTGGGCGGCCACAGGAGTCATAGCCCTTGCATTATTTGCTGTTTTTCTCAGCGCAGGATACAGCTTGCTGATAGCTCTAGTAGGCACTGCGGTTTTCTTCGAGACTGATGTTTTTGAAGCGCGCAGCTACGGCAAGGCGGTTCAGAAAATAACGCTAGATCAACTGAATAAAGAAGACCAAAGTTACATAGAGATCGCAAAGGAAGCCCTAAAATTCGGGAGCATCCGCTTCATCTTGGCGGGAGCTACTTTTGCCATAGCAGGACCATTCATCCCCGAAATTTTCGATGGACTATCTTACATTCTCGTGTCGTACACAAGAATCATATTCCAAGCAACAGAAACCGCGCAGAATGTCTCCAAAGCCCTTGCACTGCTCATCGCCCTGATCCTGCCTGCAATCCTTCTCTACCTACCAGAGTTGTTAGGACGAGTAATCTTTGCTAAGACCAAAGCCGCAATTCGAACAAGGAAAAAACCCAAAAATGAATAGTCCTTCAAAAACCAAAGGATTATTTTCTGGAACTATCATCCAGNNGAGCAGATCAACGAGTGAACCCATACGCAAGGTCTCAGAGCTCGAATACACATGAGACAATATTCTAGAAGTAAGAACCAAGAAGTAAATATATGAACATAATCAAAAGTTATCGAGGAGGAGCAAAAGACGAATGAAACAGAACCGAAGAAGAGACCCTTTCTTGAAGTCTTTGTATGCGCCCTCTTGCTTTCACTGATTTTCGTGGTGCCATTTTCAGGGTCGGTGAAAGCGTACCCCGATACATTGAGCGTTCCTTCAGACGATTACCCAACAATACAAGACGCCGTGAACGCTGCGAGTCCCGGCGACGTAATCTTGGTGGCTTCGGAAACGTACTACGAAAATCTGGTAATAAACACATCCTTGACACTTACTGGAGCTGGCGAAAGCACCACGTTTATTCACGGAGACCCGAAAGAGGCGGGAATCGAGATCATTGTAGACAACGTAAACATCAGCGGATTCACGATCCTGAACTGTGAGAACGGAATTAACATGTCCAGCAACGGAAACACGATAATCGACAATACAATAACCTCAAACATTCTTTATGGCATCTACGTAGAATTTTCTGATGACAATAAAATCATGGGCAACACCATAGTCTCAAACGATTTCGGCATATATCTAAGGGCTTCCTCAAAAAACCATGTCAACGACAACAAAATAGGAAACAACAACTACACAGGCATATACATAGAGAGCCAATCCAACAGCAATTTCATTAACAACAACACAATAACTACAAATCGCTTCTATGGCGTCACACTTGACAATTCTGCAAACAACATTATCCGCAACAACCAAATATCAAACAATGACGCTGGCATCGGCCTGTCAGAGGGCTCCAGCGGCAATGTCATCAGCGGCAACACAATATCAAACAATACGATATACGGCTTTGATATATTCCAATCTAGCGACAACACCTTTTACCAAAACAACATCGTCAACAACAAAGTCCAAGTAACACTTGACGCAGCGACGAACACTTGGGACAACGGTGCAGAGGGCAACTACTGGAGCGACTACAACGGAACAGATTCGAATGGAGACGGAATCGGAGAAACATCCTACCAGGGAATAGACAACTACCCCCTCATCGATCCTTGGAGCTTCTTCCGAGTGTTCAACATCACCACGGATGGAGAAACTCATGTCGTCACCACCTTCAGCAACTCAACCATAGCCAGCTTCAATTTCAATCAAACGCTACAGCAGATAAGCTTCAACGTCACTGGACCATCTGGTACGCTGGGCTTCTGCGACGTAACGATCCCTAGAAACCTTCTAGAGAGCGAACCTCCAAGCGTTTGGGCAGTTACTATAGACGGTATCAACTCAACCTTCTCCCCGACAGAGAACAGCACCCACACAACTCTTCAGTTCACCTATGGCCAAGCCACACGTGGCGTCCAGATAGGAGTAATCGAGCCCCAAAACGTCCCTCCCACAGCCGATTATACATATTCTCCAATTAACCCTACAATTTACGACACTGTCGACTTCGTCGACACATCACATGATCTTGATGGACAAATCGTTTCATGGCACTGGGAATTCGGTGATGGCAATGAGTCATTTATCCAAAACCCAAGATACAGACATGCAAGTGCTGGAGAATACGTCGTGACGTTGACGGTTGTAGATAATCGAAGCGCCGCAACCATGACCTCCAAGGTTGTAACTGTTAGAGAAGTGAGAACAACACTAACACTGGATGGTCCTTCAAAAGTGATCGAGGGAGAATTATTCACGATAACAGCGACGCTTAGAGACGAATACGAAAATCCTCTACCTCAAGCATTAATCGATTTTTACCTGTCTAACCTAGAAGGATGGGAAAACATAGCTTCCGCTGAGACTAACAGCAGCGGGATGGTCTCAATCACACATACATCACCGCAAGTAGCCGGCATCCGTCGGCTTAAGGCAACATTCCTTGGAACACAGATCTTCGCCGAATCAAGCAGCGCCTACACGATTGAAATCGCAAAGATCCCAGATGTCGCTCTCCCGGAAGCTGACGCTGGATCAGACCGAAGTGTGCACGTGAGAACACCCGTGATCTTCAACGCCAGTGGGTCCAGCGACAACGTAGGTGTTGTCAGCTATGAATGGGATTTCGGAGATGGAGCAACAGGCACCGGTGTCACAGTAACACACACATACGCTGAACCAGGAACATACACGGTTACGTTGACGGTTAGGGACGCGGCTGAGAACAGCGACACAGACACAATTATTGTGACAGTCAAAGAGGACTCTTCATTCTTCATGTGGATTGCGAGTGTCATTCTAGTCGTAGGGATCATAACGGCTATAGGACTTCTCCTCTGGAAACGTAAAAAGGCAGATAAATAGAGACTAGATTAGACAGCATTCCCCAACTATCCAAACGAGCACCTTCAAGTCTGCTCGCTCTTATGTGCACCTTTGACTTCTTCTCGAGCCTACTTCAACTGGAATCAACAAGGTTTTAAATTTGCATATCGCAGTTGTATCTAGGATTGAGCCTCAAATGGAGAACACCAGCAAGTTCAGAAGCCTAATTAGAGAAAATGTGTCTCTAACCTTCAAAGACGTCGTCTATGTCGCCATTTTGACCGCTTTATTAATCTTCGTTTCATTCATCATACACGTGAGATCTGAACCCGGAACCTTGCCGGATTTTGTAGTCATCTACTTTGGTTTTCCTTTAGAATGGTTCAAAATCAGCGCACCCTTTCACTCCTGGTATGCATCTGTGGCTTCATTTGAGATTATATGGACTGGATTAGCGCTAGATGTCATCATATTTGTGTTTCTGTCAATCTTTCTGGTTCGCTTGGCCGAAGCAGTCGCCGATCGTATACCATGGCGTCCTTCGTAAAAAAATCGCGTCTAGAAGACAGCGCGCGCAACTTCTCTGGCGCGTCTGCTCAAATAGAATATCAAGCAGCCAAAATCCGATAACCCTTTAAAATGCCATTGGAATGCTTTCAATAAGGATCGAAAATGCAAAGAAACTGGACAAAGAAAAACGTGGATTTGACCTTGCTCACCGCACGCATAGCTGACTTCTTTAAGGAAAAAGACTTTGAGGCCGTGAAGGGGGAAACATCCACGGGCTATCAAATTCTTGGAGAAGACTCACCACATTTCAGGATACAAGGTTACGTAAGCGTGACTATCGAAGGAAAACCAGAAGATTTCACGGTGACGCTTGAACATTGCCGGGACAAGAAACGTTCTTGGTATTCGCCCTTCTTGTTAACCATGCTCGGTGGCGGATACCTCATGTCCCGTCGCCTAAAATCAGAAGAAGCTTGGACAAAACTGGAAAAAGAGCTCTGGAAACACGTGGAAAATGCCGTGTTAAACACAACAAACTCGGCAGAAACCTTAACTTAGACCACTAAACACGCACGCCATATTGCAGCCATCCAAATCTTGCGCGTCATACTTCTCTGCAGCTTCAACCTCGAAGCCCTTCACCCCTTGAACTCTCCGCGCGCGCCCACTTTTGGTTAACATTTATATTAGACCTCAGAAATTCTAAGAGGGTTGATACTCAAAAGCTCGATAGCTAATCTGTAGCTGGAGATTCAGGAACACATGAAAAGAAGGGAAAGCGGTTCTGTCATGCGTGTGATAGAAAAACTTTCCGAATCAAAATTCAGCGGCATCGCAATCCAGAAATTGGAACAAGTCGCAGCGAAAATGGGCGTAGAGGAAAGAGACCTTTTTCAACTCTACGTCAAGACAAAGAACAGCGGCGCTAGAGAAAAGTTCGCATCTACACCCTACAGTGAGAGGGTACTGATGTTACCTCAGTGCCTACGTTCCAGAGAATGCCCCGCTGAATTAGGAGACCACGGTTACGAATGCCAAGCATGCGGAAGATGCTCTTTAAAAGAGCTGATCCACATGGCAAAGACTCTGGGATATAAAGGCACATTCATTTTGCCAGGCGGCAGCATAGCAAAAAAAATACTCTTCGACGTGAAACCAAAAGCTTGCCTCGGAGTTGCCTGTTTTAAAGAACTCGTCTTGGGAAGCTTTCTCTGTGAGAAACTGGGGATCGTAGCCCAAGGCGTTGCCCTGCTACGAGACGGCTGTGTTAACACTCTCGTAGACTGGAAATCATTGAACAAGACTCTACGTCTCCGCCTAATGTGAGTCGCCAGTCAAAGAAACGGTCTTTCGATAAGTTGGCGAATTTTCCTTGGGGAAAACGGAACAAGAAAAGCGGCGGGAAGAAGACGCCCAAGCTCTGGTATGAGCCCCACAGCGTCGGTTCCCAATTTGCAGAGAATGACGTGTTCAAGCATCCCCAAGGATTCGATTTTAACGACATCGCGAAAGTGCTTCGACATCTTTACAACACGCCTAACGTCGGAGGAAAATGCACCTAGCACAACCAGTCGATCGAAACTGGAGCGAATCCATCGGTTTATTTGAGAAAGCTGTTCTTCCGACAGTTCAGCTTCAACCCGATTTTTTTGGATGCTAATGCTCTGTGCGATTTTGACTCTAAGCGGCAGATTGTCATACAAGCAATAAAGTTCAACCAGCCTTTGAAGCGGAAGCTTTTTTCCGTCGGCCAGTTGAGCCTGCAGTCTCTGCAACGGTAGAACAGCATCATAGGTTTCCGGAGAGAAGACTCCTATGTCCACATAAAGCTCCTTCTTGCTTTTTCCCGAAAAAACAATTCTTCCTCGCACGACGGAAAACTTTTTCAGGTTATGGAGAGAAACTGGTGCCAACCCCATTTCTCGTTCAAGGAAATGCAAAGCTGCGACTTCGTCCTCGCCGGAAACTTCCGCCTGAATCCATCCACGATTAGTTTCGCCGGCAACCCTCAATTTGACTTTTAGCCCTTTACACAAGGAAGAAAGGAGGCTTTCAAAGGTCTCGAGAGAAATGGAACCGTAAGCCTTTTCAAGCAATGTTACTGTCGGCATCCAAATCTCCTGTCAGAGATGAAAATTCCTCGTGCAACATCTTCACCCTTATAACCGAAGGATGGTTCTCCCCCAACTCTCTAGAGAGCTTTTTGATGGTTCGTTCAATCGGCACTCTTCGCAGTCCTTCAATCAGCTTGTCGGCATAGGTCACGATCTTTTCTTCTAAAGCGTTGGGAAGATAGCTCTTGATCGGCCAGCCAAGTTTTTTGGCTTCATCAAGGGTTATGCCTCCGCCGGCGTGACGCTCAATTATTGACACAACAGATTCTGGCAGGTTCAAGGATCTAGCAACCTCCACGCCCCTGATCACGTGGTCGACCGCATGCGTTTTGGAGCGACCAATGTCATGGAGAAGAGCGCCGGCTTCAACGAGTTTTATGTCAACGTTTAATCCCTTCTTCTTGCAAGCTTTGGCAATTCGCACCGCAAGATCTGCTACCGCCGTGCAATGTGCTATAACCCTGTTGGAACATCCACTTTGAGAAAGAATCCTCAGAGCCAACTGGGGAGACGGCAGTTCCTCACTCACCCAACTCCTTCCTCAACTGCTCAACTCTTCCGGCCAAGACGCTAACGATTTTGCCATTCTCGAAGTGCATCAACGGCTTGTTGCATGTGGGACATCGGAAAACGAGTTCCATGGCATCCTCGAAAGGAATTCGCCTACACTTTATTGTTTGACAGTAGTAAAAGTCGTGGTTCTGCTCGTATCTAAGCCTGGCTTCCAGCTTTTCGAGAACACGGTGCTTTTGGTTTAAAATGAACCCTTCAAGCTGATCCAATTGAAGCCTCCAATGGAAAATGAACCATCCTGTGGTTTTGTCACGAGACCTCCTCAAGCCCACAAGAGAGTGGTCATAAAGTTTGTAGAGAATCTTGCGAACAAAGTTCAATCGTATCCCAGTTTGAGTTGCGATCTGATCATCCGTTGTTTCACCGATTCCTTTCAGAACGTCGATGATTCTAACGGCCTCTAAACTGCCAAAGGCCTCAGCAACCTTTTCCAACGTTTTTTCATCTACGAAGGATAACATCGAGACGCCTCTGCTTGCACCTACTATTTGATATATGGAAAACAAAACTTAAATCTCTTACCAAATCGAGCCCTCGCGCAACCGACTAAGCTTCTGCCACTTTCTTTCCTCTAGCCTGAGGAATCACCTTTTTTTTCGCGCCCTCGAACTCCTTCGACAGTTCTCGACCTTCAAAAAATCGATCGAGAAAAACAGCCAAACTTGAAACTTCCGAATGAGGTTGATTCCCAACAGCCACGTTAAAGTCTGAAACTGTTTTGGAGAAGAAGCCCGATGGAACTTTCCTACTACCCACTATAACCAACAAGTCTTTCCTTGCAGTCTTGATCCTCTGTAGAACGTCGCTTTCTTGAATGTTTTCTCCGTAGGCGGTGAGATGAACCACGAGATCCTTTTTCGCCTTCCATTCTTTGACTACCCGTCTCCATGGAGATCCCATCTCAAAATGAAAGCAACCGCCCCACTGCTTTGTAACCTTTTCAACCGTTGTTTTGACTTTCTTATCCCTAACATCTGCCAAAATGAAACCGGATGCGCCTAAGGCTCGGGCAGTGAGAGCTACATGAGAGGTGAGTCTCTTATCTCTGTGTCTATGACCCCATCTTAGAACAACAACCTTCGGCAATTTTTGCCTCAGTGGGCTAGCTTTTGTAGCCTTGTGTGTTAACGGTTCCGCCAAGCTGTTCCACACGGCCTCGAACCTTGTCTGCAAAGCGGGGGATCGATTCAAAAAGGACTTTCATGCTCTCTCCTTCGTATTTCACTTCGTGAACATCACTGCGGCCGAAAAGCCATGAAACGAAGGACATGGTTTCGTCTGTTATCGGAAGAGAAAATGACGCCCGAACGTGACCTTCAAGGTGTGCCACAATCTCCTGCTTGAGCAAACCTATGTTGGTTCCATGCAGGGCGGATATGAGAACCGGACGTGGCGTAACATCTTTCAAAACCTCGGCCTTCCGTTGTATCTCATCGTCTCGCAACAAATCGATCTTGTTGAGCGCAGTAACGATGGCGATTCCAGTTGCCCCTATTTTTTGAATTGTTCCAAGACAGGAAGAGAGCTTTCTTTCAACGTCTTCGTCGGGTTCGCTTACATCAACAACGAGGAGAATCACATCTGAGAAGATTGTTTCTTCAAGGGTGGAGCGAAAGGCTTGGATGAGCGTTAACGGCAAACGATCGATAAAACCAACAGTGTCCGTTAATAACACGTTTCTTTTAGAAAGCCGCACCGCTCTCGTTGTTGTGGAAAGGGTGGTGAACAGGTTCGGATCTACTGGAACCATCTCTTCTGCGAGCATATTGAATAATGAACTTTTTCCAGCGTTTGTGTATCCAGCCAAGGAGATTGAAGAGAATCCTAGTTCGGCTCTACGAGCGCGATGTAGACGGCGCTTCTCTTGTTTCTTCTTCAGCTTTTCTTGAATTGAACGAATTCGCCGTCTCACGGTTTCATAGTAGAGGTCCACTTCATACTTCCCCAGCCCCATAAAACCAGGCTGCTCTTCCAACCTCGCCAATCTCACCCTCTCCTTCGCCCGCGACAATTCGTATCGCAGTCTGGCTAACTGAATTTGAAGATTCGCTTCGTAGGTTGAAGCTCTCTTAGCAAAGATTTCGAGGATGAGTTGAAAACGGTCAATTGCCTCTACACCTGTGGCTTTGGCCAAGTTGTAGGCTTGAACCGGCGTTAATTCATTGTCGAATATGGTTTTCTCGGCACCGTTTTTTCTGATCAACTCGGCGAGTTCCTGTGTTTTTCCGCTTCCAATTTGGTAACGAGGATCTTGATTTCTGACTTGTTCAAGGAAACACACAATCGTATATCCCGCTGCCTCGGCGAGGCTTTGGAGTTCATCTAGACTCGAAGGTTCGGAGGGAAGTCGTCTTTGAACTATGATCGCTTTCGTTCTTTGGCTGCCTCCATTTTCTTCTCCTTCAGGCGAACTACCTCACCCAAGGTGATTTCGCGGGGTCGAGGCGAAGCTATCGGCGGAGCCTTAGGTTCTAAGGGAGAAACAAGCAGTTTTACCTTAAGTGCATGTTCCAGTTTCTCCGCAAGGATAAGATCAGGAGTCATCTTGCCGCTCTCAATTTTACGAAGAACCGAAATTTTCTCTCCGATTTTTCTACCTAAATCCTCATGGCTCAATTCCAAGTGTTCTCTGGCTCGCCTTACTTTTATGCCAAAATCACCCACAACCTCCAGGTTTTCAGTCACCGTTGGACGTTGCTCTCTTCTAGGGATAGAAAGTCTCGGCTGAGGCTTTGCCATCTTTTTTGCGCGACGTTGAGGTTGAGCTTCCCAATAACCAGAGCCTAATTTGTCACACTCACTGCAGACGATCATCTTGGCTCCTTCGATTATTGACCTGTAGGTTTTACCTAGTATCCGACGGCCACAGACCTCGCACTGCACGAAAAGCCATCACCTAAACAATATTATCACAAGCCTATTCCTTATAGTTGTCGGAATTGTGAAACTCGGTCATTTCATGCACGCATGATGTGAGTTTCCGAGCGCGCAAACTTTAAAACAAAAATGACTAACAGAAAATGGCCAAGCGCCGGAAACGGAATGAAGGAGGAATTAAATGAACTATGAAACAATAATCTCGGAAAGGAAGAACGGCATCGCCACGTTAATACTGAACCGTCCCGAAAAATTGAACGCATTAAACAAAAAGATGACCGAGGAGCTGAAACATGCAATAGAAGAAATGGTCAAGGATAGGAGTGTCAGAACCTTAGTTATTACAGGAGCTGGTCGCGGATTCTGCAGTGGCGCAGACGTTAGCGAGATGGCACAAATGGCAGCTCCGGTAGAAATCAAATATTGGACTCAAATGGCCCATGAAATAATCCATGCTCTAACGGACTTGGAAAAACCCGTCATAGCCAAGGTGAACGGTGTTGCCGTAGGCATCGGATGCAGTCTAGCTTTGAGCGCCGACATAATCATTGCATCAGAAAATGCTCAGTTCAGCCTTATTTTCAGTCGGATAGGACTAATTCCTGATGGAGGATCATTGTTCCATCTGCCAAGGTTAGTGGGACCAGCTAAGGCAAAGGAACTTGTCTTTACCGCCAAGATGGTTGACGCTGAGGAGGCTGAAAGAATAGGTTTGATAAACAAGGCGGTACCAGCGGATGAGTTGGACAACGAAGTAATCACATTGGCGAAGCAGCTGGCGGAAGGCCCCACCGTAGCCTTTGGAATAGCCAAAAAAATAATGAATAAAGGATTGAGCATGGACTTAAGCTCAGTTCTAGAGTGCGAAGCTCTCGGACAAACTGTAGCAGGAACGACAGAGGATGCCCGAGAGGGAATTATCGCTTTTTTGGAAAAGAGAAGGGCCGAGTTCAAGGGAAGATAGAAAACATGAGCGAGAATATGAAACACCTCTGGAAAGCACATCAGAAAACTTTAGGTCTCACCAACACTGCACGCCCTATTCAATGGTGAAAGCATGGGGGATAAACGTAACGCCCTCCAGAAAATAAGAAGCGTAGCGGACTATCAATTTGGAGGAGGAGTGGGAAGAAAGCTTTTCCCACGTGACGTCAGAATCGTTTTCTCCAAGAGAACTGGGAGAATACGTCACGTATACTTGAGAGAAAAAATGTTAGCCACCCTTCGACCCACAGACGGACTCTTTTCCCTTACCATCACAGGAGCCAAGCGGATAATGGAGCACATGAGAACTCAACGATTATGGGTCAAGATTCAGGAAGAAGCCGAGCCTTTTGTTGTCGGGGGAAGAAGCGTCTTTGCAAAACATGTAATCGACGCAGATGAGGAGATAAGGCCTCAAGAAGAAGTGATTGTCGTGAACGAAAAAGGTGAGGTCTTGGCTGTGGGAAGAGCCATACTTTCTGGAAGGGAAATGAAGACGTTTAGAAGAGGAGTGGCTGTGCGAGTGCGGAGGGGTGTAGCGGAAGAAAGTTAAGAAACCACACCAAAATTAGTGTAGAAGGGAGGAGATTGAATTGCGGAGAAGAATAAGTCCAAGGGAAGCGAAGAGGATGATGCAACGTATGGGCCTAAGCATGGGAGAAATGCCCGACGTTCAGGAGGTTATCTTTAAAACTAGCAATAAAGAGATTGTTGTTGAAGGTCCTCAAGTCGCGATACTTGATCTTCATGGGCAAAAAATCTTCCAGGTAAGTGGAGAAAGAATTACCGAAAGAGCGGTTGAAAAGGACGTCGAAATAACTTTTCCCGAAGAGGACGTGAGGCTTGTTGCAGATCAAACTGGAAAAAGCATGGAGGAGGCGAAGAGAGCCCTTGAAGAGACTGGCGGCGATCTCGCTAAGGCGATACTTCTTCTTCAGACATAAGGCTGACTAATACTCGATGCGCTCTGCTGTCGTTATTTCTTTCAGATGTTTACGTCTTTCAATTCGTTGTGGAGGTCAGCTCCCTCAATGAGTTCTTCTGGAACGTGCTTTCCAGCAAAAACTAAATGCCCACAGCGCGCGCAGTTAATAAATTGCATGCATGTTTCCATCAC
>JABAOC010001896.1_pt4 | contig 12470 bp, 11 predicted proteins | sample 7062161 | NCBI WGS metagenome assembly JABAOC01 (sample SAMN14538625, study PRJNA623070) | marine sediment metagenome | biome: marine biome [ENVO:00000428]; feature: marine pelagic biome [ENVO:01000023]; material: deep marine sediment [ENVO:00002113] | place: India: Gulf of Khambhat ... | reverse complement strand
GATATCCAGTCTTTTTTCCGGGGCCACTCCAGCGTTGTTCACCAACACATCGATCTTCCCGAATTCATCGAGTGACTGCTTCACAACTCTTTCATGGTCTTCAAGAGAGGACACATCGCCCTGGATGGGTAGGAAAGATACATTCAGCTCCTCCACTTTCTGCTTGACTTCAAACAGTCCCACTTTCTTATTTTCAGCCTCATAGATGATGTCCATCCCGATAATACCAAACCCATTTTTGGCCAATTCGAGAGAGATTCCGCGGCCGATCCCCTGGCCCGCTCCGGTCACAAGAGCCACAGATTTGTATTTGTTCATGATTTCTCCAAGAGGATTTTAGTGAACCGAAAATACATTGCACTCCCATCGAAGCTTCAAAGTGCTGTTAGGATAACAAAAAGGTATACCAAGGGCAAGAGAGTCGTGAACTTTCGTCAACATCCTGTGAAATTATTTAATCAGAATGTCCAAATATCGGAGGATGAGCCTCTGAAAGAATTGTTTATAAGAAGAAGAATTAACTCGCAAGCTCCCTCTTTCAATCCAGGGGAGCTAGGGCATTACGTTTTTCTGAATGATAGAATGAATTAACTCTGCTTATTTTAATAACTTATGTTTTCTACTCTGATTACAGGCTTCAATAAATACTCTGCATTTTGACCAGTATGTATCACATCTACCGACTGGTCTGCCTCAAAATCTAAAACTACTTCAACACTACTATCTTCCATAACATTGAAAACCAAAGGGATTTGTACCATTGAACTGGGTACAGTCATTTCATTAGATTGACCGCCGATCACAATCCGTCCTTCGGTCACAGTTAATCTTATTTGAGTGTACATCCCTTCTTCTAATGTAGTATCTAATACAAGTTCTTGGGTATTCATTAATGTGAGCAAATCATATTCTTTTGTACCTTCCCATATGGTTAAAAAAGCCTCCCCAGTTTTCTGAACTTCTATCTTGCTTATGGTAGCCCATATTTCATCTGCATCAACTGGTTGGTCTGTCAAATAGAGCTGAAAGTTTCCTGTTTTTTCAGAAGAAGCGCACCCGCTTAAAAGCAAAGCTGCGGAGAGGGCAAATAGAATTAGCTTTTTCATTTTTTTCCTCCTCTTATTTAAAAATAAAAAATTTTTCAGATAAGTCAATTAATACGGGGGGTGATTCGGGGGGTGATTTTTTAAGAATCTCCTCCCCCTCTCCTTCGTCTATCCAAAGAGACGATTCTTCAGTTCTGGAGTCCTTTTCAATCCAGGAAAGCCAGGGCTTTAGGGGATTTAGATTCCATTTCGTTAATATTTCCAGATAACTTTATATCGCTTGACAAATCTATAATCTTCTTCGTCTCTGTATATGGAATACATCTTATCTTTCTTCCAAATATGGGGAGTAGCTTGAAGGGGAACTCTGGCAATATACCTCCCTTCAGCATCAAAAACATCATGATATTCCCAATCATCTTCTGTTTTTCTATATGTCCCAATAAATATCCTTCCCTCATCATCAATAGTTAAGCTTCCAAAAGCAGGGAAATATTTAGGGAAGTTTAATTTTAAACTAAAGACTAAACTACCAGGTCGTTTATATCTTTCTCTTACTCTTTCTTTGTCCTTTTCATCGACTTTCACAGGCTTATAATCCTTAACAATTTTTCTTGTCAATTCCCCCTCAGGATTGTGAACTTGGAGTTCATACTTATCGGAGAATCCCCATACAATATTATCGTCTTTTGTTAATACAAAATACAGATAAGGCTTCATTACATCTGTTTCACCCTTTGGGCTTGGCTTTTCTTCTATTTTAAAGATAACCGAAATTGGTTCACACTTTGAATTGAACTTCTTTAACTCTATGGTTGGAGGACCTCCTAATACACATCCAACAAAGTTTCCTCTGGAGTCTATCTTAAATTTTACTGGCACTCCCCCTGCTCTTGCACCTGAAATCTGTTTAAGATATTTTCCTTTTTGAGAAAATAAGATAAAACGACGTGTTGGTGGGTCATAAACCATAATTTCTTCCTGAGGTGTGACCTGAATAAAGTATGCGGGGCTTTGAAATTCACCTGGCCCTTGCCCTTTTTTACCGAATGTCCTCAAGTGCTTTCCATTTTTATCAAAGACTCTTATTTTTGAAGCTCCTTCATCGAGTATGAACATATTCTCATTCTCATCGACGTCTAATCTTATTCTAGAAAACATATATTCTTCTCTTCCTTCTGCTTCGCCAATGGATAATTCTTCTTCTAGACTAAATAAATCTTCCCCATACATAGGCTCTTTCGGATTCTTAACGACTGTGACTCCATCCACCTCCTCTATTGTCCCTTTCCATTCAGTCTTTTGTTCTTGGCAGGATATAAGCGTCATAAGGGCTGAAATAGAAAGGACGATTGAAATTAATTTAGTTTTGTTTATCGTTTTTCCCCTTATAAATGAAAAAATCCTAAACGAAAATTTCTCAATTATCGTCCTTCCATTGCTTGTTTTACCAATCTATCTACATTTCTAATCATGGGATTTGTATTCGGCAAATGCTGAAATGTAACTTCACTGAACAGCCTCATATTATCTAACACCTGATGAACAAAAGGTCTAAGTTCGGGCGTTCTTATTCTAAATTCGCCAGTAACTTGTTTAATTACAAATTCACTATCCAGGAAACAATAAACAGTCCCCCTGGTGTGACTTGCCGCACATTCCAGTCCTCTTATCAAGGCAAAATATTCAGCTCGATTATTCGTTGTACCGCCTATACATTCTGCGAATGAATCAATTTCGTTATTGTTCTCATCTAAAATGATATAACCGATAGCTCCAGGCCCTGGATTGCCTCGACATCCTCCATCAGTATATAGCTTTACCCTATCAATATATCTTGGCATTGAATCCCCCCTATTTTTTGCTGTTCATCTTCCATATATAAATACCAGATATCAGCAGAAAAGTGAATCTCAACCAGACCTTTCCCTTTGTCACTAATTTGTCACTAAATTTGGGTACACGCGGCTAAGTATGATTAAGTGTAATCAAAGAAAAACCCCCGCTTTACTCTGGCGGGAAGGTGTGGGAGTCGAACCCACCCAGGGCTTTTCGGCCCCATACTGGGTTTGAAGTCCAGAAGGTCCACCGGAACCTATACCTTCCCGCTTTCTACCTCACTCCGTGTATATTCTCTCCTCTGAGCGTGAATCCCGCATTATCAGAATATTTCAGGAAGACTCTGCGTATTTTCACGGAAATCAAGTTTATCACGAAGATGAACGTTGTGACACTTTTTTTAAGCCCTTTCACTCCAAGGCTCTTCTGAAGTATGCTCTCCCTTTTAAATTCCACAGCGCTCATTTCTTTATGACTATATGGCCCTCGGATTGGGCGACGACCTTTCCGATAACCGCTGCATGAGCTACGCCTTTTTTCTTGAGAAGCCCCATTAATTTTTCGCTCTTCTTTTCCGGGATGGAAATGAGAAGTCCTCCTGATGTCTGAGGATCATACAGGACTTCCGTTATTTCCTCGCTAACACCTTTTCCCACATTAACATATTGATTGGCAAATTCTTTATTCCGTTCAACCGCACCCGAAATTATTCCCTGCTTTACATATTCCAAGACTCCATCAAAAACGGGAACCTTTCCCGCCGAAATCTCTGTAGTGACTCCGCTCTGGACAACCATCTCGCTCAGATGCCCCAACAGGCCGAATCCAGTGACATCCGTGGCGGTCGTCACCCGCATCTGACTCATGATTTCAGAAGGGATTTTGTTGAGTTCGGCCATGGATTCACTGGCTGCCTTCAAAGCGGACACTGACGCTTTTCCTATCTGGCTGGCAAAACCTATGATTCCAGTTCCAAGGGGCTTGGTCAAGACCAGCACATCGCCGGGCTTGGCCCGGTCATTCGTGATCAGCTCCTTCGGATTGATCTCTCCCGTGACAGCGAATCCGAACTTGACCTCATTATCCTTGATGCTGTGGCCGCCAATCACCACAACACCGGCTTCCTTCATCTTGACGATCCCGCCGAGAAGCATCTGGTTCATGATTTTATGGCTCATCGTCTCGATCGGGAATCCGATTATCGAAAGGGCAGTCAAGGGCTTCCCGCCCATGGCATAGATATCACTCAATGAGTTGGCGGCTGCGATCTGTCCGAACGTGTACGGATCATCGACACTGGGAGCAAAAACATCGACTGATTGAACAAGAGCATATTCATCGTTGACCTTGAACACTCCGGCATCATCGCAGGTATCGGCGCTGACCAAAACTCTCGGGTCGGAGATCTCCGGAAGGCCGTCAAGCACAATCTTCAGGTCATTCTGGTTGATCTTGGACGCGCATCCGGCATTCTCGACGAACTTGGTCAACTCGACCTGTTCGGGCATATCCTCCAGGCGTTCTCCGGCGCACAGGCAAACGTTTTTCTCCTTGAAAACCTCGCAGGGACAGGCCTGTTTGGGATTGCAGATGCAGTGACCCAGCTTGATGGAGCGCTGCATGATGTCCTTTCTTTTTCTCAGGTCAGCCATTTTGAGATTATCCCTTTTTCAAGGCCTCCTGCACCGCCGCTACGACTAAGGAATCTTCTTTCTCCCGAATCGTCCTCAAGTCCAACAGGACCGCATCTTTATGAACACGGGGAAACACCGGAGGATTGCCAAGGCGAAGCTTTTTCGCAAGATTCTCTGCGGATAAAAAGGACGGCTGGACCTTGAGGAGAGTTGTCGGTATCGTCTCCACGGGTACAGAACCGCTTCCCACCTGCGAGCCTCCCTCTTCGAGTGAAAATTTTGCACCTTTTTTGATTTCCGCTTGGAGTTTTTTCATGACTCTCCGTCCTCTTTTTTTCAGATCATCGGTGGTCAAAGAGAACATCTTATACACAGGATGGCTGTCTTTTAAACCTCTCAGTTTGAGAAAAAGCCGCAGCGTGGCGTCCATCCCGGCGATAGTCAACTTCCCGACGCGCAGCGCTCTATTCAGAGGATTTGTTCTTATTCTCTTTATGGTCAGCGACTTGCCCACGATGATCCCGGCCTGAGGACCTCCGATCAACTTGTCTCCGCTGAAGCAGGCGACATCCACTCCGGCTTTGATGCTGTCCTGGACAACGGGTTCCGTCTCGATCCCGAATTCTTTCAGGTCGAGCAAGGCGCCGCTGCCCAGGTCATCGATAAGAGGAAGGTTGTGCTCCTTGGCAACTTTCGCTAATTCTTCGATAGACGGCTCTTCCGCGAAACCCACAATCCGGTAATTGGAGTGATGGACTCTCATGATGGCTCCGGTGTTCTCTCCAATCGCGGCGATGTAATCCTTCAGATGGGTTTTGTTGGTCGTGCCGACCTCCCGGAGGATGGCTCCGCTTGCTTCCATCACATCCGGCATACGGAATGCCCCTCCGATCTCGACGAGCTGACCCCGGGACAAAATCACTTCCCTGCCTTGTGCGAGTGTGTTCAAAATAAGCATGGTGGCCGCCGCGTTATTGTTGACTACAGCGGCCGCCTCTGCTCCGGTCAGTTCGCAGAGGATCCCTTCCAGGTGGACATCCCGATGTCCGCGACGCCCGGTCTCCGCATCCGTGGCCAGAGTGCAGTAGCCATCAGCCGCTCTCTGGACAGCTTCCTTCGCGTCATCTGACAGAACCGCTCTCCCCAATCCTGTGTGCAGGATGACGCCTGTCGCGTTTATCGCTTGATTCAAGGAGGAGGAAAACTTTTCCTGGAGACTCTGTTCCACTCTCTGAAGTATTTTTTTCGAGGAGAGCTCTGCCGTAGGAAACGACTTTGCATCCGCTTTCCGGATCTTAGAACGCAGCTCCTGCAGAACCCCGCGGATGGTTTTGACCACTAAATCCCGGCTGTGTTCCTTGATCAGAGGCTGGGCATCTTTGGCTTTCATCAAGCTGTCGACTGAAGGGAGTTTTCGCAGAATTTCTTTTTTCATTGTTTTCCTCTCTCAACAGATTTGCGCACCCGCATAATTTAGCACTAATCTTCGCCCTATTTCAAGACAACTCATTCTATCCAAGGATTGACTTTCTTTAAATCTCAGGCTGACTCCTGCATTGAAGAGACATAGTGTTATGGGAGATACAGCGCGGCAATCCCTTCAGAAGGATCAGCGAGGGAAGAATAAGAAGATGCAGTGAGGGTAAGAAACGTGTCAGGAGAGAGAAAGCATTTGGGGTCTTTGCAGGCCCCGCATGCTTGAGAATTTGTATTTACAGCTTGACGGTCACTTTGAAGGAAACGACAAATTCCCGGCACCGGCCTTGCTGGGCATGCCACACCCAGGCCTCTGGAGTAACCTCAAAGATAATTTCCAAGGCTTTCTTCCTTTTCTATTTGATGATCTCATCCCTCAGGTACTGGTTCCAGACATTCTCAAACCACGTGTCTTCTTGCGGGATTGGCCGGATGTCCACCCACTCTTTCCTCACTTTCATATTCTCATCTAGATGAATCTCCAGAATTTTCTGGTTGACACGCGCGTCTTCCGGAACGAGGTCGAATCTCCACTCGTCACCGAGTTCATCACACGGCCTGTCTCCCTCCGGATCTAACACAAGAAAAGACCCTCTGCTTTTCCCCCCTTTCTCGAGATACTCCCCCACCGCCTCGAGGTAAAGGGCATGTGTCAGACAGAGGTCAAGATTCTTGAAGGCTTCAGGAAGATCTTCTGTCGCAGGGACCTTGAGTCCTTTTCGCATCCATGAGTAAAGCTGCCAGGCCTCCTGGATCGCCTGATTGACTTTTTCCGGAGGGCGGATATGCGCGCCGAAGGAGGACATTCTTTCCTGAATCTCTCCTCTCGCATCCTTGAGAGGGCGTATCTCCTCAGATGAGGACTCAACCATCTTTCTAGCCATTTCGATTTTATTTTTAATCTGTTGTTCCGCTGCTTTAAGGAATTTCCCTGCGTCCGGTGGTACCTCTGTGTAGCGTTTTGCGATAAACAGGGCCGCCCGCATGCTCCCCACCTGCCCGGAGTTCAGTGCAGAGCCGCCCGGCCTGTAGACTCCGTGCGTACCGTTGACCTCCCCTACAGGGAAGAGGTGCTTGATATTGGATTCCCACCAGATATCTCCTTTTAATCCACCGTTGTTGTGCTGAGCGCAGACTGCTATTTCCAGCCATTCTGTGCTCAGGTCAATCCCGTTATCCTTGTAGAGGTCGACGGCCGGCTGGTTCATTTTTTGAAGTCTCTTGATTGGTGTTCCGAATAATGCGCCCGACTTTCCCAGATAAGAGCGCGCCTCCTCGTCCAGAAGGTCAAACGAGAAATCTTCGAGAATTCCTCCGCCCGATGGATTCCGCATGAAGTCCAGAAAAACCCGTCTTCCCTTCATCACAGACTCCTGATAGACGAGAATATCTATCAGCGAGGACCCGTAATCCCGAACCTTCCTCGGGTCAAACGGCCACTGGTATCCTTTGAGGAAAATCGCGGTAGCCAGTTTTCCGATATCCGGAAAGTAGTGATTCAAAAATTCCTGCTCATCCTGGCCATCCTTATCGGTGGAGATATACCGCGGAATGGCCTGCTGGTAGGTGCCGGAAAGATTCCACCGGAATTTTATTGAGGCCAACCCGTACTGGGATTCGGTGAGGTTATTCCCGATAGCGCCAACTTCGAATGCCAGGCCGCTCGAGCCAACCTGGCTTTCCGGATAGACCGAGCTCTTGTAGATTCCCGCAGGCCCTCCTGTGCCCAGGATAATATTCACCGCATTAAACGCGATAAATCCGAAGCTCCCCGATTCAAGCTTATCTTTATTGATCGCCAAGGCTCCGACAATTTGCCTTTCCCCTCCCCTTTTCTTCGTGAGTAAAGCGATGATTTCATGCTGGTTGAATACCGGTATTCCTTTCTTCTGGATATCCTGAGCCAGGCGTTCGAACATCATCCGGGATGTGAGGGGACCTGCGGATGTGGCTCTGCCTCGAGGATCATGGTCGGTCTTGTACCCGACATACGCCCCGAACCGGTCATGAGGAAAGGGAACGCCCAGGTTCACGAGATGGAAAAAAGCCTGCGCGGAATTCTGTGCTTCGCACAACGCGATATCCCCGTGCATGCAGCCACCGTTGAACAGGTCTCTGGCCATCTCGAACGGAGAGTCGGGGACTCCGCCGGAAAGTGAAAGCTTGTAATAGGTTTGTTTATCTGATCCGGCGTTGTTCGAAGTTCCTCCCCCCCAGTTATCCGTGGCGACAGCGATATCCTTCTGTCCGAATTCAAACATGTTCACGGCCGCGTTCAGGGCCGCGGCTCCGCTCCCTATAATCAGTGTATTGAGTGAATACAGAGGCATCTTTGTCCCGGCGATCTCAATCTCACTCTTGTTCATTTCTCTTCTCCTCAACTGAAATCTTTTTGTAGAGACTGCCGTAAATCTCTTGATCACGCATCACGCACCCGCTCTCATAGCCGTGCCTCATCAATTCTGTGCATCGAGAGCAGGTGATGCAGACTTTTTCGGAATCCAGAGATCCGGTATTCATCAAGTCTCTGGGGGCATCCGGATAAGCCAGAGAACTCCTCCCGAGGCCGATAAAAGAGGCCTCGCCCTTCTGGAGCACGGCCGCTCCCGCGTTGGGGAAAAAATGGCGCAGCCAGGAGAAGCCGGTCCCCACAAACGGAATATCCGGAAATTCTTTCTGGAATTCGGCTGTGAGCTTGAACAGACGGGAAACTCCCTCCAGCGGATGCTCATCTGGCGGGGACACGCCGTGCAGCGGACGGTCGAACGGCCGCCCTTGATGAGGATTCTTGTAGGGATTTCCTGTCGTGATATTGAACAGGGAACTTCCGGAGTGGATCAGACGCCGGACCAGCTCCTTCGGCTCGGAAAGATCGGCTTCTTCAGGATTATCCTTTGAAACTCCGAAACCTCCAGGTATACCGTCACAGGCGCTCAAGCGCACGGCCAGACACAGGCCCGGGACATCGTCTTTAATCCTCTGGACTGTTTCCTGCAGAAAACGCGTCCTGTTTTCGAACGTCTCTCCGTACCGGCTGTTTTCTCGGGTGTAGGCTGCCAGAAGCTCATTGACGAGATACCCGTGGCAGGCTTTGATGTCCACGCTGTCGAAACCGGCTTTCACCCCAAGGCGGGCCGCTTCCACATAATCATCCTGCAACCGGTCCAGTTCATCATCCGAAAGGATCTGCACATTTTCTGGTTTCCTGTCAAGGAAGGGATTGAATCCAGCCACCTGCGGCCAAGGCTTTCCCTCCGGTTGACTGTAACGGCCGGAATGAGTCATCTGAAGAACGAGAAATATCTCATCAGGAGCTCCGGATGCTTTCTGGGCAGTACGCCGCGTCTGCTCCACCAGACGCTTAAACGAGTCCAAATTTCCAGGACGGAGCATCAACTGATGAGGATTCGAACGGCCTTCCGGCACGACACTCGTCGCTTCAAACCATATCAGGCTGTATCCTCCTTCCGCATACCGCCTGTAGCGGCGGAATGTCAGCTCCTCTGGAGATCCGTCAAATCCCGCGTCAAAACCCTCCATCGGGTGAACGGCCAAGCGGTTCGCAAGCCTCTTTGGGCCAATCGCAATGCTTTCGAAAAGAGGGGATACAGAATCCTGGAAGGGAAGTTCCAAGCCCAGCTCACCGGCTTTTTTCAGAAGCTCGGAACCAGACTGGAATGCGAACGGCTCGTGTCGGGACATTTTCATGGATAGTGTATCTAAATTTTTCACCAAAAAGAAACAGAAATTTTCATTCCTTCATCAGGAGATCTCCCTTCCTCTGATTGACCGTGCCTCTCTCTTGTGTTATAGATTTAAGAGAGAGTCAGCCAGTGAATCCAAGACATAAAATACAGCACCCCAGTCAATTCATGAAGCTCGGCTACGTGCTTATTATTTTTCTGTTGTTCGGGGATCTCATCGTCTCGAATGCCCTAAGTTTCCCGGAACCGGTTTCTCCTCAGGGACGAAGTGGCCGCCTCCCTCCCCTGACGCTGGTGGGTATCATCATGTCTAAAGACGCGTCTTCCTCGATCGCCATTTTAAAAAACGGGCAAACCAATCAGACGCAGATGCTGGCAGTCGGAGAGAAAATTCTGGATTTCACTCTGGCTCAGGTTCTGGAAAACAGCGTCGTCTTTAAAAGAGGAGATCAAACGTACACAATATACCTGGGGCGCGGACGTATGACCCAAGTTTCGCCACCTCCTCAGAAAAAACCTGCGGAAACTCCTCTCGAGAAACCCGAAGTGGAGCCTGTGGAAAGAACCAGTTCGAGCAGCAATGTCATTCGCATGGAATTCGACAGAGACGAGGTCGAAAAAAGACTCGAGGCGGAACTCCCTCTCATCATGAAGGAGGCAAGGTTCCTTCCCAACATGGTGAAAGGAAGAGTGAGGGGATTCAGGATCACCAAGCTTCCGAGCCAGAGTATTTTATCCGAGGTGGGCATCCACAGAAATGATGTGGTCCTGAAGATTAATGAAGTCGAGCTGAACAGCGTGGAAGGCATGCTCGACCTCTACATGAGATTCAGGAATGAGAGCCGCTTCGAAGTCACCATAGAAAGAAGTGGGAAAATAATCCGCATACAGTATGTATTAAGGTAAAAAAACTCCTCCTTTGCTTTCCGAAAAACCGCTTTGGACTTGACATCCTCGGGGTAAGACTCTAATCTGAAAAACATCTTGAAATCAGATAAAAAAATGAAAGCACTGCGCGTCGGTATCGACACATACAGCCTGGAACCTCTTCAGCTTAGTCCTCTGGAAATTCTGGAATGGGCGAAAGAAAACGGCGCGGAAGGTGTTCAGGTTTCGGGACTCGGCCCTGAACAGGAAAAAAATGTTGACGCGCAATACTTGAAGGATCTGGCTCAGTTTGCCGCCACGAATGATTTATACCTGGAATGGGGAGGCGCACAGCACATTCCTTTTGACATGGAGACCTGGAAAAAGAAGGAAATCCTTAAAGTCAATCGTGCTGCGGCTGAGCAGGCCGAAACATTGGGAACCCGAATCATCAGGTCCTGCTCAGGAGGCTTGATGCGATGGGACCCAAAGAGCCCTGCCACCAAGACATTCTTGAAGGAGTCGGCCAAGAGCCTCAAAGCCCAGCGCCAAATGCTCAAGGATCACGGTGTGATTCTGGCCATTGAGACCCATTTCGAATTCACGACCCATGAGCTTCTCCAGTTGTTCGAGGCCTGTGACGCGGCGCCAGGGGACTATCTCGGCATCTGCCTGGACACGATGAACCTTCTGACCATGCTGGAGGAACCCGTCAGAGCCTCGGAGAGGATTCTTCCCTGGGTGGTCAGTACCCACATCAAAGATGGCGCCATCCTCCTGACTTCAGAGGGATTCGTCACTTTTCCAGCGGAAATCGGAAAAGGAATCGTCAACCTCCGGAGAATCGCAGAAATGTTGGCCTCTCTTCCGCATGAGGTCCACCTCTCGATAGAGGATCACGGAGGAACATTCCATCTTCCCATCTTCAATTCAGAATTTCTCTCCGAATTCCCCGACCTCACAGTCGAAGAGCTTACGGCCCTCATCCAGTTGTCTCAGAAAACCGAAGAGATTTTTAGGACCGATCAATTGAATATCACGGACAGAGATGAATGGCCCAGAATTTGCTCGGCCAGACTGCAGAGAGACGTCCAGAATCTGAAAGATCTACTGAGGTCAACTCCCAGTCAATAACAATTGACCTCTCCTGTTAAAAACACAGCTTAATATGAAAGGCCACGATCTGTCATTGCGAGCGAAGCGCGACAATCTCATACGAAAATAATAATAAAAATTCTTTTTTTACGAGATTGCCACGTCACTTCGCTCCTCGCAATGACATGAAGGTGCTATTGCCGCACAAGCTCGCAATGACACCTCAGCCCATCTAATTTTTCCTAGGAGATTGCCGCACAAGCTCGCAATGACACCTTTAATTCATCCCTCTGCTGTACGGAAGTGCCGCGCTTCGCTCGAAACGAAATCTGTGAATGATCCCAATCTGCCCAGAAAGCACCAAAGTCAACTCAAAACTGAAATTCAGGGCATCAGAACCGCAGAAAACGGACTGGCTGACCGCAGAATGACAGGAATTTCTGAAAGTCCGAAAAACTTAACCCGATCGTCGCGGTGTTGACGTTAGGATGAAAGTTAACCGTCTCCGCCTCCTGAAGGTCCTGGTCGATAATGACCCGAACCTCTTTCTGGCTGTCATTGAGCAATCCGAAAGGGGAAACAGCGCCCGTATCCAGCCCGAGGAACCGCATCAACCGCTCGGGAGAGGCAAAGCTGAGCCTGTCTTCTCCCAGCTGTTTTTCCAGCGCTTTCAGGTCCGCCCTCTTGGCACTTTCGATAACGACCAGATAATGCCGGTTTCCTTTTTTGTTGCGCAGAAAAAGATTCTTGCAGTGCGCTCCGGCAATGTCTCCCCAGTGCTTCTCGGCCTCCTCCACAGTGAAGACTGG
>JABAOC010062116.1_pt1 | contig 12476 bp, 12 predicted proteins | sample 7062161 | NCBI WGS metagenome assembly JABAOC01 (sample SAMN14538625, study PRJNA623070) | marine sediment metagenome | biome: marine biome [ENVO:00000428]; feature: marine pelagic biome [ENVO:01000023]; material: deep marine sediment [ENVO:00002113] | place: India: Gulf of Khambhat ... | reverse complement strand
TGAGCTTCTTCGAAAACTTCTTTTATTTTGCTCATTGATCGAGTTTCAGTGAAGGGTCTAATCTTGACAGTCTTGTCAAGGACCAATTCCAACACTTTAGCGTAGTATTCGGGCAAACAGCCCCAAGTGCCTCTGATCTCTGCGTCGAAGGCCATCAGCCTTGATATGCTGTACTCATTTTTCTGCGTGCCGAACCCGATGATTATCAATTTGCCGATAAAAGACAATAGGTTAAGCGCTATTTCTTGTCCAGAAGCGACGCCAGTTACCTCAAAAATTGTCCATCCGTATTTGCTTGGAAGGTTGTTGACCTGGCAGATCTCTCGGAATTCATTGCGAACAGCTTTAGCGTCTTTGCCCTTTGAGTTTATGACAAAATCAGCACCATTTTGGAGTGCTCTCTCAAGCTTTTCGGGAACAATATCAATACCGATAACAGTTTTGGCTGCAAAAGCCTTCGCCATCTGAACAACATAGCTGCCAACGCCACCTGTTCCCACTACAACAACATTGTCCTCATGCTTGAGACCTGCTCTCACACAGGCCTGATAAGGAGTTGTCACTGCATCTGCAATTACAGCCAATTCAGACAGTTGAAAATCTCTGCAATCCTCTACTACACACAAGTCTGCGGAAGGAACAGGGATGTGGCTGGAAAATCCGCCGTAAGTTCCCAGGCTATTCCCTGGCATCCTCTGAGACAGACACCGATTTCCCCTACCGGCAGCACAAATAGGACAGTTTCTACAAGGCATGACTGCGGGCACAATAACTTTCTTTCCAATGAAATCGCTATCTCCAGCTACTACAACACCGCTGATTTCATGACCTAAAGTTAGAGGCGGCTTCGTGACCGTTGGAACTCCTTCATAAAAGTATCCAAGATCAGTGTGGCAAACTCCACAGCCAGCGATTTCGACCAGCACTTCTGTAGGTTCAAGCTGGGGAACGGGAATCTCAGTAAGTTTCAGTTCACCCTCAATAGTCTTGCCAGTTTCTTTGTCTTTTGTCCATGGTCTTGTCATCTGCCAAGTTTGGATTTTATCGAGTACTTTCACCATTTTTCTCAATCCTGCCCCCACATGTGCAAAAATCAGGAAGCTTCATTTTCAGGTTGTTTTTCTGTGGTCGCATTTTTCGGCTTAGGTAATACAGCTTCAAACATTTTTTCATCGGCAAGTCTTCCCTGCGCAAGCAATTGGCGGAATTTGATGAAGTCAATTGTGTCCTTTCCTGTGGTTTTCCTGGTATTGAAAGCTTGGAAGCCTAGGAAAGCCTCGTAGTTCATGTTGGCAGCTAACCAATGGCGATTGTAGTCTTTTGTATGATTCCAGAAGAATTTTTTCTTAGCACGTATGCTATCCATTGCTTTGATCAAGCAGCCTGGAAAGAGGTTTGCAAATGTCCAAACCATTTTGTCTATCTCTTTGTCTAGAAGCTCGAAACTAATTCTGTTCTGCTCTTGTGATTCTCTTATGTAAGCAATAGCTTTCTTGTATTCTTCACCTCTTTTGAACTCACCAAATACAATTTCACCATCTTCCACGTACTGGTCTAGAACAACGGATGGATTGCGAATCCAACTGTCTCCACCCTTAATCACTGGAACTACTTTACTCACCAACCCAAGTCTTTTCATCTTGTAGGCACTCCATAATTCGCAGGAGACACAGTTCCACATAGCATCTTCAATGCTCAAGTACCAAGGCAAGAAATCTGATGAACCACCGTCTGGCGAAGATCCGTGTCTAGGACCTGCTTGCCCGAAAATCGCCAAATCGGATGCAACAGCCAAGTCGCAGGCCATTCCGATTTCCTGTCCGCCTGCGACGCGCATCCCGTTTACTCTGTTTATCACAGGCTTTTTGCACATGAGGATGGAGTCTACCATGTGGTTAAAGAGTTCCATGTACTCGCCGTATTCGTGGGGTCGCAATGTGTAGTATTCGGCATAATCTTTGGTGTTTCCACCAGTACAGAATGCCGACGAACCAACTGCTGTGAAAATAACTGCCACGACGCTTCTGTCTAGTGAAGCATTTTCAAAACCCGCTATAACGCCCTTCACCATTTCCGTGGTATAAGAATTGTATTGTCTGGGGTTATCTAGGATAATCCAAGAGACAAATAGATCATCAATTATATTTCCGTCAGGGTCTTTCAAGGGCCGTTTTTCATATATTACCCTTGGAGCAGTGCTTCCCCAATGCTGTGTACCGTGTAGACCATGATTTTTGAGGTCTTCTTCTCTAGGTAACCAGTTCAATCCCATATAGTCCGCTATCCTCTTTTCATGTTGTGGCTAATTGGCATCGGATGAATATAAAAATTCAGTGTTCACATTGCACTGTATTACCGTATTGAGGCTAACCATTAGGTTTTTCCTGTCAGTCGAGCGGATAGAGGAGTAAGCACTCGGTTCATTCCGTCATCTGCAATGGCGACCGAATAGCCAGCTATCCTTCGCAGATCTCTACCTATCAAGCACATTGTTACAGCGGTGTCAATGTCCTTAACTTTCGCCATAATCTCTTTCAAAAGATCCTTCTCCCTTTCCCTAATATCGCTCATTTTGCGGAAAACATGAACTGCAAGCCTCGTATCTTTCTCTAAAAACGATTGAACTGCGTTCTTCTGCATGTTAGACACCAACTTAGACAAGGCTTCTATCAAACTCAGGATTCTACGAGTTACTCTCCTCTTATGTTCAAGTGAGAGAACGTGCCTTGCAATCTGAGAGCAATGATAAACTAGCCTACTGAGGTCTCTAGCCATCAACGCGAAGGTTACACATTCACGACAGTTTCTGACCCCTATTTCTTTAGCGATTGTTTTACTGATGCTAGCCAGGGCAACCTGTCGTATCGTAAGCCGATAATGCCGCAACGCCTCTCCACTGCGCTCGATAACCTCTCTTGCGAGCGGGAAATCCCAATTTATCACTGAGTTTACAGCATCTTTCTGCAGGTGTAAAGAGAATCTAGAAGTCTTACTCAAGAGTGATTCCAAGCGAAATGCAGCAGGAGCAATCAAAACTTGGAAGCTGACTTTATTCGCCCCTTCTTCAGAAACTTCTACACCTGGCATCGCGAGACGAAAAAGCTTCAGTTTTCTCTTCTGTTCAGCGGGAATGATCCTCTTAGAAATAACGTCAATTCGGTCTGCCCCTTGAATGTAGTAAGTGGCAACATTGTATTCGAGTGTTTTGATGTCAGGAAACTCCTCCAGCTGAAGCGTGGCTCTTAACGGTTTTTCTGAAGCCGTGGTCACAGGATATATGTTAAGCGATCCGTCGTCTTCTTCCGAAATGACCATCTGCTGGCCACTCTCTAGGTTTCTCTGATCCACCCATTTTTTGGGGATTGAAAGTGTGAAACTTCCTCCTTTGATTTTCTGTAGTTTTCTGATTTCCAAATGCCCTACCATCCTTCAGTTCGAAGATTGGAACACGGTTCTATAAGTTATATAAATGTGGTCTCAGTAATATTAGTTCCGCAACAATAATAAAGCTCCACGATTTTAATACTTTTGGAACTCGTCAACTTGTGAAGCTTATGAACGCTCGCATCAAGATCCAGCTCTTCGCCATGTTTAGAGAAATAGCTGGCAGAAAGGAAATCTTTCAGGACATTCAGTCGGAAAGCACGCTTGGAGAGATCCTTGATATGTTGGCGAGAAAATATGGTAAAGACTTTGAAGAAACGGTTGACAAGAAGACTGGACAAATTGATGTCAACACACTTGTGATGTTAAATGGTCGAAACGTAAGAGACATTAATCTGAAATTGAAGGAAAATGATTGGATAATAATCACGGTTCCAGCCGGTGGAGGTTGAGAGGTGTATTTGAATGAGTGAGGTTCGATGCTTAAACTGTCTAAAGAGATTCNNAAAGCACAGACAGCAACATGCCCAAAATGCCAAACAAGATATCGAATATCCTGGCCAACACCAAATCAAGCCAAAGTAAGAGGACTAGCATAAGTATCGTTTAGGCGATGAAGATGGTCTGGAGAAGGAAAATAGCGTACATTAATCTGTCAACAGACGAAATTTCTCAGAAAACTGTGCCCAAGAAAGTGCGAACCTTGTACTTAGGAGGCAGAGGCATTGACATGTATATGCTCTACAACCATTTGAAGCCGAAAGTCGACCCGTTGAGCCCTGAAAATACGTTATTCGTTGGGGCAGGGCTGTTGGGAGGAATCCCTTGTTTGGGTTCAGGACGATGCGATATAGCAGCCAAGTCTCCCCTCACCGGAGCTGTTGGCGACTCTAACATAGGTGGCTTCTTTGCACCCGAACTAAGATTCGCGGGCTTTGACCACCTTGTAATCACAGGAAAAGCCGACAGACCCGTTTATCTTCTAGTGAAGAACAATGAAATCGAGATCAAGGAAGCTTCGCATCTCTGGGGTAAAGACACTTTTGAAACGCAGGCAATCATAAGAGAGGACGAAGATGATGAAAACGTGAAATCCTTAGTTATCGGCGTTGCTGGTGAAAACTTGGTTAGATTCGCCAACGTGCTAACTGGAATGAAAAACTCTGCTGGAAGAACTGGAATGGGCTGTGTGATGGGTTCAAAGAATCTTAAGGCTATTGCTGCTAGAGGTACAATTCCCCTCGAGTTTGCCCATCCTGATAAACTTCTCGAGTATTGCAGGCAAATGAACGAGATGATCACAAGTACCCGTTGGTCGAAAGCACAATCACGGTGGGGCACAATGATCATTTACAGCAACACAAATACCACTGGCTTAATCAGAACAAGAAACTTTCAACTCAATCGGCTGGAGGAAGGTCAGGACTTAGAGCCTGAGAACATAGACCGTTACTCCATCGGCACTTCAGGATGCTATGGATGCGCTGTTCACTGCCGGCACCGCTACGTACTTAGAGAAGGCCCATACGCACCGCTTTACGGAGAAGGCCCAGAATACACATCGCTGGGAGCCTTTGGTACAATGGTTGACTGCAAGAGAATGGAAACAATCCTAGTGGCTAACCACCTAGTTAACAAGTATGGTCTTGACACTCTAGAGACAGGAGGGCTGATTGCATGGGCCATGGAGCTTTATCAAAAAGGAGTACTCAACGACGAAATAACCGACGGACTGAAGCTGGAATGGGGCGACGAAGAAGCCTTGTATGAAATGATACATAGAATCGCCTATCGGAAAGGATTTGGAAACACTCTGGCAGACGGTTTTGGAAAAGCAATAGCAAAAATAGGCAATGGTTCTGAGTACTATGCGATTCAAGTAAAGGGAATGAGCAACCTTCATTCAGACGAGCGCCCAACACCAAGCTTTGCTTTGGGCATCGCAACCTCCACAAGGGGTGCCGACCACCTGCGAAGCCGTCCTGCAATAGACATGTATTCCTTGCCAGAAGATCTTCTGAAAGAAGTATATGGGGGTCCTGTGGACACAGATTACAATTCTTATGATGGAAAAAGCAGAATGGTTTGGTGGCAAGAACGACTCTACGCCGTTACGGACTCCATTGGAATATGCAAGTTCCAAACCGTTTTCTGCGCGTTACACGCTCCTAAGTGGAAAGAGTTCTCGAAGCTTGTTCAACTAGCCACTGGAATGGAAATTTCAAAGGCCCAGTTAATGGAAATTGGAGAAAGAATCTACACTATTGAAAGATTGTTTAACCTACGTGAAGGTTTTTCAAGGAAAGACGACAACCTACCCGAACGTTACTTCAAGGAGCCCACACCCATTGGACTGCCTGTAGCCAGAGACAAGAAAATTGATAGAGAAAAGTTCAACATGATGCTAGACGAATATTATGAACTTCATGGTTGGGATAACGATGGCATTCCTACAGCGGAAACGTTGAAAAAGCTGAGTCTCGACAAAGAGCCATCGAATCTTGCATGAGGTGGCCTGACTTGCAGAAAATGTTAGCCATCGATCCTGAGAAATGCACAGGCTGCAGACTCTGCGAAACGGCATGTTCAATGTATAATGAAAAAACTTGCACGCCTGAAACAGCGAGAATCCGCGTGACAAAGTGGGAAAATGAAGGGGTCTATATCCCGATGGTTTGCCAACAATGCGACACACCGATTTGTGAAACTGTTTGTCCCATGCATGCCATAAAACGGGATTCTGAAACGCAAGCTGTAGTTATTGATGATGAGTTATGTGTTGGATGTAGGTTGTGCGTGCAATTCTGCCCCTTTGGAAGTATCGGAGTGGATGATAGAACCAAGAAGATAATCAAATGCAATCTGTGTGGCGGTGAACCAGTCTGTGTCAAGTTTTGTCAACCAGCGGCCCTGCAGTATGTTGACGCATCCACACTGAATACACGAAAACGAAGATCAGCAGCCGAAAGATTCTCCGACCTTCTGAAAAAAATGGTAACTACAATCTAGGAACAAGTCTTTTCCAAAGCGACCTCGGCAATCTCTGCGAAGTCACAGATTTTGATCGGGATTGACTTTCTGATCGATGCATATCTTAGATTCATCTGACACGTTGGACATGCTGTTGCTAGAGCATTTACGTTGAGTGGAACCACATCTTTTTCCAACCGGGCAGACGCGGAATTTATGCTAGCAGTATTACTATACGACCAAAGCCCGCCGCCCCCTCCGCAACAACGGGAGCGGCTCTTGCTCAAGGGCATCTCGACAAATTTAAGGTCTGGAATCTTGCCCAACACGTTTCGTGGAGCATCGTACACATTTGCGTGGCGACCTAAGGAACATGGATCGTGGTAGGTGACTGTTCTATTAATGCTTTGGAATTCAAGCCGTCCTTCTCCCAACAATTCTTCCATGAATTCTGATACGTGAATCACGTCAAGCTGTAGATCAACGTCTAGCATTTCTGGAAAGAGCTTTGAAAACGTGTAATAGCAGCCTGCACAAGATGTAACGATCAACTCTGCTCTCGTCTCTTCCATTTTGTCAATGAGATTAATCGCATTCCTCTTTGCCTCATCCCACAAGCCCGATGCCAACAAAACGTAACCGCAACATCCTTCCTTTTCGCCGAGAAAAGTAAAATCAACTTCACCACGATTCAGGATGTTTGTAACTGCTTCAGCCGTCTTAGGGGTGCGTGCAGCCACAGTGCAACCAACCCAGTAAAGAACATTAGCCTTCTTCTCAGAGCGCGGTTTCGAAGCCATTTTCAACCGAGAAAGACGCCGCTTCTGAAGAGTTGCCCCGCCTGGATCTCCAACTTTCAGTATGTTCTCAGCAGCAGCCTTGAAGATCTTTGGAGCAAAACCTTCAAGCACAACTTGTCGGCGAGCAGCTATGATAGCTTCCTGAAACTCTGAACGTTGTAGGCATTCGGCAAAACAAAGTCCACAGGTACTACAAGTATACAGGACGTCAACGATCTTCGGAGAAATGGATAACTCTTCTCTTGACAGAGCTCTTATCAAGAGCAGTCTTCCTTTTGCTGACCACGTTTCAATATTATTAGAAGACGAGGCTACAGTGCAATAGCTGCTACATGTATCACATTCTTCGCATTTTGTTGTTGACCTATTGAGAAACAGTAGTTTCTGGGCAAGAGCAAGCTTTTTCAAAGTGCCGCTTTCCGTTTTCCGAAATTCGTTGATGTTTTCTACTGACGCTTTTCCTAGTTCTTTAAAAGGCTTGAGATCGAACAGTTTGGAATCATCTAGCACCACTATTGGCTTGGAGGCCTTCTTCAAACTGATAGTCTTTCCTCGTCGTGCAACGATAAATTCCTCTTCATCAGCCAATCTCATAACTTTTTTAGTTTCTTCTGGAGACTTTGTTCTGACGACTCCATTTAGCCTAGGTATACGTCGTTCTCGATAGATTTCCTCGAAAGAATATACGTAAAGATCTTCAACGTCCGTTAGAACGTTTGCTGCTCCCACAATCTTCTGAAGGAGGTTGATTGTTTCGGTTGGCAAAGTCAATGCGAAACAACTGTCATTTGTGGGCTAGATTTTGGCTCTCGGGCTTTCTTAGTTCATAGATCATTTTTCCGCCCATAAGCTCGACGGGAACAAGCTTCAAGCTCATACCTATATTTATCTCGTCTTCCCTGACTTCCTTGCTTAGAGGAGCTAACACTGTAGGACCCTCGTGAAATTGTGCCACCCCTAAAGTATAGGGAACCTCGTATCGGAAGCTTGCAGGCGCGAAATAAAGAGTAGAAAACGTCACCAGCTTGCAGTTGCCGCCCAGTTCTACCCATTCCATTTCACCTGTCATGCAATCGCAGTCAGCTCGAGGCGGAAAGTATAGTTTCCCACACTTACTGCATCTGGTTCCCATTATCTTGCCTGCTTCAAGATTTTTTTGGAATTCTTGTAGCTTTGTTTCCGACACATAGCTCATTTTCCCGAATTTTGCGAAGCTCAATTTCTACACCTCAGGTTCTGAGTACAGTTACAGCACAGTACATGCCTATTCCACCAAGATTGTGGGCTAGCCCAATTTTTGCTCCTTTCACTTGAGTATCACCCGCTTCACCTCTTAGTTGTTTCACAAGTGTTCTGATCTGAGAGGCTCCCGTTGCTCCAACAGGGTGTCCCTTGGCTAATAGACCACCGTCGATGTTTACTGGTATCTTGCCGCCTAGATAGGTTTGTCCTTCCTCGGCGAGTTTACCTCCTTGGCCTCTCTCACAGAAGCCCAGGTCTTCATAATTTATGATCTCTGTTATAGTGAAGCAGTCGTGGACTTCAGCCACATCGATATCATTCGGTCCGATCCCTGACATTTTGTAGGCTTGTTTAGCAGCTTCAACCGTGCAGCCAAAAGAATTGTATGAAGTATCCCTGCTTGTCAGAGTCATTGGGCTTGACGCAAGTCCTAGCCCGGCAACCCAAACTGGTGTGTCCGTAATCTTTCTAGCCACTTCTTCACTTGCCAGTATTATACACGCAGCACCATCAGAATTGGCGCAGCAATCGTATCGTTTCAACGGACTGGCAATCATTCTTGATCCTAGAACGTCATTAGAGGTAATCTCTTTCTGGAACATTGCCTTTGGGTTCTTGGTTGCATAGAAATGATTTTTCACTGCTACTTTTGCCAGTTGCTCTTCGGTTGTTCCGAATTTCTGCATGTGGGATTTAGCGTATAGAGCAAAATACGCAGGCATTGTGGTTCCAAAAGGTGACTCCCACATCACGTCGCCCGATCGCCCCATCACTTCTTGGACTTCCGCTGAACTCAATTCAGTCATCTTTTGAAAGCCAACAATAGCTACAACATCATGTAAGCCAGAGGTTATAAAAGACCAGGCGATTCGTAGTCCTACGCCGCTGGAAGCACACACGGCTTCTACGTTGAAGGTTGGTTGGGGGTTTAAGCCGAGGTATTCGGCTATTACACCGGCAGGAGTTCTTTGTTTGTCATAATGTGTGGCAGAACATATTATGGAGGCTTGAATCTCCTTGCTTGTGATGTCAGCGTCTTCCACGGTCTCCTTGAATGCTTCAAAGGCGATTTCTCGAATGGATGCGTCAGGTCTTCTGTCGAACTTTGTTTGCCCCACTCCGATAATAGCAGCTTTCCTCATTGATGATCCCACTTCACCAAAGTCTATTGAACTTGATGTTTTAATCTATTTCCTTTCTCTAAAATAGGCTATTACTTTTTCTGCAAAGAGCTTGCAGGTTTCCGTCATCAGCTTAGGTGAAACAAAGAAAGGCGAAATGAAGTGACGAACGCCAGCCTTCACATATTCTTCTATCCTTCCAATAACATCATCAGGAGCACCAAATATGACAGGTGATTCGTCAACCACCTCATCAGGCAATGCTTGAGCTACTTCCAGAAGACGCTTGGAAACCTCAGGGTTAAATACAAGACTGGAGGTCATCTCAAATTCTTTTGTCGGAACAGGATAACCAAGGCGCTCTATTATCCTCGGTCTTGACAGCAAATAGAGCTTCGCAGGCAACAGAACAAGCTTCCGCGCAGTATCAAAATCATCAGCCACAACTACATAAACGAATAATGCAGGTTCTATCTCTGGAGGATTATCCCATCCCCTCCCATCCCAGAACCTTCCAGCTCTACTCGCTTCTTCAAAGACGTATTTGAGCTTCTCAGCATATTCGTCAGGCTGTGTAGACGCAGGAACCCAACCATCCCCGTATTCGGCGGCCATTCTCATGGTTCTTGGCGAGTTTCCAGCCACGAATATAGGAACATGAGGCTTTTGAAATGGCTTTGGCTGAAGAAAGGCTCCTTCTAGTCTGTAGAATTGTCCTTCATGAGTAACAACGTCTTCTGTCCAAAGTCTTTTTATGATCTTGAGGGCTTCGATAGTTCGTGAGACTGGCTTGTTCCATGATATTCCATAGGGATTTAGATTCATAGCTTCTCCTATGCCTATTCCAAGAATAGCTCGACCGCGTGAAATGATGTCGCAGGTTGCGGCCATCTGGGCAAGAACTGCTGGGTGATGTCTGTAGGTATCGCTTACACACGTACCAAGAAGAATGCGTTTCGTTCGCAATGCAATTGCAGATAGCACAGTCCAAGCTTCTAGGGAATCCCATCTCCGTATCCCAAAACCCACCGTGTGGTCAGGCATCCAAAAAGAGTCGAAGCCTTGCTCCTCAACGTATACTGCAAGATCGCTTATGATCTGCCAAGGATACGGAGCACTTTCATACCCAAACTTGATTTGCACTGGGAGGATTTCTTTCATTATCTTACTCTCATCAAATTTAGAAAAGCCATTTTCCTTTTAGACATTTCTCTGATAGCCACACACTCGTCCAAATGAAGATATCTGTTATGTCCATGCTCATGCCTTTAGGCTTGCTTCAGTCAATCACTTGTCTTTGATCAATAATAAATCTATGCCGCCGGGAATGACTGCTGAGATTATCGATAATTCAAACGCTTGCTCGAAACTGTTGTCAGAGAGGCTGTGCTGTCGAGATACGTAATGTCAATAGGAGAGTTTTTGAGCTTGGCTATGAAGATGCAACAAAGGAACTCAAGTCTCTTCAGCTGTTTCCTTTGTACGGTCTTCCTCGTCATCAAGAACTGCTTTCAGTAAGGCCTTGAATATCCCCATGTCAGAAACGTCTACTATCGGAATCTGGAAGCTCTTGTCAACTTCGTAGATCTTCTCGTATCTGGGGAATTCAGCGTAGCAGACATGGCTTATCGGGAATTCGTTGGTCTTGATCTCATGTTCCAAGGATTTCTCGTATACTTCTAGGCAGAAGAGATACCCGTTGATCCACTGAAGTCTATTCATTCCATAAGTAGCTGCGCACCAAGCTAGATCCTTTGTTGAACGTTTGTCTAAGCCTAATACTCTGACATTTCGGGTGGGGGCGATCTTGACATCCAAGCCTTTTCACTCCTCGAAGGAAGTTGTCAGTACCTCTTTAGCCCTGCCAGCTATTGTCGGTCCGAGACCATGGACAGTTTTAGGCCAATCATCCACGTTTGAAAATGCACTCAAGGGGTTTCCGTAAGATTTCAAGATTGCAGTTGCTTTCTCTCTGCCGATGTTGGGCAGGCTGGCCATGAAAAAGATTTGAGCATCTGATGTAGATTCACACTTTTTGACAGGGTGAACTGCAGGAACTCTCTTCTCCACGAATTGTTCTTGACGGGCAGCAACATACAAGAAGTCTATTGTCTCTTTGTAGGAAGTAGTGTTGATCATGGCAACTCCGTTCTTGGCTAGGTTGAACATAGCTCCCCAGACAGAAGCAGGTCTGATTCGGCTATATTTGTAGATCACAGGCAAATAGCCTTCCAGCAGGATTAGAGCCTGTGGATATGCGTCTCTCAGCGTGAATAGCTGATCGAAGAGATGACGCCGTGTAAGGGTATAGACAAAGTCTTTGACCGTCTTTCTCTCCACGGCACACTTATCAGATATGATGTAATCGCCTTTTTCGAGGGTTCTTATTGCTACAGCGGCGCCCTGTTCTCTTAGTCCTTTGACAATTTTAGCAGCAGTGTTAGCTTCACGACTGTCGATGATGATCGTTGGTTGTTCGTTATTTTCCGCCTCCTTCACGTAAGGGATAAGAGTTTCAGTTCCAGACATGCACATGACTCACATATGGAGGTTTCGTCATAAGATGCTATTCGCTTCTCACTCATATAATTGCAACGTATAAGATAAACAATTAAGACTTGTTGTAATCAATGTAGCGCGAGTGCGGCAAATCAGGTTGACTGCGAGATCCATTTAATCATGGGTTCTTTTTTCTTCGACTGTACGAATTCGAGTGTGTCCTCGTCCTTGGGATATCCAAGAACGATAGGTCAGTATATTCGCTCATCATCCTTTAGCTCGCGCGCTATTGTGGCATGCCTCATGTCTTATTTTTTGCGCATCACTTGATTTGCCACGCCGTTTTCATGCGTACGTGGAGCCTTACTGCTTTTAGCGTATTTTCAGTTCTAGGCTGGTCATATGGCCCTTTTTGAACCGCATCTTTTCACAGAGTCTGAGTAGGTTCCAGTTGTTCCAT
>JABAOC010015912.1_pt3 | contig 12478 bp, 14 predicted proteins | sample 7062161 | NCBI WGS metagenome assembly JABAOC01 (sample SAMN14538625, study PRJNA623070) | marine sediment metagenome | biome: marine biome [ENVO:00000428]; feature: marine pelagic biome [ENVO:01000023]; material: deep marine sediment [ENVO:00002113] | place: India: Gulf of Khambhat ... | reverse complement strand
TGTACCAGTATTCCTTCAGGTCCATGATTTACAAATGTAAGAATAACTTCTTCCCCAATTTCATATTCAATCTTGTCGGTAAAAAGCTCTAATTGGGGACGATGTGGAACTTCTAATATATCCATCTTTTGGCAATCAATGCTGTAGAAACCGCCTTGATCTTTATCATATACAATTTCTCCAGTAATATGAACCTTCGAATTCCCCAGAGGCAAAGGTTGAGTTTTATCTAAGATATTAACCCATATCCCAATGTTCCCAGGATTTTCTATCGATTCTGAAAGCCAAAAGTCTCCAAACGGGTTGAAACCTTGAGAATCTGACTGCCAACGGAAATATATGGCATAACCCTCGATCATTACTATCTTGCCCAAATATACTTCGGGATTAGTCCCCACATCCTTTAAGGTAGGATTTGAAGAATTTAACTCGTTATCCGCTGCTAAACCCATCTGAAACGCCAAAGAACTCAAGGTTTGGAGCCCAACAATAAATACTAAAATAAGCCCAATCGTTTTAAATATCGTATATTTTTTCATTTGTTCGACTTCCTTTGGACTTCAACCGGATTAATTGATCAGTTCAGCATGTCTGGATTTCCAGAATACTATTCAATTAACAAAGAAATAACTTTTCTCCTGTATTTTGTTACAGATATTTTGATAGATTTCACTCAAAGATCTGATGAAAATTAGTCTCCATCCTCAATGTAACCATTACCTATTGATAGATTAGAATTTTAAAACTTGAAGCCCTTAAAGAATTATAAACCGAATCGATTCATGCGCCCAAACTTGCATAAATTCCTTTATTTATGATCTCTTTGTGAGAGTTTATATGTATTCTTCTACACAATAATTGATTCATTTCTCAGTGGATATGTTAGAATTGTGCTTTCATGGATGATGAGTAAAATAGATTCTCTTATTGGCTCCAATTACGCAAGTTTGCTTAAGAGTTCATGTATAATCTGGATGTGTGGTACGGTAAAGTAATGTAACCCAATGAGACACTTTTTGAAACCCAAAGGTTTCATAGAGGTGGAGAGCGGCGACATTGTCCTTGTGAACCCTCAGGGTTGCGGTTTGACATTGCGCTCTTCGGAGTTTCCAGAGGGCAAAGGCTATGATTTGCCTGCCATATCCCTTATCTCGATGAGTTGGGGCAACAGCTACATTGGTGATCAGTCCCTGCTCAGAATTGAAGCTAAGGACCCCAATTATTTCATCTCCCTTCCTAATGAAAAAATGTTGACCCCGTTGGAAGGAGTTAAACCAAAACGCAGGCGAAACTATTGGTAAAAACTTAAGATTGATTTGAATTCTCGGATCTGGAGACCCTTGAAGGAAATATCTAACACATTCAACAAACTTGGCCCAATCAGATACCCTTGGTTCTTCAAACCTCAACACATTCTCTTGAAAGTGTTCTGACATCGTGTTTAGTGGGAGGTGCAACCCATAGGCGTTGTCAAAAATCTTAAAACCTTCCTTTATAACCTGATGTATAGCGGGACCTTCATTAGCTAACAGATCTATGATTAGATACCCAACCTTTTCCTTTTCTCCCACTTTCTTACTCTCTTGAATTAAAGTTCTGATTGATTCTGGTTTGATAGGAGTATATGCCATGATTTGTAAGAATTTTGTCTCTGGAGGAGCTAACAAATGCTGCGGTTCCATTCCAAGCAAAGTAAGACCTATAGGAGTGGATTGTTTGACACACAACCAATAAGGTAGGGGTCTCTCATCTAGTGTAAGTTGGCGCCTCATGTAATTCCTAAGAAAGTACTTTATCTCTGGATCATTCGAAGAGATCATTCTTACGAGGGACAACTCTTGGTCGGCTCCTCTTTCTAATCAACTCAGATTAACGTAATTTCGATTTCCAATATGGTTCAATATGTCCCAAAAAATTGTTTGAAGGTTTCTTCAAGTGAAATGTCTTTAGTAGAACTCAAAAAACATATTAGTTCTTTTTTCTTTGTATCTTCATGTATTCTGGGAAGTCATCAAAGCCAGTAACCAATAGTTCTAGAAGGCTGAACCTAGCTGAGCATTCACCAATCACGATTTTATTCCTTTGTTCTGGCAACATCATCAGGAGTGCTTATGCGGAACTAGTATTCGACAAAATGATCTCAGAAGAGGCCTGTTTACGAAAACGAATAAGAGTACGTTCTGGTGCTCTTAAGTACTATAATCGGCAAATCTTTTCTGAAATTATTCCTTTCATAATTCAAGAAGGTGTTGATCAGTCGCGAATCACTAATTTTCGTCCTCGACACATTAAAGAATATCCAGAGCTTTTAACTGAAGCTAATCTGATTTTAGTGATGACTCGAAACCAGTTAAATCTTCTACCAAGTAAATATCGAAATACGGCGTATCTATTGTATCAATTTGTCTTCAACGAGCCTTTAGAAATTCCTGACCCTTTTTTTGACCCTCCAATAAAGCATGCTGTGAACTTACTCAAGAAGGCCTTAGTGGGCCTTTTAGAAAAGTTTAGAGCAGAATTTTGTCCTCCTGTTGAAAATGCTGCCCCTGATACCTAAAACTGCAGCGTCGTAAACTTGAGTAAACACTTCACTTCAAGATAGTTCTGCCCGATCCATGGCAAGTTCACAAATTGCGATGAGATATTCAGCTGTTCGAGCAATACTATCCACAATTGCTACAGCTTTTAGAGTGAAATCAAGTGGCATTTTNNGTGAGGACTCAAGGGCTGAACAACGTTGGATGATCTTGTATGCGCCTCCCGCGTCTCTTGAGAAGAACGTGTCCATAGCATTCTTGCTGATTCCCGTCAATTTCGTGTTGAGGTCTTTTAGGATAGAGAGAATCTCAACAAATGCATTCTCTTTTGAGATTGTTTCAAAGTTTTGGAGTGCCCTCATGCCGAGGAATCCCTTGGCGATTCTCTCAGCGTGGTCGCTGATCCGTTCAATTAACTGAACTGCAGATTGATATTCAATGACCTCTACAAGCTTGAGCCCGTGTTCCATGAGAAGCCCTGGATTTGCCAAAACGCTATTTAGTTGCCGGGTAATTAAATAATGATATTGATCGACTTTATCTTCTAAATTGGCAACTTCTCTGGCCATGGTTTCATTTTGTGTTACTAGAGCATGGATGGCACTTTTAGTTGCGGATCGTGTTGTGATACTCATCATATTTAAAGCCTGTTGGATTGGTAACTGTCCCAGTGCTAGCAGATCTTGGATAACAATAATATTCGGGTTTATTTCAACGATTTCACAACCGATAAACAAGCTTACGATATTTTCAACATTCTTAACCATATCAGGTGGAAATACTTCCTGACTTTTGAGGCGAATCCGTCTATAACCTGCTAAATACTTTGAAATCAAACGTTTCTTCAAAAAATCAACATTGGTTATAATTTCTTNNTTATAATTTCTTTATCGTCCAATCTCAAAGTTGTCTCGGATTCCTCAGAAGATCTTATTAATTCTGGATAAATTGTGAGTGAGCCATCTTGCATTGGGATAATGACGAGATTTTTCTTTTTTACTTCATCTGGGTTATCTCCGAATGTAACTCTGACCCATTGTTTTGGGAGTGAGACAACATAGGTTGATTTAGCCACATACTGAATTTTTCTCTTGGTTTGGGTGGTTTTTTCCAAGATCAATCTCTCCATTTTTTTCAGAATACTCTATAGAGGGTATAGAGATTATGCAGAAAAAACTGAAAAGCCCTGCACTTCTATATTTCTATAGGGACAAATAATACACTCAGAAAGTGAGTGAATTAGATAAGCAAGAATCAACGCAGGTGCGAAATAATGTGGTGGGAACCCTACATACTTGATCTTTCAAAAGGATTCCTCGTTAGTGGGGTCTTCCTATTTGCGATCAGTGTCATCTTAGGTGCAATGCATGGGTTCAGTCATGATCACGATGTAGCGGGTGACCACAGCCTTTCTGCTGACCACGATGCCTCTTTCGATCATGATCATGACATTTCAACAGACCACGACTGGGATCATACTGCGGTTCATGGAGAAAGTAGTGGAACAAGCACCCCCCTTATGCTCTTGGCATCTACCTTCATGCTAAGTTTCGGTTTCTTTGGAACCACTCTCTTCGCAATTACAATAAATCCGTATTTTCGCCTCGCAACAATCCTTATTATTCCAGTTCTAGTTACAGTGGTCGTCTCAAATTTTTGGAGGAGAATAGCTCAGACAGAGCTTGNNNNGGAAAATCGCCATTGTAGTACATCGAACTAGTTTTCGAGGAGGCAGTATTCGGGTGGAAATCGGACCACCCCTAGGCACGATCTTGTTGCCAGCCAGAACTCTAAAGCCTACCGACGAGTATCTAAATGGCGAACGGGTGACCATTGTTGAATTTGACGGTAATATCTGCGTTGTAGAGGCACAACCAATGTATTGATGAATATTGAAAGGAGGAATGTGAAAAAATGCCGTTTGGAATCGATTTAGGTGTCTTAGGGTCAAGTGTCGTGCTGATAACACTCATCAGCTTCATCTTCCTTATGTTCCTAGTTTCCAGGTACCGCAAGTTCAAGACGAATGAGTTCGTGATATACCTCCGCAACGGTCGTGTACGGCGAGCCGGGGCAGGAGGACGCGCGTTCCTTATGCCCCTAATCGATGAAATCATTATCATTCCGACAACAATTCAACAGACCAGCCTGGAAGCCAGGGAAAAAGTAGTTAGCAGAGAGTATCAGAATGTCAGCGTGACTGGATTCGTGTTTTGGCAAGTGACGAATCCTTCGGAGGCATTCAGCCATGTTTCGTGGAACCGCCAAAGTCCTGATTATGTGGAGACTGTGATCCGGAATGCTGCAGAATCAATCATCCGTACAACCTGTGCGAACATGCCTATCGAAGAAATCATCCGCGAGCGACGGCAGATCATCGAGGCAGTAATCACCGAACTTCATGAGTTAATGGCGACATGGGGTGTGACAGTTCACTCAGTAGAGATTCGGGATGTCGAAGTACTAGATCCAGATTTGAAAGGAAACATGGAAGCAGTCAAAAAAGCAGCAGAAGAAGAGAAAGCAAAACTCCGTCGCGCCCAAATGATTGAAGTGACTCGAACTCGCGATCTCGAAGTCACGGAGAAGACAGGTAAGCAAGAGCAGATGGTACAGTTTGAAATCCAAAAGAAAGCTAAAGAACGGGAAATCATGGTGCAAGATCTCGAACGGAATCGAATAGAAATCGAGGCGGATGCTGACCGACGTCGAGTAGAAATCGCCGCGCAAGCAAAGAAAGCACAACTCGTAGCACAGGCGGAGGGCGAAGCGGCGCAAATAAGGCAAGCATTACTCGCTGAAGCTGAAGGAGAAGCCCAGAAGATCATGCAACAAGCCGACGCATTAAAACAGACAGACGCCCGATTTCTGCAATTACAGCTACTCCAAGGCCTTCCAGAAATCTATCGACAAATGCCAATAGAGAAAATGTACGTCTTGGGAGATGGTCAAAGTGCCTTTGGAAGTATCGCAGGAACTCTTATCCCCTTCGTCCAAGTGATTCAAGATCTCCTGAAAAAGCAGGGTGAGGTAACAAAAGAAATCAGAGACTTTGGCGATGGTGAAACTCAAACGAAAGAGACTATTCCCAAATCTGCGGGAACAACAGACCAACAATAGCCCTTCAAATCTATCTGACTTCCAATCTCCTTCTTTTTTTTACATCTTTAATAAGTGAAAACATACAAATTAGTAACAAATAGTTAAATGAATAGAGCGAAATCCATAGAGTACAGTATCTGTTGATATAATACGAACAGAACATCTTAGTATAAAAGTCAAAACCTTAACTTAACAATCGGAGGCGCCCCTTTTTAGTGAAAGCAAGATTTTAGGCAAGGGTAAACCTTTAAAATGAGTAGAAAAAAGAGAACTAGGGGAAATTTTAATGCAAAATGAACATTCCAATAACAAAGAGAAAACAAGTCATTATCCACAGCATATGGAGGAAAAAACGAATCAATCAGCTGCGATTGATCGCAGAATGAAAGTTCAGAAAAATATGGAACGAATCGAGTACAAAATTATGGTGATGAGTGGGAAAGGTGGAGTTGGTAAATCAACAGTAGCAGTGAATCTCAGCTTTGCTCTTCAGTTAAAAGGGTATTCTGTTGGGCTCTTAGACGCGGATATTCATGGTCACAACATCCCTAAAATGCTAGGGATCGAAGAAAGCCAGCTCTCGGCCTTTGGAGGAGATATTTTCCCTGTGAATCTTCCTCCCAATTTAAAAGTCGTTTCAATGGCATTCTGTTGCAAAACAGCGACACTCCTGTAATCTGGCGGGGACCTGTTAAGATGGGAGTCATTGAACAATTTTTAGGAGATGTCAAATGGGGGGATCTAGATTATCTTTGTGCAGATCTTCCACCTGGGACAGGTGATGAGCCATTGAGTATTGCACAACTCATCCCCGAGGTAACTGGTGTAGTGATTGTCACCACACCACTAGATGTGGCCCTGCTAGATTCCAGGAAGGTAGTTAATTTCGCCAAAAAGCTCCAAATTCCCGTCATTGGAATTGTAGAAAACATGTGTGGGCTTGTTTGTCCTCACTGTGGAAAAAAGATTGATCTATTCAAAATTGGGGGTGGGGAAAAGGCGTCATTTGAACTTGGGGTACCCTTCTTAGAAAGGATTCCAATTGATCCAACTATAGTAACGAGTGGTGATTCAGGTAAACCGTTCCTCCTAGAAAATCCGGATTCGGAAGCTGCCAAAGCTATCAAACATGTTGTTGAGTTATATAGCGGCTATTATTGCAACACTAAGCTATAGTCTATAAATATTGTTGNNTCTAATGAGTTCCTTCTGCAACTTTAAGATTCTGCATAGTAATCTATTTTTCTCCAATAGCTATAATAGCATAGTATGATTTCTATATTCTTCAAGGGCACTCATATATAGTTCTATAAAGTTTATTTTTCGTCTAACATCCGAGTATAGCAACAACACCTCATTCCTGTCCAAAAAATCCTTAGATATTGCTATAAGCATCCCAAAGTTAATCAAAAAGAATTAATATTAAACAGATAAAGAGTTCCGATATTGGGAGCGTTCAAATGCCAAAGGAAAAAATTAGTGAAGAATTTCTAATGCATATGTATGATGCAACCTGGGAAGATATTCGTTATTCCCGTTTGCAGTAGTGGAAAGTACTTGAAGTCACTGCACTTGCATTTATCGCCATGGCAGGTTTGGGATTTCAAGAAGAATTTAAAGGTGTTTCCGTAATATTGGGGATTTTCATTATGATCTTTGCGATGTTAGGATTATTGGTTACCTTAAGACATCGCACCCTCTTCTCAGAAAAAATGGAATTGATCCGAAACATTGAGAACGCTCTGGGACTGGGTACGATAGATATACTTCCTAGAGCTTGGAAAGAAAAGAAAAACATCAAAATCTTTAGATTTGGGAGCACATCTTTCTTTTTAATGATTATTTATATTGCTCTTGCCTTAGCTTCCCTACTTTATGTTTTATTTGCCATTTGATGAGGTGCATTTTAAGAAAATCATCTTTTAAGATCTCCTTAGTTAGCTATAGTAAAACATTTGTTTTTGTCGGTTCATTATATGTCATATTTAAGCATACGATGTCTTGAAGCTCCTAGATCCGAATATCTTGTAGTAAAAAGTGATTTTTGCCCACCTTTCAATAGATATTAAAATTAATCGGATTCTAATGTTGTACAAGAGATTTATCGCTTGTCGAAGTTGTTCCAAATGTTAAGGAATGTGAGTGACCAGTTTACTGTATTTGGTGCAGGTAGCATTGGTTCGCTCTTTGCAGGAAAATTAGCACTTGCAGGGAATCGAGTGACGGTCATTGCCAGAGAAGCACATGTCCGGCAGATAGCTGCAAGAGGACTAGACCTGCAGACATTTCATGGACAACATATTCGCATTCCCTTGGACGCAAAAATACAACTAGATAAGAGTACACTTCTGAATCAAATCATCGTCTCTACAAAAGCATATGACAATAAAACAGCCTCTAGAGAGATTTATAATGCGCTTGATCCACAGAATTCTCAAAAAATAAAACTCATCCTGCTTCAGAATGGCGTCAGCAACGAAAATCCGTACGAACAACTTTTTCCCCCACAAAACATTTATCGCTTGCTAACAACAGAAGCCGCTTTCTTGAAGAGCCCAGGCCAGGTGATTCATACTGGAGAGGGTCAAACAATCCTTGTCAGAAGAGACAGTGTAAGTGACAGCTATGAAACGTGGTTGGCAAAGACATTTACTTCCTCTGGATTACCTTGTCAAGTGTCAACAGACTTTGAGAAGAGTGTTTGGACTAAACTTTTGATTAACATCCCAATTAATCCCCTGGGAGCAATATATCGAGTGAATAACGGGCAACTCTTGCAACGAAGAGAAATTTATCGTAGATTCGAAAAACTGATTAATGAATCAATAGCTGTTCTTGAGGCAAAATCAATTAAAACAGCCTTTAAAGATCCGCTTGAAGAAATCAAAGAAATAGTGAGAAAAACAGCTAATAATAAGTGTAGTATGTTGCGTGATTTAGAGCAGGGAAAGCCAACAGAGATTGATTACATCAATGGGGTTATTATTGCACTAGCCAAAGAGATCGGACTGCAAGTTGCAGAAAACTCTAGAGTTGTTAGGCAAATTAAAGCTCTTGAACGGTCGAAAATTGCATAAATTATCTAAATACATTCTCTTAATGTTTCTTTAATGATGCAAGAAAAATATTATAGAATGTAAACACAAATAAAATGTACACCAAAGGGACTTATTTCGTTTCATTAGAAAGAGGCTTCTAATTATATTAAAGGAAGAAGGATCGACAAAATATCTTTGAAAGCCTCATTCATACGAAAAGAGTTGGGAAAATTGCCAAAACTAACGGTACAAGACATTGTATTTATGAAAGGGGAGAAGAGAAAAATAACAATGTTAACAGCTTATAATTATCCATTTGCGAAAATTCTAGATGAAGCAGAAATTGATATCATTTTAGTAGGAGATACCCTAGGGATGGTCGAGCAAGGGAATCCGACCACCTTGCCTGTCACCCTCGAAGAGAGCATTAGTTCGACTAAAGCCGTTGCTCGTGGGGCTAAAACCCATTCATTAGTTGTTGGGGATCTACCATTTCTCACATTTGGTGTTTCAGTTGAGCAAACAGTGGAAAATGCTGGTCGGTTGGCCAAAGAGGGCAATGCTGAAGCAATCAAGCTTGAAGGTGGGCGTGAACGAGCATCAGAAATCACTGCAATTATAGAAATCGGTTTACCAGTTATGGCTCATATTGGGTTAACCCCGCAGTCAATTTATAAATTCGGCGGGTTTAAAGTGCAGGGGACAACCGAAATCGCAGCAAAAAGACTGATTGAAGACGCCATGATAGTGGAAAAAGCCGGGGCTTTTTCGTTGGTACTCGAAGCTATTCCTTGGCAACTAGGAAAATATATAACTGAATCACTTGCTATTCCAACAATTGGGATTGGGGCAGGACCGTATTGTGACGGACAAGTTTTGGTCACATATGATATGCTTGGGTTTTTTGAGGAATTTAAACCAAAGTTTGTCAAGCGTTATGCGAATTTGAAAGCCACTGTGCAAGAGGCTGTAATTCAATATCGGGAGGAAGTCAGAAAAAGTAAATTTCCGACGATCGACGAATTCAGCTATCATGGACCCGCATCAGAACAGAAGTTTTTCGAAAAGTTGGCGACGAGCAAAAAGCCAACATGACAATTGTATCATTAAACGCTATTTTTGGTATAATTATCGTTAATACTCTCAGATGGTCCTTTTGGTTTGATGAATGTTTCTTGGAGAGTAAAAGACACAGAAGACGCTAAAATCGGGCAAAATAGACAGAATTGAAATGCTTGGGTATAATCAAGAATTATTAAACTGTTTTTGGAACTAAAACTATTGGTTAAACTCACAGAATCCAAAATCCAGCCAATAGGGCTGGAATAAGGCAATCCTAATAATATGATTGATATTTATATACACTATTGCCATACCAACCGTTTTTTAATCAACAACTGTATCAACATTGCATTAATAATAGGGAAGGGTCCGTGGAAGAACCTTAAACCAATACATTGAGTCAAAAGTTAAGCTTTTGAAATATTGGTAGTTTAAAAGGCGAATGTCCAATTCTTAGAGAATGTAGCATTGTAACTATACAGTTGTCAACTAATAATAAAGCGATGTGAGGAATATATGAAAACAAAGAAGCTTGAGACAGATGTCTTGATAATTGGTTCTGAGGGTGCCGGAGGCAGAGCAGCTTTAGAGGCTGCAAAGCACGACATTGACGTGTTACTCGTCTCAAAATCTTTGGTTGGCAAGAGTGGAGCCACTCCCCAAGCAGGTTATACTTTCAACGCGGCTCTAGGGTGGATGGACACTAGAGACAACCCCGATATCCACTTCGAGGATATCGTATGTAGTGGTCATGGATTGAGCAACCAGAAACTCGTTGAGGTCTTTGTAAATAAGGCTCCAAAAAGAGCTAAGGAGATGATATCGTGGGGCGTAATGTTAGACACCGATGATGAGGGTAAACATGTTCAAGGCCGGATGCCAGGACATAGATACCCACGTTCGCTGCACAGACGCGCAATATAGGTAAGATATTCTCCACTTTGCTGACTAGAAAAATAAAACAAGCTAAGAATATCAGGCTTTTAGAGGATATAATAGCCACAAACTTACTTAAGTCGAACAAGACAGTTGTTGGAGCCACAATTCTTGACCTAAAGACCGGAAATATCCTAGTTGTAGCTGCGAAGTCGACAATACTGGCCACAGGAGGCTCTATGCAGCTCTACTCCCGCAATACGGCTTCCCTCGAACTAACAGGTGATGGCCACTCAATGGCCTACAGGGCAGGAGCTGAACTTGTGGACATGGAATTCTTTCAGTTCTTCCCTATCTCAAGTATCGAACCCGAGATTTGGCCTGGAAGAGGTGGACGAAGAGCCAGAGGACGTAGTATTTCTTTGGATCATTTAAAATTGAGTTTCCATATATACAACAAGTGGGGGGAGAGGTTCATGGCTAGATACGATCCAGTACGGATGGAGTACACGACTAGGGCCATTCTGGCATGTGCGATAGCAAGAGAAGTTGCTGAAGGAAGGGGCTCCAAGAACGGAGGAGTATACATATCTGTAACTCATCTACCTAGTAACTTACTAGATCAGATAGAGATCATTCAGCATTTCAAAGAAGATTTCAATATCAACCTTAAGAAAGAATGCTTGGAGTATGGACCGATTGCCCACTATCAAATCGGCGGTGTTAAAATAAATGAGAAGTGCGAAACGACACTTGAGGGTTTGTACGCAGCGGGCGAGTGTGCGGGTGGAATCCATGGTTCCAATAGGCTAGGAGCTGACGCCATATCAGATGTATTAGTCTTTGGATGCTTGGCAGGTAAGTTCGCTGCTATGAGGGCCAAAAATCTAAATATGCCTCATCTAGACGAAAACCAAGTGAAGGTGGAGCAAGATAGGATTTTCAGTTATTTAAAAGTCGGAGAAGGACCAAGACCGTGGACAGTTAAGATTAAGTTACAGGATTTGATGCAGCAACACGCTGGACTCTACAAAACTAAGGACGGATTGTACAAGATTCTTCAATGGATAGATAAGGCCAAAAAAGATGTTATGCCTAATATAATGATTCGTAGTGATACAAAAATATTCAATACAGAATGGAAAGAAGCTCTGGAGCTCGTTAACATGCTTGAAGTCGCGGAAATGATCTGCAAGGCAAGTCTCATGAGGACTGAGACCAGACCAACTCACCAGAGAGGGAAATATCGAAATAGGGATGATAAAAACTGGTGGAAAAACATTGTTATCAAACAGAAGGATGGAGAGATGTATTTCGAAACTCGCCCGGTCGTAACGACGCGAATTACAAGCATAGAAGAATTCTTAAAACTCGAGATGAAGGAAAAAATGATTGAGGCACTCCAGCCTCGCTGGTGGTGAAAGTGAGGTGATCGAGGAAAAATTCTTGGTTAAAGTGTTCAGATACGACCCGTCAAGAGACAAAAAGCCTCGATATGAGACTTATATGGTCCCTGCCTTTTCGAATCTGACCGTGTTGGATGCTTTGATATACATATATGAGAATTACACGAACCTGGCTTTCAGAAGCTCCTGCGCCGGAGGACTGTATGGTATGACTGTGTGCAATCAGTGCAGAGTGAAAGTGAACGGTAAATCATGCCTAGCATGCAAAACAATGGCGACAAAAAATATGATAATTGATCCCCTGGACAAACGAAAAATCATCAGAGACTTAACAATTGAGATGTAAAATAATTGCTACCTAAAGAAACAAGATCATTCTTTAAATAATTAGTACCATTGTCATATGGGATGTGTGTATGTTTTTGAATTTCGCTTTTAAGACCTTTCTTACCATAAT
>JABAOC010029886.1_pt1 | contig 12481 bp, 11 predicted proteins | sample 7062161 | NCBI WGS metagenome assembly JABAOC01 (sample SAMN14538625, study PRJNA623070) | marine sediment metagenome | biome: marine biome [ENVO:00000428]; feature: marine pelagic biome [ENVO:01000023]; material: deep marine sediment [ENVO:00002113] | place: India: Gulf of Khambhat ... | reverse complement strand
CTTCTCATCGAACTGAAATATTAAATCATCGCTTTTATGAGAATAAGAAAAATAAATCGTCCCATCTGAAGCGACCTCAAAGTCAACTGCATCGGCTATACCTAAATCTCCTATTTCATCCGATGCAAAATCGATGGACAATTCCTCTTCCAGAACAAGGGAGGAAGGTTCCCCTTTTATTTGGGAAGGTTCAATATGATTAATAACAACTTCCACTCCATCCTCTATAATCTTATCTACTTGGGGCTGCTTTGAACCGCAGTATAAAAACAAAAAGAAAGCCAAAATAAAATAAATTAGCTTTTTAATTTTTCCCTCCTTAATTGCAGTAATAATTGTATCAGAAATATGAGGTTAAAACATTCCTAATAAATACAGCTCTCTTTGGCCAGCCGGGGAGAGAGTTGCTATCATTAAGATTCCCATCAACTCAATTTTGTTGACGACAACAGACACTTCTTTTCTTTAAATAATTAAATCTTTGGAAAATAGCTTAACAAAATTAGGTTTGATATAATCTTATGAGTATAGGACAGGGTGGTTGATATTAAAATCGAGTAAATATAGATCCAGATTTGGATAAGGGGGTTAACATGTCAAAAAAATCATATAGAGAAAATATTAATACCTTAACAATGGTTATTAATCTTTGTCTGAAGGATAATCGATTTATAGGCCCTGGCCTTATTTTGCTTTATTCAGGCATAGACATATTGGCCTGGCTCAATTGCCCAAAAAATCAAAAAGATGTAAATAGAGAAGCCTTCGAAAAGTGGACTAATAAATATCTCTTACCTGATTCAAATCTCCCTTGTACTGCAACTGATCTTTATGCAGCAAGGTGTGGAATAGTCCATTCCTTTAGTTCAGTTTCAAGACTTCTTAGAGATAATGAAGCAAGAGAAATTTGGTATGCGCGAAGCGAAAAGGCAGCTAAATTCCTCCAAGATTATATTAACTCAAAAAGAAAGGATCATATTATTGTTATAGAGATAGAAAAGTTACGCGATTGCTTAATGAAGGCAATTAAGAAATTTGATCACATTTTGTTATCCAATACTCAAAAAACAGATATCGTTTATAAACGCCCAGATAAACTTTTCGCTTCATTCTTACATCATCAGCAATAATAGAAAGATATGATCATGATTGTATGACAATGTGGTCCTATGCTCTTTCTACATCAACAATTCTTGGAATCGCATCAATTCTTTGATCGATCCTGCATTTAATCACCTTATTAAGATGAATAAGAGCTCTCAGGGGCTTATCTCGAAAAGGGTCGTCGAAATTTTCTCCATTTTTAGTTTACTTGTTACGATTTCATTGCTTTTTTAAGATAGATAAATAATCATTATGACAAAGAAATAGATGATGATGGAAGAGAGAGAGAAGAACAGGCGGTTGTTGAGGTCGACNNGGTTTCATCAGGGATGTGATTCAAGCCTTCTATCTCGGGACGAGCCGCAGCGGAGATGCGTTCACCATCGCCTATGTTATTCCTAACCTTCTCCGGCGGTTGACGGGAGAGGGGGCGATGACGGCGGCTTTCGTACCGGTTTTTACCGAAATCAAGAAGGAAAAACCGCGGCAGGAGCTGTGGAGGTTTGCCAACCTCTTCTTCTTTGATCTGACTCTCATCATGGCCCTGCTGACCGTGCTCGGTATCGTTTTTTCCCCGGTGTTGGTCAAGGCGATCGCCTTCGGGTTTAAGGGGATCGAAGGCAAGTGGGAATTAACCACTCTTCTTACCCGCTTTATGTTTCCCTATATTTTTTTGATCAGCCTGGCGGCTCTGGCTATGGCTATCCTGAATTCCTTCCATAAGTTTTTTGTGCCTGCCCTGACTCCGGTCCTCTTCAATCTCTCGATAATCATCGTCGCTCTCCTGTTTGCCCGCAAGGCCGAGGAGCCGGCTTATGTGTTTGCCGGGGGCGTTGTCTTGGGAGGTGTTTTTCAGCTGGCCTTTCAGCTGCCGTTTCTGTGGCGGAAAGGGATGCGTTTTCGATTCGGGCTGTCCTTCACTCACCCCGCTGTGCGTAAGGTGGGCAAACTCATGATTCCCGGAATATTTGGAGTCGGTATTTCTCAGATTAATTTTGCTCTAAGCCGGATGATCGCCTCATTCCTAGAAGAAGGGAGTGTCGCTTCCCTGTATTTTGCCTCCAGAGTCCAAGAATTGACCCTCGGTCTGTTCTCTATCGCCCTCTCCATCGCCCTTCTTCCGACGTTTTCCGAACTGGCTGCCCAGCGTGACATCCCGGGAATGAAGAGGACACTTGTTTTTTCTCACCGGCTCGTCTTCTTCATCACTTTCCCCGCCATGGCCGGTCTTCTGGTTTTGAATCGCCCGATCATCCAAGTCCTTTTCCAGAGAGGGGTTTTTGATGTCCAATCGACGGCCATGAGTGCCTCGTGCCTGTTCTTTTTTGCCTTTAGTCTTCCGTTCATTTCGGGAGTAAAGATTCTTGCTCCGGCCTTCTACTCCCTCAAAGACACAAAAACGCCGGTCATCGTCGCTTTTTTTGTCATGCTCAGCTACATCTCCATGTCGCTGGTTCTGATGCACCCGCTGAGGGTGGGAGGGGTGGCCCTGGCTTTATCCNNTAGAAAAGAAGATCGGGAAAATCGAAAAGAAGATAATGCTGGCCTCGGCCGCGAAATCTGCCGCAGCAGCGGTGGGGATGGGCGGCCTGGTTTGGTTTTTCATGACCAATTTCGCTTTTCAGGAGCTCATATTTCTTAAACAGCTGGGCGTGTTGGTCTCGGCCGTATGTCTAGGTATCGTGATCTATGTCGTGCTCAACCTGCTGTTTAATCATGAGGACATAAGAGCGATGAAAGATGTCCTGACCAAAGACGGCCGACATAAAAGGTGAGTATGGGCGATGAAAATTGTCTTACAGAGAGTGAAGGAAGCGGCTGTCGAGGTTGAAGGGAAAATCACCGGAAAGATCGAGCGCGGTCTCTGTCTTCTGGTTGGGGTTGAACGCGGAGACACTGAAGAGGAGGTTGGATCTCTTGCCAGGAAGGTTCTGGAACTCAGGATATTCCCGGATGAAGAGGGTAAGATGAATCTTTCTTGTCAGGATATTCAGGGCGAAATTCTAGCCGTTTCCCAGTTTACTCTCGCCGGGTCGACAAAAAAAGGGAGACGCCCCAGTTTTGATAAAGCCGAGGAACCCGCTCAAGCCGAGCACCTTTTTGACTGCTTTGTTGATAAAATCCGGCAGGCAGGAATAGGGGTCAAAACGGGTGTGTTCGGCGCGATGATGGACGTGCATCTGACAAACGATGGCCCAGTGACATTCATCCTAGAGAAAAGAAAAGAATAAAAAGAGAAGCCTGTTCCCTGAATCGGGAACAGAGAGGAAGACCGGATCAACTGAATTTGAGATGACTGACCTTATTCAAGGCCTCTTCGGCTGATTTTCTGACGAACAGATTGCTGTCTTTAGCCAGTCTGTTGAGGAGGATCAGAGCTTCCTCGCCCCCGATCTTCCCCAAAGCCTGAGCCGCACTCCGCCTGACTTCGGCGTTTGTGTCTTCGAGCGTGGATTGGATCAGATTGATCGATTCGGGATCCTTCCTGATGCCCAAGGCCTTTAAAACCGCACTCTTGGCATACCAGGGAGGACTGTTCAATTTCTTGTAAAACAGGTTGGGGTTGACCTGATCTCTTTTTCCTAGATCGTCGATGATAAAGTCGCGGATGACCTCGGACGGATCGTCTAAAGCCTCGAGCAGCACCTCGCTGACCCAGGAATCCTTAATCGGCGTTATGGACTTGATAATCTTCAATCTCTTGTCCATATTTCCTGAGGAGCGAATTTTTCTCAAAACCGTTTCTGAAAGGTTCTTGGTCTTGTGATTTTTCTTTTTTTGCTCTCTTAGAGACTTCTGGGCCACTTTGGCCACGGATGTGGAGGGGTCATCGATATAGGCCTGGTATATATCGGTTTTTTCGTAGGTCGTCTTGCTGAGAAGAGTCAGGGCCGATGACCTTACGAGGGGAGAATTGCCCCTGTCTCTGACCAGAGAGAGCAAGAATGAGATTTTTTCGCTTTCTTTGAGGGTGTGGATTTTCTGGTGCATGAACCTGACTTTACTCCTTGGTGAGAACGACTGGAATTTTCTTGAGAATTCTTGAAGATCCATTGAACCCAGATAAGAAGATTTCTATTAAACCATATCTAGGATATGGCCCATTTTTTCCTTTTTAGTCTTCAGGTATTTGAGGTTGAGCTTGTTGGGAGCTATTTCGACCGGAATCCGCTCCACGATTTCCAGGCCGTAGCCAGCGAGACCGATGTATTTCCGGGGATTATTGGTGATCAGGCGGAGCTTGGTGGCTCCCAAGGCTGCCAAGATCTGAGCCCCGAAGCCGTAATCCCTGTGGTCAGGCTCGAAACCAAGTTGGCGGTTGGCTTCGACGGTATCAGCCCCTTTATCTTGGATAGCATAAGCCTTGATCTTGTTGCTCAATCCGATGCCCCTTCCCTCTTGGTTGAGGATGTAGAGAATAACCCCTTTTCCCTCTTTGTTGATGAGTTCCATCGAGTGGCTGAGCTGCTCTCCGCAGTCGCAGCGGATTGAGCCGAAGGTGTCGCCGGTCAAGCACTGGGAGTGAGCTCTGACGAGAACCGGTCGGCCCTTCTTGATCTCTCCTTTGACCAGGGCCACATGCTGCTCTTTGTAGATGGAGTCTTCGAAGATCAGCATCTTGAAGTCTCCGTGTTTTGTCGGCAGCTCAGCTTCTTCGACTTTCCTGACGAGTCTCTCGTGCTTCATTCGGTATTGGATAAGATCGGCGATGGTGAGAATCGGCAGCTTGTGTTCCTTTCCGATTTTTTCAAGCTGAGGTAGGCGGGCCATCGTTCCATCCTCGTTCATGATCTCACAAATGACACCGGCCGGTATCAGGCCAGCAAGACGAGTTATATCGATGGCGGCTTCCGTCTGACCCGCTCTCTCGAGTACCCCTCCCTCCTTGGCTTCAAGGGGGAAAACATGACCTGGGCGGACCAGGTCCGATGAGGTTGTTTTAGGGTCTATGGCCGTGAGGATGGTTTTGGCCCTGTCGGGAGCTGAGATACCGGTGCTGATGCCCTTTTTGGCATCTACAGAAACGGTGAAGGCTGTCCCGAAGCGGGCGGTGTTGTCTTGGACCATCAACGGGATATCAAGCTCTTTGAGTCTTTCCTTCGTCAGAGGGAGACAGATCAATCCCCGACCGAACTTGGTCATAAAGTTTACGATTTCAGGGGTGGTCTTTTCGGCGGCCACCATCAGATCGCCTTCGTTTTCCCGGTCCTCATCGTCGACAATAATGATCATCCGGCCTGCTTTGACCGCTTTGACGGACTGTTCAACGGTGGCTGTTTTGGATTCTCCCGGCATCTTCAGTACCTCTTTTTTGTATCTTTTTGTCCGTGACTCAACCAATTATACACGTATTTTCCGATCATGTCACACTCAATGTTGACCTCATCTCCCCTCTTAAGTTCCGCCAGATTCGACTGTTCTAGGGTGATCGGGATGAGTTCCACTTCGAAGGAGGAGGGATGAAGACGAGCGATGGTGAGGCTGACGCCATCGAGAGCCACAGATCCCTTGGGGATGAAGTATTTTTTAATATCTGGAGGGTGAGAAATGGTCAATCGGAGCCCTGTTTTCGTCCTCACAGCTTGCCTTACTTTTCCCCGGGAGTCGATATGTCCTGTGACCAAGTGTCCTCCTAAAGGTGCGGAAAGAGTGAGCGGAAGCTCGAGGTTTAACTTCACACCTGGACGGAGAGAGCCAAGGGTAGTGCTCTGCAAGGTCTCTTGAGAAAGACTGAAGAAGAGAAGGTTTTTCTGCTTTTGGGTTAGGCTCAAACAGACGCCGTTGACGGCCAGGCTTTCGCCGACCTCGATCCGGTCGGCCAAGGAGGAGACCTCCACCACCATTTCTTTTTTTCCTTTACGGAATCCCTTGAAGATGCCTGAGTGGGCGATAATTCCTGTAAACATTAGATATACCCTTCGAATAAGATTTCATCGTCAATCTGGAAAACGCGCGTCTCTTTCAAGCGATGAGCCTCCTGGATCAGCCGGACCCCTTTTCCGCTCAGGAAAGTAGGTGCCCTACTCCCCCCGATGAGCCTGGGGGATATGGTCGCGTATATTTTGTCGACGAGCCTCTGCTCGATGAAGGATGTCAACAACGATCCTCCCCCCTCGACCAAAACACTGGATATGCTTTTTCGTCCTAAAGCGTGAAGAGCCCTTTTGAGTGAAATCCTGGCTCCGGAAAGAGAAATCAGCCCGACTCCTCTTTCCTGCAAAGCCGAGGCTTTTCTGGGGGAGGATGAGTTCAGGGTTATGACCAGGATCGGGCCGGCATTTAGGGTCTCCAGAATTTTTGCCCGCAGCGGCAAGCGAAGGCGGGAATCCAGGATGACGCGCGTCAGCTTCTTTCCTCGCCAGTTAGGATGACGCACAGTTAACCGAGGGTCATCCTTGAGCAGGGTGTTGATTCCGATCATGACCGCATCATGCTCTCCCCGTATAAGATGAACATACTCTCGCATCCTTGATGAGGAAATCCACTGCGAGGAGTAAGCCTTGGTGGAGATTTTTCCGTCCAGGCTCGAAGCGGCCTTGACCGCGACGAAAGGGATCTGAGTTGTGATGTATTTGATATAGGCTTCGTTTAAGCGGCGGTTCCTCTCCGCAAGCAGTCCGTAAGAGACCTCAATCCCGGCTTCTCGTATTCTCTTTATGCCTTTCTTAAAAACCAGTGGATTGGGATCAAGGGCTGAGATCACCACTCTTTTCGGCCTGGCCTCGAGCAGTGTTTCCACGCAGGGTGGGGTTCGTCCCCAATGGACACAGGGCTCCAAGGTTATGTAGGCCGTGCTGTTTCGGGACAGATCACCAGCTCTCTGGAGGGCTACCGCTTCGGCATGGGATTGGCCCGGTTTTTCATGGTAGCCGTAGCCGACGATGGAGTTGTTCTTGACAAGAACTGCACCGACATACGGATTCGGACTAGCCCAACCTTTCGCCTTCTCGGCAAGAGTGTAGGCCATTTCGAGGTAGGCCCGGTCTTTGAGGTCTTTCATGAAAGAAGAGCGGTGACAAATTCCTGGGAAGAAAAACGAAGCATGTCCTCTTCGCCCTCCCCCACGCCGACGAATTTAATCGGAAGCTGCAGCTCATCGACAATGCTGAGGACACTTCCTCCCTTGGCTGTTCCATCCAATTTGGTGAGGAAGATTCCTGTTATTCCCGAGAATTTCAGATACTCGTTGGCCTGGACGAGAGCGTTCTGGCCGATGCTCGAATCCAAGACGAGGAGTATCTCTTGGGGCGCGCCGTCGATTTCTCTGGAGATGACTCTTTTTATCTTTTCCAGCTCGTTCATCAGATTGATGTTGGTGTGGATCCGGCCGGCCGTGTCTACCAACAGGGCCTGAAACCCTCGGGATTGAAAGGATTGAAGGGCATCATACACGACAGAAGCGGGATCGGCTCCATACTGCCCCCTGATTACTGGCATATTCAATTTTTCCCCCCACAGCTGGAGTTGTTCCTGGGCAGCGGCTCTAAACGTGTCTGCCGCGACGAGCATCACATCTTTTCCTTGCCGTTTAAGATGATGAGCGAGTTTGGCGAGGGATGTTGTTTTTCCTCCCCCGTTAACCCCGACGAACATGACCACCGCCCTGGATGAATCCAACCTGAAGTTTGAGGGAAACTGAGAAAGGAGGGCGAGGAGCGCCTCCTCCAGATGTTTTTTAATCGTCGGGAACGGGTCCGTTTTCCGGCTGTTTTCCCTTATAGAATCGATGATTTTCTCAGTGGTGGTCACTCCCACATCAGCGAGAATCAAGGTTTCGGCTAAATCTTCGAGGATCTCTTCGCGATTTTTATCGCTGTGGAGCAGTTCGGTGAATCTCTCCGTGAATGCCGAACGCGTCTTGGATATTTTCTGCTTCAAGCTTCCGATCATGGCCTATTCATTATATTTTTCGCCTTTTCCAAAGTCAACGACGCTCATCTTGAAGACGGTGACGAGGGGTCGCTCCATTGTGGATTGACAGGGATTATGCTACATTTAGAACACCTATGTACGAAACAGATTGGATCTTGAAACCAGAGATTACCGAGGCCAAGAAATTGGCAGCCGAGCTCGGTGTTGATCCGGTGATCACCCAGATCATGGCCAATCGGGGGATAATGGCTCCCGAAGAGGCTCAAAAATTCCTGTTCGGAGCGTTAGATGATCTTCATGATCCCTACCTGATGGCGGGGATGGCCAAGGCCGTCGAACGCGTCGAAACGGCGATTTCTAGAGGGGAGAACATACTGATTTTTGGTGATTATGATGTTGATGGTGTGCTTTCCGTGGTCAGCCTTATCAAGGCCTTGGAGTCTTTAGGAGCGGAGAATGTCGATTATTACATACCAAACCGCCTCCAAGAGGGATACGGGCTTAAAGAGCGTTATGTAAAGATGGCTCAGGCCAGGAAAGTCGGCTTGATCATCAGTGTCGATTGCGGTATCAAGGCCATCGGATTCATCCGTGAAGCACGAAAACTGGGGATCGATGTCATCGTCACCGATCACCATCAACCGGGAGCCCATCTTCCTGAGGCGGCGGCTATCCTCAACCCAGTGCTTCCCGAATCAGGGTATCCTGAGAAAAGGCTGGTGGGAGTCGGCATCGTCTTCAAGTTGATTCAAGCCCTGTTTCAAAAAAGAAAGAGATCCTCCGGCCTGTCTCCTTACTTGAAGATTGTTTCCATCGGTACCGTAGCCGATGTAGCTGAGTTGAAAGGAGAAAACAGGGTCATCGTTAAATTCGGGCTCAAGGGACTGGAAGAAGTGTCCAACCTCGGCTTGAAGATGCTGTTGGAGACCTGTGGGCTCGATAGGAAAGAAATATCTACAGGCGATGTCGGGTTTCGGATCGGTCCCAGGATAAATGCCGCGGGCCGGCTGGGGAAGGCCGATCTGGCTGTCGAGCTGTTCTTTTCGGAGTCCAATCAAAGAGTCGAAGAGATCGTTTCCCTCCTGGATTCTATGAATTCGAAGAGGCAGTCGATCGAGGAAAAAATTTATAATCAAGCCCTCGCTCAAGTCAGAGACAAAGATCTCAGCTCAAAGTATAAATTGTTGATCTTGGGATGTGAGGAATGGCACAGGGGGGTGATCGGAATCGTTGCTTCCAAAATCAAGGATTTGTTCCATCGGCCAGTTCTTCTTTTTACCTATGAAGACGGGAAGGCTTATGGCTCAGGGCGCAGCATCAGCGAATTTTCATTGATTGAATGTTTGAATGAGTGCAGCGATCACTTCCTTAACTTTGGTGGCNNCGGAATCGTCGCCTCTAAGATCAAGGACTTATACCACCGGCCGGTTCTTCTTTTTGCCTATCAAGACGGGAAGGCCTTTGGTTCAGGAAGAAGCATCAGAGCCTTCTCCTTGATTGACTGCCTGAATCAGTGTCAGGATCACATCATCAACTTCGGGGGCCATACTTTAGCTGTGGGATGTGAAACGGATAGAGAAAAACTGGCTCCCTTGAAGATGGCGATCAACTGCTTCGCAGAATCAAGACTGGATGAGGACACATTGAAAAAAAAGATTGCCATCGATACCAGAATGGACTTTACTGACATAAATAACCGTTTCATCGATGACTACTTTCTCCTCTCTCCGTTTGGAGTGGGAAATCCGAAGCCAATTTTCTTGACTGAGAGAGCCCGGATCATATCCGAACCACGGAAAATTCAAGGCCGGCACAGCAAGCTCCACGTTCGGCAGGGAGGAAGAATCTTCGAGGCCTTGGCTTGGAGAAGAGGGGATTGGGCAGAAATTCTTCACCGAGGAATGGAGATTGATCTGGTCTATACATTCCATTTTTCGCAGTTTTTGGGAGAAGACAAACTGTCTTTTTCCGTAGAAGACATAAAAATTCGTTGATTTTCGGATGGGAAAGACACGAAAAAATCCGGCGCGATTGATCCGTTTTCTGGTCGTGGTCTCTCTCCTCGTCCTCCTAGCCTGGATTGGCTGGAATTTTGCGACTCATTCGAGAAAGCGGCAGAAGATTCCGGTCGAGTTGGAACGCATCACATCCCAGAGAGTGGAGAAAAGAGAGAAGATCGAGCATTTCGAGATTAAAGGAGCTAAAGAGAATTTTAAGGTCAGAGCGGACCAGCACTACATGGGAGAGGATGACAGGTATCATCTCGAAGGAAACGTGGAAGTGGTGATCTTCAAGAGAAGTGAAGAGACCGACATATTCCTGTCTGCCCAGGAGATTGTCTACGATGGTGAATGGAATCATTTCTTCGTTTCGGGGGGAGCCCGGGTCGAATTCGAGGATATCGTCATCCAGACGCCCTCCTTGGACTATGACAATAAAAGAGAGGTTTTTACGACAGATGAAGGAGCTGCCTTTACATCTAAGACAATCTCCGGTTCGGCTCAGAGAATGTTTTACTCGATGGCCAAAGAAAGGCTCCGGTTGAACGAGAGCGTTTTCTTAAAAATCAAGCCCCGCCTGGAGACATCCTTCCCGTTCGAAATCGAGGGGGATCGATTAGACTACAATCGCAAGAAGAACAAGGGAAAGATGGAGGGACATGTTTTCCTCATCCACGGGAAAAGCCAAGCTTGGGCAGAGTCTGTGGAATTCGAGCTGTATGGCCGGGCTGAGCAGATGAAGAACATGTATTTCAAGGGGCAGGTCAGAGCCTTGATCGAGGAGGAAGAGAGGGAAGAAGATCCTTCTGGAGAAACTGCGCTTATTCCCCAGGGAACAAAGCGAGAGATCCTGGCCGACGAACTGAGCCTGCGGGGATTCAAGGATGTTCCTAAAGTTCACTCTTGGGAGGCCAAGGGGGGATGTTCATTAAAGTTCTTCTCTTCTGGAGAAGGATTTAGCCTGATCGAAGGGGAGAAGCTAGAATTTGTGATCAACCGCAAAGGAAGGTTGAAGAGTTTTAAAGCAACAAAAAACACAAAGATCACCGAGCAAGGCGAAACACCTGGAGAGGTCAGGATCGTCGAGGGAGAGACGCTGGTCACCACCAAGGACGACATCCTCGAAGTCAAAGGAACGAAGAGGCGTAGACCGCGGATTATGGTGAAAGAGGGGGAAATCCAGGCCGATGAGGCTTACATCGAACTCGAGAAGAAGGACTTTGAGGTCGCCGGTGATGTGAAGATGTCCTTACAGCTGGCAAAGGGAGAAAACGAGAACATCGGCTTTTTTTCCAAGGAACAGCCGATCTTCATCACCAGCGGTAGAATGAGATTTTCGGACGAGAAACAGCGTTTCTTGTTTAAAGAGGGAACAAAGATGTGGCAGGGACGAGAGACCTTGATGGCTGGAACAGTCGGCATCCTGCTGGGAGAAGGAAAAATTCTCTGTTCGGAGGGAGTTAAGACCGTCGTCCCGTACAAACCTAAAGACAGGGAGGAAGAGATACTCGAGATTTCAGCCGAGATCATGGAATTTACACCGGAGGAGAATCTCATTTCTTTCGAGGGAAAAGCAAGTCTCGCCTTAAAGAACATCAATCTGGAAGCTCAAACGATCGAAGTGCTTCTGGGAGATGAGCCGGGAGACATAAAAGAAATATTGGGTCATGACAAAGCCGTCATCGTCCAGGATCGTCGAGAGGGACGTGGAAAGGAAGCCGTGTATGATGTGGCCAAGGATAGCGTCGTGCTGACCGGAAATCCCGTCTTGATCGATAAAGACCAGGGGGAAATCAGGGGGGATAAATTGACTTTTCACATGGGCGATGGTAGAATCGTCGTGGAAAATAAAGACAGAGAAAGGTCCGTTACAGTCATAAAATCGTGAAAGATGAAAGACCACCTGGAAGCGATCGGGCTCGAAAAGAGTTACCGCCAAAAAAAGGCTGTGGATGATGTCTCTGTCAATGTCAAGAAGGGAGAAATTGTCGGTCTTCTAGGACCTAACGGGGCCGGCAAGACAACCACCTTTTCCCTCATCCTCGGTCTCATTCCCCAAGACGCAGGGCGCATATACTTGGAAGAGGAAGACATAACGGATCTTCCTATGTACGTCCGGGCGAGAAGAGGATTGTGTCTGCTTCCCCAGGAGCCATCTGCGTTCCGGAACTTGACTGTGGAGGAGAATCTGATCTCGATCNNCATGGAAGAGTTCGGGTTGGACAGGCTGGCCAAAACCAAAGCTTTTGCTCTCTCAGGAGGAGAAAGGAGACGGCTCGAGATCGCTCGCGCCCTTCTCACCAGCCCTCAGTTTATCCTCCTGGATGAGCCCTTTACAGGTATCGATCCCCTGGCGATATCAGATTTACACAAGATTATACTTTCCCTGAGAGAAAGGGGCTTGGGGATTCTTGTCACCGATCATAACGTCCAGGAAACACTCAAGATCACCGAAAGGGCCTACATCATCGATAAAGGAAAAATCCTCAAGAGCGGTCCGCCCG
>JABAOC010040198.1_pt2 | contig 12483 bp, 13 predicted proteins | sample 7062161 | NCBI WGS metagenome assembly JABAOC01 (sample SAMN14538625, study PRJNA623070) | marine sediment metagenome | biome: marine biome [ENVO:00000428]; feature: marine pelagic biome [ENVO:01000023]; material: deep marine sediment [ENVO:00002113] | place: India: Gulf of Khambhat ... | reverse complement strand
GAGCGTAGTATAAGCCCATCACTTAGAAAACAGATTACTGAGGATTTCCATCTTGATGAACCAATCTGGAAGCAATATCTGCTCTATACTAATGATTTACTCCATGGTGATTTTGGTAATTCCTATCAAAAAGGTAGGCCAGTAACTGATATATTATCTGAAAAATATATTAACTCTTCTAAGCTTGCGTTAGTAGCTATTTTAATTGAATTAGTAATAGGAATAATTACCGGGATCGTTTCAGCTATAAAAAGATATTCATTTTGGGATGCGCTGGTTACTATATCGACTTCTATTGCAGTGGCTATACCAGTTTTTTGGCTGGGAATGCTTCTTCAAATCTCTTTTGGCCTAAAGCTTAAGTTACTTCCAATTTCTGGCATGGGTGACGGAAGTTTGAGATTTTATATTCTCCCAGGAATTACTTTAGCGGCAGTCTCAATAGCTTACGTGGCTAGATTAATGCGTTCTCAAATGATTGAAGTAGAACGCCAGGATTATATTCGGACAGCTTATGCTAAAGGCTTATCCTCGAGAGTAGTAATATTTAAACATATGCTTCGCAATGCATTAATTCCTGTTATTACATTTATCGGTTTAGACCTTGGTGCCTTAATAGGTGGAGCCATTCTGACCGAAACTGTTTTTAATTGGCCTGGTATTGGCTATGAAATATTTATAGCGATTACCCACAGAGACCGCCCTGTAGTTATTGGTGGAGTTATAATCTTAGTCATAGTCTTGATTGTCGTTAATTTACTGGTTGATATTTCCTATGCTCTTCTGGATCCAAGAATTAGATATAAGAGAGCTAAGGGTTAACTTATGCCAGAATCTTTTGATGATAAACAGGAATTTAAAGATACAGATCAACTCAAGGCTTATAGAGTAATGGATAAAGGGGCTACTCGCTCAACCGGCGGTGTTTTACCGGAGCAAATTGTAGTTCATTCTTCACTTTGGAGGGATTCGTGGAATCGCCTTAAACATAATTGGTTGGCCATGATTGGTCTCGGAATTGTCCTAATTATGATTTTAACTGCAATTTTTGCTCCATTTCTGGCTACAAAAAATCCTCTGGAAACTGATTTAAACCATTCATTTGAAAAACCTTCAAGTGAATATTTAATGGGAACGGATTTATTGGGTAGAGATATTTACAGCAGAATTGTATATGGGGCTAGAGTCTCTTTAATTGTTGGAGTAATTGCCACAAGTATCATGATTGTCTTAGGATTGATTTTTGGGGGGCTTGCTGCCTATTATGGTGGCTTTATTGAAACAATTATAATGAGGCTGGCCGATGTTTTTTTTGCTTTCCCCTATGTTTTAGGTGCTATTGCCTTAATTACTGTATTAGGTTCAGATTCAAAGCCAGGTTTAAGCTTTTATATAATTTTTAATAATGTCCGTAATATATTTATTGCCATAGGAATATTAGGTTGGCCTACCATTGCTCGTGTCTTTCGCTCTTCTATTCTTTCAGTTAAAGAAACAGAATATATTCTTGCCGCAAGAGCCTTGGGAGCTAATGATCTAAGAATTATGGCCAGACATATTCTGCCAAATTCCATCCAACCGATAATTGTCTATGGCACCATGACTATCGGAGCGGCCATTATAACTGAAGCTGCTCTAAGTTTTCTTGGTATAGGAGTGCAACCACCGACTCCAGCCTGGGGATATATGCTGGCAGCCTCTAGGACTTATTTTTTTAGAGCATCTTGGACGATGTACTTTCCCGGATTAGCTATTGTTATTACAGTGCTTGGATTTATATTATTAGGCGATGGTTTACGTGATGCTTTGGATCCAAGGTTAAAGGATTAATATGAAAGAACTTTTGCTTGAAATAAAAGGTTTGAGTACTTACTTTCATATGCAAGAAGGTTTGATTAAGGCAGTAGATGGACTGAACTTTTTTCTTGAAAGAGGTAAGACTCTTGGCATAGTTGGAGAGTCCGGATGTGGGAAAACTGTTACTGCTCTATCAATAATGGGGCTTGTACCTAAACCAAGAGGAAAAGTTGAAAATGGAGAAGTCTTGTTTAAAGGCCAAGATTTATTGGCTTTTTCAGAAAGTGAAATGAGAAAAATCAGAGGCAGAAAAATAGCCATGATTTTTCAAGATCCAATGACATCCCTCAATCCTGTTTTTTCTATTGGTTGGCAATTAATGGAAGCAATTAAGCTGGATGCGAAGATTACAAAAGCTGAAGCAAAGAAGATAGCGATTGAAAATCTTAACAAAGTTGGTTTACCTAAAGCAGAGGAGAGGTTTAATAATTATCCTCATCAATTTAGCGGTGGAATGCGTCAACGGGTAATGATAGCGATGGCCATATCTTGTTGTCAGGATATATTAATTGCAGATGAACCAACAACAGCGTTGGATGTAACCATTCAAGCTCAGATTTTGGAATTGCTGAAAAAACTGCAGAAAGAAACGGGTATCAGTATTATTTTGATAACACACGATTTAGGAATTATTGCCAACATGGCAGATTGGGTATTAGTAATGTATGCCGGTAAACAGATTGAATATGCTTCTGCCCTTGAAATCTTTAATAGGCCAAGGCATCCATATACCTGGGGTTTGTTGCAATCAATTCCTAGGCATGATATTAAAAAATCAGAAAGATTAAGACCCATTCCAGGACAGCCACCAAGTTTGATGTATATTCCAAATGGATGTTCTTTTCACCCACGGTGTGAATATTCTAAGGATATCTGTCGAAAAGAGACTCCGCCTTTAGTTAAAGTTAGTAAAAAACATTTTTCTGCTTGTCATTTTTCAAAAGATCCTACTTTTAAACCGAAAAAATTGGGGAAGTGAGTTTAGGTTGGCCGAATTATTAAAAGTTGAGAATTTAGTGAAATATTTTCCAGTTGAAAAAGGGATTTTTCTCCAGCGTTTTGGGGGCTATGTTAGTGCAATAGATAATATTTCTTTTACTATTAATAAAGGAGAAACCTTAGGGCTTGTGGGGGAATCAGGGTGTGGAAAAACTACGGTTGGAAGGACGATATTGAGGCTTTATCGTCCAACTTCTGGAGAGATATTTTTTGAAAATAATTCTCTTTCAAGAGTAAATAAGAAGACATTAAGACATTTAAGAAAAGAGATGCAAATAATATTTCAAGACCCTTATGCATCGTTGAATCCTCGAATGACAATCGGAGAAATAGTAACCGAACCCTTAAGGATTCATCATCAGGGTGATCGTATAAGACGCCGGAAAAGGGCACAAGAATTACTGGAAACAGTCGGATTAAACCCGGAACATATTAACAGGTTCCCTCACGAATTTAGCGGAGGACAGCGGCAACGCATCGGGATTGCCCGGGCATTAGCTTTAAACCCAAAATTTATTATTTGCGATGAACCGGTGTCAGCANNNTCAGCACTGGATGTTTCAATTCAAGCTCAGATTATCAATCTTCTTGAAGAATTACAAAAAACATTTGGTTTAACATATCTCTTTATTGCCCATGATTTAAGTGTAGTCAAACATATTTCTGATAGAGTAGCTGTAATGTACCTCGGAAAAATTGTTGAGATATGCGACCGGGATTGCCTTTATGAAAGGCCNNCCATACACTCAATCGCTGTTGTCAGCTATTCCTATTCCAGATCCTAAACTTGAAAAAGAACGGGTCATGATTGTTCTTGAAGGAGATATCCCTAGTTCAATTAATCCACCACCAGCCTGCCGATTTAATACGAGGTGCCCCATTGCTAAAGAAATATGCTTCGAAAAAGAACCGGAGTTGCTAGAAATAGAATCCGCTCATCTTACAGCCTGTCATTTTGCATCTAAAAATCCTATACCAATTTAAAATTAAAAGGAATCTTTTTTTAAAATAAGCTGGTATTTTAAAAACAGTTTAAAGAAAAAATTTACTTTTTCTGGCGTGAATCATAGTACTATTTTGCTATAATGTAGTCTGCAAGTTTTCAAAAATTGAATATTAGCAAATGTCGGAGTGGCGGAATTGGTAGACGCGCTAGGTTGAGGGCCTAGTGAACATTATTGTTCATAGGGGTTCAAGTCCCCTCTCCGACACTAAAAAAAGCCTCCTTTTAGGAGGCTTTTTGGTTAACTGTTAACAGCTCACAGTTAACGGAGGTTAACATAACTTCTCCTCCCTAATACAATAAGAAAAAAGGAGGAAGGGAAATAGAAAAACAGATCATTACCAATAATTGCTAAAAGCTAAATGCTAATAACTAAGATTAAACCGAAGGAGCATTGGTATAGCCAATGCGACTTGAGGAATTTCTGTAAAACAAAGATCCATAAAAAAATCTAATCTTCAATAATTATCTTTAACTCTAAAGCTAACTAACTATGTTATACTGTTAAGGTTAATTGGTGGAACTTGTCATACATCTTTGGGATAGCTTTTCTATAATCGCAAGTTTGTGTGTCCAAATCAAGTTTTCATCCCAAAGAAAGGATCAATAATGACAAAAAAAATCTATGTAGGAAGTCTCTCCTTTGACACGACTGCAGAAAAGTTAGAGGAGTTGATTAGTAAATCAGGAGAAGTCGAATCAGTATCAATTATTACTGATAAGTACTCTGGCAAAAGTAAAGGCTTTGCTTTTGTTGAAATGACAAGTGAAGATGATGCGCGAAAAGCTATTGCAGATAATAATGGTGTTGAACTAGATGGCCGTACATTAGTAGTTAATGAAGCTAAACCTCAAAGAAAACGTAACGACTACAACCGATGAAACTTTGGTGGTAACCGCTAGTAAGACAATGGTGGCTATATTAGTAACACTAATATAGTTAGGATTATCACACATAAAAGTAAATTGAAGTAACTGATAAAAATTATTTTTTAAAGTTATATTAAGACTCAACTTTAGTGGGGTCTTAATATTATTCTAAATAATCTCGTAGCTTTTCACATCTTGCAGGTGTACGTAATTTATCAAGTGTTTTAGATTCAATTTGACGAATTCTTTCTCTGGTTACACCAAAAACCCGTCCTACTACTTCTAATGTTCTTGGGTGACCGTCAATTAAGCCAAAGCGCAATTCAATTACCTTACGTTCTCTATCACGTAAAGTATCTAATATCTGTCGAAGTTGCGCTTGAAGAAGTGAGAATGTAGCTGCATCAGCAGGAATAATTGCTTCCTGATCTTCAATGAAATCTCCAAGCTGGCTATCTTCCTCTTCTCCAATAGGAGTCTCTAAAGAAACTGGTCCTTGAGAAACTTTTAGAAACCATCTAACTTTTTCCAAAGAAAGATCCATTTCTTTGCAAATCTCTTCAGGGGTTGGCTCCCGTCCCAAGTCTTGAAGTAATTGCCGTTGAACTCGAATTAATTTGTTTATATTTTCAACCATATGAACTGGAAGACGAATAGTTCTAGCTTGATCAGCGATCGCCCTTGTGATTGCCTGTCTTATCCACCAGGTTGCATAGGTTGAGAATTTAAAACCCTTTTTATAATCAAATTTCTCAACAGCTCTCATTAAGCCTAGATTACCTTCCTGTGTTATATCTAAAAAGTGCATTCCTTGATAAACATAACGTTTAGCAATAGAAACAACTAAGCGTAAATTAGCTTCAATTAATTTCTTTCTTGCTTCCTGTCCATCATTTTTTAACCTATGCATTTCTATTAGTTCTTTTTGAGATAGAGTTTCCCCTTTTCTTAATAATTGCCTTGATGCATCTTCACCTTTTTCTATAGCTTTTGCCAGTTTAACCTCTTCTTGCTTAGTCAATAAATCAACTTTGCCTATCTCCTTTAAATACATCCTTACAGGGTCGTTGGTTGGTGCCTTAAATGACAGATCAAGTTTCTTGTCTGATTTTTCTTCAGCTATTTCCTCTTCATCTTGTTTTTCTAACATTGCATCATCATCTTCTAATAAATCTGTTAATTCTATCCCCTGGTTTAGCAATAAAGCATAGATATTTTCAATCTGTTCAGTAGTTAAATCTACTTCTTGAAGATTTTCAGATATTTCTTTTAAAGTAAGAAAACCTTTTTCTTTTCCTGTTGTAATAAGGTCTTTTACTTCTTTTATATCTAATTCATATAAACAAACTGACAATTAATCGATACTCCTTTTGAAATATTTATTAACAAAAAGGCATAAACAGGCCCTAATTATTTAGAGCCCATTTATTGTTTTTACATCAAGCTTAGAGTCTTTTTACATTTTCTGCTGCCGGACCTTTTGGACCTTCAGTAGCATTAAAAGTTACTTCATCGCCTTCAGATAAGGTTTTAAAACCATTATCTTGAATTTCACTATAATGAACAAAAACGTCTCCACCATCTTCGCTTGTAATAAATCCAAAACCTTTGGATTCATTAAACCACTTAACAGTTCCTTTTGTCATTCTTTATTCCTCCTTGCTAAGTATTTGAAAATAACGGAGCCATTAAACAAAAAAAACCGCAAAGTTCGATCTTTGCGGTTTAGATAACTAAAAAACAACTTCCGATACTTCAATAGCTATACTATACCTATTAAAGTATATGGTCAAATAAATTAGTTAACCACTAAAAGATAACTATTCTTAGAGGCATCAAGTTTTTCTCTGTATAGTCAAAAATATATTTAGGTTACTCCCTTTTCTATCAGATCTATTTAAGGTACTTCTTTCTAACAAGTCGGCTCTCCGACACACCAAAAACCTCAGTTAGATTGGTATATTATTGCATTTCCCTATTAAGTTCAACTTGATAAAAAATAGACCAAAATACTAAACATATCCTTATTTAAATCTGGAAATATATTTGTAATAAAAAGGTTTATAGTATCTTTTTCTTTTATCTAAGAAGGATGTAAAAATGAAAAGACAAACAGGGCGCAAATTATTAAGTAGAACAGGTTATCTTTTTTTCTTTGTCTTCCCAGCTGTTTCCCTGGCAGATTACTTGTTCATAAACAAGTGGGGAACTTCTGGACAGGCAACGGGCAGTTTGACAGTCCAAGTGGCGTGGCCGTTGACTCCACAGGTAACGTCTATGTGACCGATGCTGTAAACAACCGCATCCAGGTCTTTGCTGAGCCTGTAGCTTATCTTCCGAACATCACCAAGAACCACTCCGGCTGGGCCACTCTCTTTGCTTTCCTAAACCCGGGAAGACAATCAACCAACATAACCGTTAATTTCTATAAAAAAGGAGCCTCCACCCCGATAATGACCAAGATTATCTCTTCTCTGCCCAAAGGGGCAATTCAAGGGATTAATCCAGGCACTTATTTCTCTTTGGGTACTTTCCAGGGTAGCGTGGTAGTTGAATCCTCCGGAGGTGTATCCATCTCAGCTATTATCAATGAACATCACACAACCGGTCAGGCTATGAGCTACAATGGTTTCTAGTTAAAGATAAACAGATATTTACAAAGAGACTTCAATAGATTGGGATTTTTTTGTTTTTCTGCTAATGTATAAAAATCCGACACTAACTGCTTGAAGACCAAAATCTAGTTTTGCAAGAAGGGTTAATAATACCTAATATCAATATCAGAGAATACTTGGCTGGAACTGGTAAATTATACCAACTCCATTTTACGATATATGTTTTCTCTTAATACTTAGCCAAAAGGGATTTAAGTCTTTGATTATCAATTCTTCTTCTTAAAAGGGAGTTTGATAATAAATTTAGTACCTTTGTTTAATTTAGAATTAATTTCTATCTGTCCATTGTGTCCTTTAATAATATTCTTAACAATAGCCAATCCTAAACCGATACCTTTTGATCTTGTGGTATAAAGTGGTTCGAATATTTTTTGTATGTTTTCCTTTTGAATTCCCACTCCAGTATCCATAATCGTTACCTCTATGAAATTATCTTTGACCCTGCCCTCTATTTCTAGACTTCCTCCATTAGGCATGGCCTGAATAGCATTATTGATAATATTAATAAATGCTTGTTCGATTTGGNNCGATTTGGCTTTTATCTACTTTTAAATCTGGTAGATCATTATTTATGTTGATTTTTACGTTGACATTTTTTGGAACTTCAATACTTAAAAATGCATTTGAAATAATTTCAGTAATATCAGTATATTTCAATTTTAAAACCTTCTTTTTCGATAAATCTAAAAGATCGTTGATAATCTTAATGGACCTTTTAGAATTTCTTGAAATGATATCAAGTTGCTTCTTTACTTGCTCACTAGGTTCAGGTAATTCCTTTTCTAAAAAATAGGCAGAATGAGATATAATACCCAGCGGGCTCCGTAATTCATGACTTAGGCTACCTGCCAGTTGACCAAGCAAGGCAAGTTTTTTCTGACGGACTAGTCGCTCTTGAGCTTGTTGCAGATCATTTGTGCGCTTATTTAGTTCTTCTACCATATGATTAAAAGACCTTGCTAATTTAATAATCTCTATACTACCTGCTTCTGAAACCCTAGTTTCCATCTGGTTTGAAGCAATAGCATCTGTTGCTTTAATAAAAGTACTTACAGGACGAACAAATTGTTTTGATATTGGGAAAATCACAGTCACACCCAATGCTATTAAGATAATAGTTGTAAATATCAGAGTTCGAGATAATAAATTTGTTTTAGAAAAGATTTCTTTTACATCTTGTTTTACAACAACTCCCCAATCAACAATTTTTAATGGTCTATAGGCTGCAATCACTGAAACATTTCGATAATCTTTAGCACTAATTGTTCCAGATTGCCCTGCTGTAGCATGAATCATTGGTTGAGCTTGTTCTCCACTAATATNNNNTCTTGGCGTAAACCTAATACTGTCTCACCTGTATTTCCAAGACCAGTATATTCCCCTGTAATCTCAAATATTGCATCTGCTTTCCAGTTTAAAAAAATTACTGCAATTATTTCTCCATTAAAATCAAGAATAGGCTCAGTGTGCACAAAAAACATCTTGCCTTTTTCAATGAAGATTCTTGATACGCTTTTTTTAGGCATGCCATTGTTAAAATTAAATTTATCTTCTACTAATATTCCTTCAAGCTCTTGGCTAGTTGAGACAATAATAATTTCCTCCATATTAGCTACATCAACTCTATGCAGATCTTGGATTTTGACCATTTGGCTTCGTAAACTTTTACGTAGAATTTCTTTTTTCTGCTCTGATTCCTCACCTTTGGCAACAAGTAACTGTGAAATATTGTTAACAGTGTTTGTATCTATAAAGATTTCATGAAAAGCTAAATATTCCTCGANNCTAATGCTTCAAGGTTGGCCAAAGCAGTATCTCGGAGTATGTTTCTAGTTAAAACATATACAGTCAAGCCAATAATTATTGAAATGATTAAGAGCATAACTATTAATATCAAAATCAGCCGTGTTGATAAGGCATTTATTTTCATTTAATTATTTCCTTGATTACTTAATAAAGCAGAGTTATTTAAGAAAAATATTCTTTTTTTCTAATATTTTTTATTTTATTAATAGCAAACAATTTGATATAGAATTTATTTCTTACTGTTTAGGAATTGTTTACAACGATTAATAAGTAATCTAGCAATAACTTAAATGGTGAACTTAAAATTGCACCAAGCACTGAATACTTCTCTTTTTTAATGTGCCGGAACACCAACTTGTTGTTTTACTCGTTATGTTGAATATAACTCCTGCTCTGGCAAAACCTCCTGGTAAAGGATTGATTAGAGCAAACTTTGAGCCATTATCGGCAGTAATTAATGCAGGAAACCATTTACCAGATCAAGCAATGAAAACTTTCAGAAAGATTATAGTTTTTAATAAGTCGGTATCATTAAAAACAGGAGACTTTAATCGGTTTTTTCTAAGTAAGATTGGTAAAAATCTAAATGGGTATTCAGGTTGATTTAAATTTATTATAAATTTATTTGGATTATTAGGTATGATTTTTAATTATTTCAAATTTAACGAACCTTTCACCCTTAGGGCATTTCACAACAGGCTTAAGTTCAATAATTAACTCTAAAAGTTTATCACCAAAATAATCCAGAGAATTTGTGCATACTTTAGAGTCTCTATCAGAACAATTCTTCTTTAAACACTGCCCAATATATTTCTTTGACATTTTCTACCTCTTTTCTAACGATATTTGGTTTAATTACTATTATTTCCCTTGGTTTAATTATAAATAATATAGGGATGTAAACTCTTTGTACTAACCTCCTTTCCTAAGTTTCATATTATAACGCTTGAAATAATTCAATCAAGTCTGGAATTTATAAAGAAAATATTATTTTTAGATCTATGTTTTTTAATTACCCGAGATTTATTCTTCTAATTTGCTGGTGCCATCGCATGTGTTACAATTTTCTATTTTTATTATGTTTTCTTTTGAGTCATCTTTTTTTATCATTAACTTGCACTTGCCATTACAAGTCTTTCCTTATTAAAAAAACAATATATGTTTATATAAATCTATTAAACGTAGCAATAAAATCTAAACTTTTCATTAAAACAACTTTGCTTAAATATCATTAAACTAAAGCTAATTCAGGTAGTTCCGATATTATCAATATAGTATTCTGGTAATATATAAAAGTTTTGTGCCTAGGTATATTATGGTAATTATTATTGATTGGATATTAAATTAGGGTTAATTATTATGGAAAATAGAGATTATATAGATTTATTTGTTAAGGCATCGCTTATATTTTTATTTATATTTCTTAATTTGATATTTTTTCTTGGATTCATACCAGCAAATGAAAATAATATTATAAATACCGCTAGGGAAAATGACAATAATAAATCTGAAATATCAAATTTTTTAAATAATAAAGAAAATATAATAACCATTCCAGCTATCGAAGAAAAACTAAAAAACAAGCCTTCAAAGATAAATGATCTTGATGCGATAATAATCGATCTGGAGGATACAACTACTACAACTATTGAAGAGACGGTAAATACAACAGTTATAGAGGAGTAAAATCAAAATTTAAATAAACTCAACTTTTATTAGATTTTATTCCTTGCTTGAAAAAATCTTTTCTTCCTAAATTTTAAAACACTCACTTTTTATCTAGCTAAGCGAAAATTAAAATTAATGCCATTTTATGATTAAAAAAATTTAATCTATAGATAAATAAGCCGATATCATAAGTATAAAAGTTAAAAAGAAAATATGGGGTTTAATAATGTTGTCCAAATATATTTTCTTTAAGATTGCCAAAGACAATAGGGGCTTCAGTATTATTGAAATACTGGTGGCTGCTACAGTTGTATTGATTTTAACATTTGGTATCATGACATCTTTGGTTACGGCAAATATTGCTTCTAATAGAATACAGAATAGAGCAACCGGATTAACAATTGCCAGAGATCAAATGGAGAAAATAAGGAATATGCCATATGATGATATCGGGACCATCACAAAACAAGGAAAATATGGAGAAATCCACCAGGGACTATAATTACTACGCAAACTGTTACAAAAAACAATCATGATTATTCTATTGATACAAATATAGAATGGATTGTTGAAAGCCAGAATGTATATTACAAAAAAATAGATATTAGCGTTAAATGGGAAAATCCTCGCGGCTCTGTTTCAATTTCATCAAATATATATGGAAAGAGCAGCTTGATCAATTTTGGTGCGATTAAAGTAACAGTAAAAGATGCCCAAACTTTAGAAAACCTGGAAAGTGCAGATGTGACTATTGTCCATAGCCTACAGAATAAAGAAATAGTTGGTAAGACTAATAAAGATGGACAAATTATATTTTATATCTTGCCTACTGGTGAATACACTGTTACCGGAAAGAAAACTGGTTACGCAAGTCAAATTCAGCAAACAATGGTAGTTGCTGATTCAACCACAGAGCTTGTTTTGCTCTTACAAAAACCTGGAGAGCTAAGTATACAGGTCAAGTCATCTAAGGGCAGTCAAATAGAAGGTGCCAATGTTGTTATTACAGGTCTAAACGGGGAGACTTTTTCACAAAAAACTACAATTTCAGGAAAAGCATTTTTTCCAGATCTTGAACCAGGTGATTATTCAATTGAAGCAAGTAAACAGTATTATACGAGCAATACAACAGTGGCAACAGTAGTTTCAGGTCAAACCACAGAAGTTACTTTAATAATAGATCCGATTGGAGAATTATTAATTCATGTTTTTGATGAAAGCAATAATCCGATCGATCAAGCAACAGTAAATATTGTTGGCCCAAATAATTACAATAAAGACTTTGCTACAAATGCGGCTGGTGATGTCACAGTTGCTTCTTTATACGAGGGCATCTACCAATTAAATGTCAGTAAACAAGGATTTATTACAACCCAGGCAGAAGTTGAAATAATCACCGGCAGTACAGCAGAGAAGATTATTATTCTTAAAATCGATCCTAATCAAAATCAATTTGGTTCAATGCTGATTAGTGTATTTGAAAAAGATGATCACCCATTAGTTAATCATGAAGTAAGAGTTACCAAAGAAGATGAATATTACCAAACGTTTTATACCAATCAAAATGGGCAAGTTTTAATTGAGAATCTAAATCCAGGATTCTAT
>JABAOC010005007.1_pt2 | contig 12486 bp, 8 predicted proteins | sample 7062161 | NCBI WGS metagenome assembly JABAOC01 (sample SAMN14538625, study PRJNA623070) | marine sediment metagenome | biome: marine biome [ENVO:00000428]; feature: marine pelagic biome [ENVO:01000023]; material: deep marine sediment [ENVO:00002113] | place: India: Gulf of Khambhat ... | reverse complement strand
TCCGTCCCAATCGCCTGTGACCGGGATATCGCCTGGAATTCCGTATGGTTTCACCATATCAGACATGCCGTCCCAGTTGATATCGAGGAAGAATTTGCCACCTCGGTAGATACCGTAGTTGGTGGATCCATCTCCGTCCCAATCGCCTGTGACAGGAATATCACCGGCAATCCCGTATGCTCTCACTATATCAGATTTGCCGTCCCAATTTATATCGAAGTGGAATATATTATGCGAAGTAGGAGGCGAAACGTCCCCTGCAAAAGCTTTAATACATACATTTGTATTGGAATATAGGCTGGTGATATCAGACCAGCTTGTTCCATTTGGACTGACAAAGCTTTCACCGGAATTTGAAGTTGCAGTTGAAGAATAATCCGAAAGGGGATACTCTAAGGCAATTGGATAGAGATAGCTGCTGTTTTCAAATTTTATGACCACTGAAAATTTTTCTCCTGTATTTAATGCAACTGGGGAATCTAGAACTACAGTGAAATATCCTGGATAAGTCCATGTTCCGGTTTTGCTCGCAGCCAGCGTTCCGTTACGCGGATCGGTGCTTCCAGATACATTTTTGTATACATAAACCGCAGCATTTACATTAGAATCAGTCGTATAAAAGCTGACAGCTCGCAGAGGTTTGCCGTCCAGAGCAGTAAAAATGTTTGCTCCCCAATGGACTGTACTGGAACCCCCATATGAGACAGCCCATCCTAAGGGATCATACTGGTAGATCCTGCTGTAGTTATATACCTCTTCTGCATTATTAAACGATGCGCGAGGAACAAAAACGACATCATAATAAGAGAGATAAAAATATCCGCTTTCACCCCAGGCAGGCCCCCAGCTGTTCCTTACAATGAATGCACCGTCTCCTGGGGGAATAATGTTGAAATTAGATTTGTTATAGTTATCATCCCAACCTACAATCGCAACTCCGTGATTTGTAGAACCACTTGCGTTACAATAATAACTGGCTGCCGAAGGATTATAGTAATATCCATCCCATCTCATGCTGATATATACTGCCCCATAAGTTGTAACAAAGTGTTTAATCGTGTCATTGTCCAAATAATTTATCCGATTTGGTAATAAGGTCACTTGTTGAACATGTTTTTGGAGGGCAAAGCCCTCTTTTCCGGGATTTGAGTCGACATTTCCGTGACTTGAGTAGATGTATGGCACATCAGATTCTGAAAGAGGCCCTTCCCACCTCGCTAGGTAGGCAGCAGACATAAAGTTGTTTCCACCTTCACACTCCGTATAATCAAACCCGTGGTTCGAAATGAGATGCTGTTCTGAAAAATTCTTTTGCTGCAATGGCATTAGATAAGACTCAAGAGAACCATAGGTGGCAAATGCCCAGCAGGAGCCGCATCCTCCCTGGTCTTTAACAGGCGTAAGCTTATTTAGATTTCGCAGGTCATATGTTGCCGGATAACTTCTATCAATTCTTTTTTCAACTGTTCCGATGATATGAGATAAATTAACAGGCGGCGGGATTTCTCCGAGGCGATGCCCTTCATCTGAAAAAATGCGGATAGAGCCTTTTTCAACATCATCAAGATACTTTAAAAATTCAGGATTGATTGGAGCGAGAGCCTGCTTTTCATTTAATCCACCAATAAATAAGGAACTCAGACATATAAAAATAAATGTGAAAACATTTAAAAAAATAATTTTTCTTTTCATGTCGATCCCCTTTATTTTGTGTACAGACGAACTCGCAATTTTATTTTACCCAGGGAGTAATCTGACCACTTTTTTCGATATAAAGTCAAGTGTGTATTCGGAAATCTTTATTTTCCCAAGTTTTGTTTTATATCAGATGGCAACCTTTGATCATTCGTTCACGAGTGCCAAGAAAAGTTTTTCATATTGGTCAACAACAACATTCCATGAATAGTTTTCTTCAATCCTTTTTTTAGCTCTTCTACCATATTCTTCCACTATTTTTGGATTATTTATTAAATACTGTAATTGCTTTTTTAAGTCCTCCTTATCTCTTTTACGATCGAATGACAATCCAGCATTGCCAATCACTTTCAGATTAGCGGCTGAATCTCTCACTAATACACAATTGGAAAATGCCATTTGATCCAAAAGTACAGGCCTTGTTCCTTCCACCCCTGATGTTAGGACGTATAAATAAGCACATGAACTCAATTGTTGGTAACCTTCTCCGAAGACGAAGCCAGTAAAAACAACCCTCTCATCGGCTAATTCTTTCAATTCTTTTTTATATTCTCCAGCATAAGGAGCATCTCCAACAATTGCCAATTTCATATCTGTATCAATCTCTTTGAAGGTTTCAATCAAAAGACGAACACGATTCTCTGGCTCAAGTCTTCCCACAAATAATATGTATTTATCCTTTTCCAACCCAAAACTCTTTAAACAATACTCATTGGTATTCTTTATTATATTTGCTCCATAAGGGATATAGATTGTATTTGTGTTGTAGACCTCCCTGTATCTTTTTTGTATTACTTTTGAGTCTGCGATGACGACATTCGGAAATATTGTGGCAATTTTTTCACACCATTTTAAATATTTCTTGGCGAAACCATTCCATTTTTCTCTTTCCCAATCCGCTCCGTCCACATTTAATATGGATTTAGATCCCAGTATTCGCGGGATAAAGGTAAGCGGACTGTTTCCTACGATGCAAAAATAAACAATATCGTATTTTTGAAAAATTCCATGAAGAATGGAAAGAAAAGTATGGAAGAATGTATCCAAATATTTATTCCTAATTGTGGGGAGTCTAACTAAACGGACTCCGCGATAATAAGACCCCATATATTCTATATAATTAGATCGATTGTATACAGTTACGTGATGTCCTCTTTCTGCTAGCCTCCAGCTCAATTCCTCATAAAAAGTTTCAAATCCGCTATAACAAGCAGGAATTCCCCGTGTTCCCATTAATCCAATCTTTAATTTAGCTTTATTTCCCATGCGTTCTTAAATGTTATTTTTTGTAGAGCTATTTAAGCATTCATGCTACATTTTTTTTCTGGGTTTCTTCTATCCATGGAATTTTTTTATGAGGAAGCTAACCTATAGCTTTCCTTCTTTTAATCATGTGGGCTAAAAAAAACATGATGAACAAAAAATTAAATTGAGATTTGTTAAATTACCGATTAAGAAAAAAATCAATATTTGCAATTTTAAATAAAAAGATTACAAGATAGCAACAATTTTCTTCGCCATCTCTCTGTATTCGACAATTGAATGGCATATATCACTTTACTTCTTGCGATTTGATATTAATTTCATGTGGTCAGGATATTGTAATTACTTATGATTGAAGTCGAAAGTTACTTAATATATTATTACTGACACATGAAAGAAAGAATAAAACTTCACCCTTTGTTCATTTATTTTACTTTGGCTTTTATATTTGGACTTTGTTTTTTCTATCTAAAGTATGTTCCGCTGATTAAGCCTTTTCAGATGGCTTTGGCTCCATTTCTCTTCATTACTTTAATAACAACTTCGATCAATATCAAACAGGGGATTTTGACTTTTGTTTTTTTCTTTCCTTTGATCAACAACCTCCCTTATTTTTTTGGAATAGATGGAAGTGTTCCTCATGCTCCTACGGCTTTGGTACTCTTTTTGTTTTTTTTCTTGGGCTGGATGATTCATCGTTCTTTCTTTTTTTCCAACGTTCGCTTTAATCATCCTGTTTTCAAACCCCTCGTTTTGCTTTCACTTATAATTATCGTCTCGGGAATCATCACCTTTTTGCGGTATGGCAATTTTTTTCCATTTTTATCTGGTCATATCAATGAACTTGTTGTTAATGTAAATGGTGTGAGAGCAGGCGGAGCATTAATGAGTGTGATCTTTACTTCCTTGAGCTATCTATCAGGTTTTCTTTTCTTTTTAATTCTCTTTAATACAATAAAATCCAAGGCCTTTCTACACAAGATGTTGATAGTCTTTTCATGTTCCATTTTTATTTCATTGGTGTTTTCCCTTGTTCAGAGATATTATTCGTTGGACCTTGGCAACACTACATTTTGGGTTAGGCTTGGTCAAATCAATTCTACTTTTAAGGATCCTAATTCTTTTGGCATTTATCTCTGTGCTTCTTTTCCGTTAATATTGGGGATGGCTGTATCTTTTCATAAGAATTTGAAACCCTTTTTTATATCCCTTTTAATTTTTATTTTATTCGCTTTCCCTTCGACAGGATCAAGAAGCGGTATTCTGGGGATTGGAGTTTCGATCATAACATTTATAGTATTATTTTTTATTACTGAGAGAAGAAGCTATAAAAAGAAAATCATTTACGGAACTTCCCTTCTGTTAATTTTTATATTCCTTTTTCTCTCGTTCTTGTTCGTTGCCAAGCAGTCAATTTTGTATAAAAGAATGCAAAGGAGTCTGGATCTATTCGTAAATAAAGAATCTTTGAACTTATTATTCTCTCGAAAAATCGATCTGTGGACTCTTGCTTTCCATATGATTAAAGATTACCCTTTAACAGGGGTTGGGGTTGGAAGCTATATTGTCGAATTCCCAAATTATGCAGAGGAGATGAAATTATCTTTTGGAGGCTATACGGATTCAGCCGAGAATTATATCTTTCAGGTTGGTTCAGAGTTAGGCTTAATTGGACTTATTTTAATATGTTGGATCTTTTTTGAAGTAATCAGACTAATATGGAGAGGTAGGAGTAAATTATTAGAAGATACAAAAAATAAATTTATTCTTATCGGTGTTATTTCCAGCTTATCTGCAATATTTGTGAATTTTCTTTTTCATAGCTACATAGGGAGCTTCGAAGTTAAGTTTTTTTTCTGGCTGTTGATTGCAATGGTCATTTTTTTATTTGACGAAAGTAAGAGGTCCAAAATCGATGGCATTTTTAGTCAAAAATTCAAGTTACTTGCTCTCATTCTTACTCTATTTTTTGGAACGGTTCATTTGTGGAATTCGACTCAATCTTTATCGATACAAAATAGAACTGAGCGGTTCGGATGGGATCAGGATTTCGGCCTTTATCAACTGGAAGAAGACTATAGGGGATTTTCGTATCGCTGGACTAAAAAAAGAGCGGGGATAGCGGAGGAAAACCTAGGATCCCGTATGGTGATTCCACTAAAGGCATCTCATCCTGATATAAACAAAGTACCTGTAAAAGTCAGAGTCTATTCAGCCAACCAATATTTCAAGAAAAGAGAAATGATCGAAGAAATCATTTTGAAAGATCCTGAATGGTTCTACTTTAAGTATGCTATTTCAGAAATGTTCAGAGACAAAATTTATCTTGTCTTCGAGACAGATCGCACCTGGCAGCCTTTAGGATCATTGGGGATTCCGGACCCCAGGCATTTGGCCATAGGAATAGGCAGGGTTTGGTTTGAATATCCCACCAAATTTGATGAGGGTAAAATTAAAGAAGTTCAAAAAATACCGGTAGAAAGTTGGGAGGGTGAGTTTAAAGAAAAATTATGGGGAAACGGAATAAGCAAAATGAAATTTGCCGTTGAGGAAGATAACGCTGCCATTCTTTTAAATTTACAGACCAGTACAGCCTATAATTTGGGTCCTTATATTATTATTAGGATTGATGGCCGAATCGTTGGAAAATGTATGATAAATTCAGATGGCCTTTCATCTTTGGCCTTCACTCCAGGAATCACTCAAGGCGAGCATGTATTAAGTGTTGAATTCATAAACGATATCCATGTGCAAAAATTGAATCAGGATAGGAATCTTATCCTTGGTGACCTGGAGATCGTTTATTTGAAATAGAGAGTGTTTCTCATCTTGGTCGTGTACGAGTACACATTAGTTTATTGGCTATATAGAATTACTAGGTCATGAGGATGAAAGTCTGATTCTATTTCAATGAAACCATCATTCTTCTTACTTATAAACTCAAAATATATTTTTTTTCCGTCGATCTGAACCTCTAATATTTTTGAGAGTTCAAGCCCCTTTTTATTCAGCTCAGGCCATGGATTGAGAATCTTAATCATACCTCTTTTTGAAAAATTACTATTGTATGCCATGGTGATTTTATTCTCGTTTGCGTCAAATGTGTATTCATACTTCACAAAAAGATCATTGCCTGGCTGATAGACATGGATCTCTCCAGAATCCTTTCCCAATTTGGGTTCGATGTTGAGACGGTTCCATCCCAGATCGATCCCGAAATACCCTTCGATCAGCGCCTTTGCCAAACTTCCCGCACTTCCGGCATAAAAATCGCTGCCCTGGCCGACTCCTTCTTTGTTGTCCCATTCGAAGAATCCGCGGTTTTTCAAATTTTTAGAGATGATTTCCAGCAGTTTCTCTCTAGCCAGATTGCTGAAGCCGCTTTCGAACATGGCATAGATCAGCCTGCCTCCAAACCAATCCCACTGGGCGCCGTTTTGATACTCATAAGGGTCGTCGAGCAAGGGATGTTTGAACAAATTTTTCGGATAAGGGGGAAGAAGCGTCCCGCTGATGGTGGATATCTGAAATTCTTCCTGCCGCTTCAAAGCTTCCTGGATGATCCTGCCGCTTTTTTCCTCTTCAGCCAATCCCGAAAGGATGGCCTGCGTATTTCCCCCCAGGGCGAACATGTCATCTTCGTCGAACGCATGCGTCAGATCGTCCAGATGGAGGTGGACTCTGTAGAATCCCTTATCCTCCTGCCAGAGCCACTTATCTGTGTTGTCCTTCACCGACTGCGCCTTATCCCGCCAGAAAGCCTCTCTTTCCGCCTCACCCACAGCATCCATCATCTCAGCTAACTCCATGCATGCTTGATAGAACATGCTCTGGTCATAGATGTCGGCTGTCCAGTGGGTGCGCTCGTCCACATAGATGGCCTGCTGGTTTCCATCCACCATGTCCACATCTCCCCAGTCAGCCGTATGGGCTCCGGTGATAAGCCCATACTCCTGGTTCCATCGGTCCCGGAGAACATACAGCAATGCCTGCTCCAGCCGGTCGATGATTTTCTCTCCAGAAATAGTATCTTCCAGCCACTTGGGCCCCAGCATCTCGTAAACTTGAAAAGCAGCTTGAACAGCACTGGATTCCTGGTCGGTTTCAGTGGTGTTTTTATCCGATTCGCCACGGGAGTCGATCCAGTCCTCGAGCGATCCATCCTCCTTTTGAAAGGCCAGGTGTTCCTCCAGCCAGGACGTCAAAAAGGCCCGGTCATAAAAATATCTCGATGCAGGTATAATCGTGTTGGCATCCCTCAGCCAGATCTGCGGATAATCCGTCCCGGCAGCAAAACCGCTGATCTTCCCGGTTTTCCCTTCGAAGACCACTTCATTTTTTTCTAAGGTGAGGCGGACGAGTTTTGCCAGGTGGTTGATCCTATCCTCACTGGAATGGATTTTGGTCCTATCCTCCGGCCATTCCTTTTCAGCCACTGTCAGTCCTATGATAGCGGTCCGCGACCCATAGTCCCTGAACCAGGCATCTCCTTCCCTCACCATATCGAACTGAACGATGTATTTTTTGGCCTCTATGGGCACACGAAGGGTGATATTCATGTCGAATGTCTGTCCGGGCTCGATCCGTCCGGGAAGGGGGAAGCGCCGGTTGTCATACTGAAGCGTTCTGTAGTTTTCCCTCTGATAAAGGTGATAGGAGAGAAAGATGGGATAATCTCCCTCCGAGTTCCAGGCCAGTTTCCCCCGGTTTTTTATTTTGAGGCGAAACGGGATGCGGTCTCCCTGCTGAGCCAGGATTTCTCTGTTTTCTGCTTCGATAAAGCTGGAGTACTCGGAGGACCTGCGGGATTTGGGATCGCGGGGCTGGGTGACCACCAGATAGACTATGGCGCCGATGAGGATCGGGTAAATGATCCAACGGACAGTTTTCATCTTACGTTTTTTTTCCATGCTAGCATATCGTTGAATTCAATCGGTTCGCTTTCCTGAATTCACATAACTCAAACAAACACTTCTATTATTTTTACAAAGATTACCACGTCACTTCGTTCCTCGTAATGACAATTCATTTAATTCGTTTAGAATAAATACACTCTACTGAATTCATATTAGCTATACAAATGCGTATAATATTTTACCCCATACAATCGCATTATTACTGTTTTATTGTCATGGCGAGTGACCAAAGGGAACGTGGCCATCTCATAAGGGTTTGCTTCGCTATGCTCGCAACAAGGCTTCATGACATTCGCAACTATGGATTACCACGTCACTTCGTTCCTCGTAATGACAATTCATTTCTCTTCAGCATATTCGAGGCAGAAGTTCCGAGGTCAGAGGTTCCAGAAGCCGCAGGCCTCCAGACAATGTGCGCAGGAGAAGTTCTCCAGGCTTTCCCACCTTGTCTTCGATTTGTCCGATCACTCGGGCATTCCTTCCCAATTTGTCTTTTTGGATAGTTTTTAAAATACGCGGTGCCGATTTTTCAGGAACCACCAAAACCGCTCTCCCTTCACAGGCGAGATAGAGCGGGTCGATTCCCAGCAGTTCACACGCTCCTCTAACCGTACGTGAAGCGGGAATTTTCTCCTCTTCTATGACCACAGAATAGGGGATCTTCTCGGCCAGCTCCGACAGCACCGAAGCCAGGCCTCCCCGTGTGATATCTCTCATCCAGAGCACCCCTCTCTTCCAGAGAGGAAGAAGAAAATTCAAAGGAGCACAGTCGCTTCTTGTCCGTGCTTCCAGCCCAAAATCACCCCTGGCCAGCATCACAGCCAGGCTGTGCTCACCCAGAGTGCCTGTAACCATGACCTTATCTCCGGCCTTGATCTTCTCCAGGGAGGGGAGAGCGATAACTGTACCGATGCCTGAGGTGTTGATGTATATTTTATCCCCCTGACCGCGCCTCACCACTTTGGTATCCCCGGTCGCGATCTGAACATCGGAGGCTTTTGCCGATCTACGGATGGATTTCAATATTCTCTCCAGGTCTTCCCAGTCCAGACCCTCCTCGATGATGAACGACAGGGAGATATACTGGGGTTTCGCTCCTGCCACCACCAGGTCATTGACCGTTCCGTTTATGCACAGCGTTCCGATATCCCCTCCGGGGAAAAAAATGGGGTCCACCACATAGCTGTCCGTGGTGAAAGCCAGGCGGTTAGGGAGATGGGCCGAATCGGCAAGCTCATCCAGGAAGGGATTTTTGAACGTCTTGACGATATGCTGGTCGATGAACTCTCTCATCATCCTGCCGCCGCTGCCCAATTCCAGGCTCACCCTTGGCATTTTCTTCAATCCTTTTTCTTTTCTTTCAGGCATTCAGCATCACCCTTCTTTTCGTTCGTTCGCTCTCACTCATATCCATGCATTATATCATGCGGCATTGGCATGACGAGTGACCAAAGGGAATGTGGCCATCTCATAAGGATTTGCTTCGCTATGCTCGCAACAAGGCTTCATTTCATTCGCAACGATGGATCGCCACGTCGTTCCACTCCTCGCGATGACACAAGAATGAATATGTTCATAATAGTCTGTTCATTGTGCTAAAAATGGAGCATTCGGGGAACAGCCCGCATAACTGTATGATCTAATCTCAAATACCAGATATCCTCCATGCGCATTAGTCAGGTTTCCTGTCGTACTTATAAAAGGCCAGACAGGCTCCCTCGAAGGATACCATACAGGGACCATAGGGAGAATCCGGGGTGCATTCTCTGGCAAAAAGGCCGCATTCGGCCGGAGAGATCTTTCCTTGAAGGACTTCCCCGCAACGGCATCCGGGGAGGTCGCTTTCTCCTTCCTTTATATCCAGCTTGTACTTGATCTCTGCATCGAAGCCTGAATATCTCTTATTAAGCTTCAATCCGCTCTTGGGAATGAGGCCGAGCCCGCGCCAGTGGGCATCCTTTGGCTCGCACATCTCATCCATCACGGCCTGAGCCTTGAGGTTGCCTGAAGCTCTGACCACTCGGGAATACTCGTTGGCAATCCTGGCTTTTCCTTCTCGGATCTGATCCAGTATGACCGAGATGGCCAACAGGATGTCGGTCGGTTCGAATCCGGTGATGCATCCTGGTATGCCGTATTCTTCAGGGATAAAGCGATAAGGCGACTCCCCGATGATGGCGCTGACATGTCCTGGGTAGAGAAATCCCTGGATATTGGTGTCCCTCGATTTCAATATGGCTCGAAGCGGCGGTGGAATCAGCCAGAAGGCAGAGAGGACCGTATAGTTTCTTATCTTCTCCTGGAATGCCCTTTTTACTGTGAGAGCGATCGCCGGTATGGTGGTTTCGAATCCGACTCCGAAAAAAAGCACCTCTTTCTCCTTCTCCCTGATAGCGATGTCCAGGGATTCTTCTGGAGAATAGACGATTTTGACCATCGAACCTGCTGCAGGAACGACCGTTTGAAGAGAGCCTTTTCGGGTGGGGACTCTGGTCATATCTCCGAAAGTGGTCAAGATGATATCCTGATTTCCTGAGACAAGGTCGATGGCAGCTTCATGGAATCCATTCGGGGTGATGCAGACCGGACATCCCGGGCCTGAAAGCATCTCTACCCCTGCTTCTTGGAGGAGCTTCCTGAGTCCGAACCTGTGGATGGTCATGGTATGGGTGCCGCAGACTTCCATGATCTTTACCGCCTCTGAATGGCCCCGGGTTTTTTTGGAGATATCTGACAGGAGGCCTTGGATGACGTCCTTATCTCTGAGTTCTTTCATAATTGTTCTTGGAAAAAAACAAGCTTCATTCTGGACCCGTTTGTTTCGAGAATGGTTTGCTCGGATAACCAAACCAAGAATATCCCTAAGGCTTGTATTCAATAGACTCTGCATATTCACGGAGAAGCTGGAGGGTTTCCTTGGCCTCTTTTTCGTCCAGTTTCGAAATGACAAAGCCGGCGTGTACGATCACCCAGTCTCCTTTTTTCACATCTTCGAGAAGAGTAAAATTTGTTTTGACTTTGGTCCCGAGATAGTCGACTTTTCCCAGGCCGGAATCGTCGACCTGGACGACTTTCGCTGGAATTCCCAAACACATTTTTCTTGACCTCTCTGTGACCATATAGATTATCAAATCCGTCCTCACTCGTCTACTTTTTTGGGAATAAAACCTTTTTGGAGAGTGAGCTCTCCCTAAGAATGGAGCCTGGCAGTCTCTCTATTACTCATATCAACGCATTATATTCTGCTGCATTGTCATGGCAAGTGACCAAAGGGAATGTGGCCATCTCATAAGGGTTTGCTTCGCTATGCTCGCAACAAGGCTTCATTTCATTCGCAACGATGGATCGCCGCGCTTCGCTCGCGATGACAATCTCATTTCATTCCTCGTAATGGCAGTGTGGCTCGATGAGCAAAAAACTTGTATTGCGAAGGCTTGTGGAATGAAAAATCCCTCGAAGACTAAACGGACATGAAAGAAAGCTTTACTTGCAGGTAGGGAGAGCGAGGGCGGAAACCGAGCTGGTTTCGACTCGCTGGGGCAAAACCAGCGTGTTTTTGAAAAACCTAGTTCGACCGATTTTGACAATTGAAAACCATGCTCCTATAATTGGCGTATGCGCGAAAACCTGAAGGAATTTATCGAACCTGGCACCGAAGAGGCAGGTCTGGTGGAACAACTGGATTTTACCAGGCTTCCCCGCCATATAGCCATTATCATGGACGGTAACGGCCGCTGGGCCAAGCAGCGCAATCTTCCCCGTGTCGAAGGGCACAAAGCAGGATCGAAATCTGTGCGTGAGGTTGTAGAGACCTGTGCCCGGATAGGGATCAAATATTTGACCCTTTATGCCTTTTCGAAAGAAAATTGGAAAAGACCTCGATCGGAAATCACGACGCTCTGGCGGCTCCTCGAGGATTATCTCAGGAAGGATTACAAGGTACTGGTGAAAAATAAACTGCGGCTGAAGGTTATAGGCCAGAAAGAGGCTCTTCCGGCCGCAGTCCGGACAGAGTTGGAGCGCGTCGAAAACCTGACCAAAGATTTTGACCGGATGACCATCATTCTGGCTCTGAACTACGGTGGACGGGCTGAAATCGTCGAAGCCGTAAAGAAGATATTTCGTGATAACAGCTCTGAAATCGACACTTTGGATGAGAATAAATTCGCACATTATCTTTCCACGGCTGAGGTCCCTGATCCGGATCTTCTGATCAGGACCAGCGGCGAGATGCGTGTTTCGAATTTTTTGCTCTGGCAAATCGCTTATTCGGAGATCTGGATCACTCCTGAATATTGGCCTGATTTCCGGAAAAAGCACCTGCTGCAGGCTCTTGTGGATTTCCAGAAAAGAGAAAGGAGGTTCGGAGACATACTTTCCCGTTAATCGTATCTCCTCAATACCGACACTTCCTTTCCAACGATAAAAAAAGAACCAATTTTCAGTATTGGATGATCAGAGCTTATACAGAAATAGACGTAATGAATAATGTTACAGTGTCATGGCGGGCGATCAAAGGTAACGTGGCAAACTTGTCATTGCGAGCCTCACAGGTAGCGAAGCAATCGCTATTTATGAGATTGCTTCATTTCATTCGCAATGACACATTATT
>JABAOC010006524.1_pt1 | contig 12487 bp, 8 predicted proteins | sample 7062161 | NCBI WGS metagenome assembly JABAOC01 (sample SAMN14538625, study PRJNA623070) | marine sediment metagenome | biome: marine biome [ENVO:00000428]; feature: marine pelagic biome [ENVO:01000023]; material: deep marine sediment [ENVO:00002113] | place: India: Gulf of Khambhat ... | reverse complement strand
TGGGGAATTTTCGTTCAAGACTTAGGAGTTACCTCAAGCCCATAAACGGGATTAATGTGTTCATCCTAGCGGTGGACCAAGGAGCATTTGAGGGGGACATTGAACAAGGGCGTCTAGGGGAGTTCACGGCTGAAAAGATAACAATTCCCTACAAACCCTTAATCAACAAAAAGTATCTTCGGCGCCAAGAAGTGAGGGCCAAAAAACGTATCGTCTTGGAACTTCTAGAAAACATTGTTTTAGAGTTTCCTGAGCTGTCCCGCGAACTTTTCATCAAGGTAGAGTACTTTATGTATGAGACGATGATGCGTAGAGCTCGGGTTTTTTTACCAGTCACCTACAGCTTTCTCAACATGTTAAGGAGAGACTTGAGGAGAAAGAATACAGAATCGATGATGGAAGGATACTTAGAAGCCATCGATGAACTTGTAAAAGAAGACCAAATAACCTTCTCGGACGGACACGTCAAGATCACAGGGAAACTTATAAACGCAATCAAAGGAAGAAGGTTCAGAATCCCTCCGTTCCTCAGAGCCTTTCGTAGAACAGCGCTGTTTAATATCCTCGCCGTTCTACCTAAAATGATGAAACCTCTCGCTGACGATGAGGAGATCTTCTTCAGATCTAATCTCGAGGCTAAAGCCGAAGACTTGGTGTTTAAACTTGAAGACCCAAAAAAGTACTTGCTGATACCGACTCCCCTTGGATTTGTGACGTTGCTAGATAAAACTGGCATCGAAGACTTTGTGAGAAAAGCCGTTCCGATTGGAGAGACTCTTAACATGAGAATCGAGGAAGTGGGAGGAGTTTTGAACACTGTCTATCTGCTCACCTTTCAGAGGAACCATGACGAGCATAAGGTGATAGTGAAGAAGTTTAACAACTGGTATGGTTTCAAATGGTTTCCGTTGGCTTTATGGACACTGGGCACCAAGACCTTTGCCGTAATGGGACGATCAAGATTAGAGCGAGAATACGCCGTCAACCAATTCCTACACAGCCAAGGTTTTCCAGTTCCAACAATCCTCTACTTTAGCCCAAGGCAAAGTCTCATTTTTAAGGACTTCATTGAAGGAGAAAACCTGACCAACATCATCAAGCGAATAATCTCATCCAGAAAGGAGGAGGTCACAGTCGAAGCCACACTAGTGCGAGAGGTGGGAAGGAAAGTCGCGGAAGCTCACCGACTCGGAGTTGCCCTTGGAGACTGCAAACCGGAAAACATCATTGTGAGCGAGGATGGGAAAGCGTTCTTTGTTGACCTTGAACAGGCAACAAGAGACAGAAACGGAAATCAAGTATGGGATGTGGCGGAGTTCCTTTACTATTCAGGTCACTACGTTTCTCCCGTCTCCCCAGCAGACGCCGCGGTGCGCATAGCAGAAGAATTCATTATGGGATACTTAGAAGCTGGAGGAAAGCGGGAAACTGTGAGGAAAGCAGGCTCTGTACGGTACACAAAGGTATTCAGCATCTTTACTCCCCCACAAGTTCTCTTAACTGTCTCCAACTTATGTAAACAGGCGGGCGAGCAATAAAAGCGTCACCACGCATACTTCAGAAGGAACAAGCATGAGAAAAAGCAAGACGACTTTAACCTTCTATGGCGGAGTAAATGAAATTGGTGGAAACAAGATCCTTCTGGAAGACAAGAAAGTCAGAATCTTTTTGGATTTTGGGCAGTCTTTCACTTTGGGTAGGGACTACTTCACGGGTTGGCTTACACCGAGAAGGATAAATGGTTTAGAAGACTATTTTGAATTCGACCTATTGCCCAAGATTAAAGGAATCTACAAAAAAGAGGAATTGGCTTTTACTGACCTCTCCTATGCCGAACCGAAAATCGATGGCGCATTTCTTTCTCACGCCCACATGGATCATGTGGGCCACATAATATTTCTTGACGAGAAAATCCCCATATATTGTGGCTACGGAACACGGATTTTCATTTCATCAATCGAGGAAACCAGCCCCGTTGATTTTGGAGAACACTCTTATGAAACCTTCAGAACAGGTCACAAAATAGCTGTTGGCAATATTGTTTTGGAACCTATTCATGTTGACCATTCTATTCCCGCCGCCTACGGTTTCATAGTACACACGTCTGAAGGCGCTATCGTTTACACTGGAGATCTTAGAGCACACGGTCCTCGAAAAGAGATGACAAAAGAATTTGTGCAAAAAGCATGCGAATCTGAGCCCATAGCAATGATAAGCGAGGGAACTAGAATGGTTGAGATGGAAATGAGAAAGAACTACTCCGAACTAGAGGTGGAAAGACTAAGCAACGAAATCGTTTCCAAAACAAGCAAGATAGTATTCGTCACCCATTACGGTCGAGACACAGACAGATTCAGAACCTTCTACAACGTAGCTAAGAACAATGACCGAAACATCGTCATCTCTCCAAAAACCGCTCACCTACTGAGCAGGCTTGTACAGGACCGGCACCTCAACCTTCCAGATCCGATGAAAGATGAGACCATTCTAGTTTACTACAAGAGGAAAAAAACCGGAGGCTTCAAAGAGAAAGACTACTACGTTTGGGAACGAAAGTTCATCGAAAAAATGGTCAATTACAAGTTCGTGCGTGAACATCAAAGCGCAATAGTAATGGATCTAGACTTTTACCAGTTTGCGGAACTAATCGACATAAAGCCAGATCCCGGAAGTCACTTCATCCACAGTATGAGCGAGCCCTATAGTGAAGAAGACATCGAAGACATTGTCATGCACAATTGGCTAGACCATTTCCAAATCAAGTTCCATCAGCTTCACGCCTCTGGCCACCTAAACAGAAGGGAACTAACAGCTCTGATCAACCGCATTAGTCCAGAAAGAATATTTCCAGTGCACACAGAAAATCCTGAACTCTTCAGAACAATAAACAAAAACGCGCACGTAATTAGATATGGAACGAAGTACACAATTTAATCACTCGACAAGAAAGCACTCCTGACACCAGAGACCACGGAGAGTTGTCTAGCGAGTTTGTGAGAGACGCTATCCGCTGGCTATGTGTCATTGAAAAAAGAAGAAAGAGCTTATTCTGATAGAACACAAGTTTGGATTAAGTTTTCGCTAGAAGTTCACTGAACGTTTGAAACTCGTTTTGCGAGATCCATCCCTCTTCCTTCAAACCTTTCAATCCTAACTTTATCCTCTTGCATGACTCCTTCGTTCGCAAAATGTTTGCTTTAACGCCAGCATCGCCTATTTCTTTCTCAAACACCGGGTTGTGCTCAATCACCGTAAGAAGCTGATTCAAGAGACTTGCGATGGACCTTGAACGGTGCTGGAGGAGGGACTTTATCTTTGTCACTCCAAAGACACGCTTGAATTTCGTGAGCATACCCATGCTAGACGCGAAGGAAGGAGGATACAACACATGCCTTTTCTTTGACTCTGTTTGGTAACCGGCGAGGTAAAGCGGTAGGTATACTAGTGCATGACTTCTCCGCCTCTTTGATATCCCCATTCCTTCAAGCTCCTTTAGCGCCGTCCTTTTCAACACAACCAATTTGTCGATACGATCTATAATCGTTGAGGTTGTATCTTCCAGCGAGTTTATTTCCTTCCGGCTCATCTGAATTGTGGCATCGCGAGAGGCCTCCAGTTCCTTCAGATCCCGCATGGTCGCCTCGACTTGCAAATTGTACTCTGATCTGATTTTGGATATTCCAACTTTCTTAGCGGACCCAACGTCTTTTATTCGTTTGTCTACTTCTCTGATTTTTTTCTCAAGGATGGAGAGCTCCTTTTTGCATTTCTTAAGTTCCAGCCTCCACTTCAGCTGACCAGCCTCGTCTTTTCCAAGCCTGCAAGACTCTATTTTCGCCTTGCATCTCTCGATTCTAACAGTTACGTTTCTTATCGTTTTTTCAAGTTTCACGTGCTCTTGATAGAGGCCGTGAAGCTGTTTATCGAATTTGTTTGCGAGTTCGGCGATTTTCTTATCGTATTTCTTCCGGATTTGCTGTACCTTTTCCAAAATTGAAGGTTTAAGGGCTGCTATTTCATCATTGAATTTGCCTCGGGTTTTTCTAATCTCCTCACGAACGGATTTTGCATGTTCTCTCGTTGTAACACTTAGAGTTTTCATGCTTTTACGTAGGTTCCGTATATCCTCCCTGAGCGTTTTTCTGAGATTCGAGAAATCCTGTATAAATGACGAAATTGTTGATTCGTCGATGGTAGGAGACAAGAACACTTTGTCAACCACGTGCTTCCGAACGGTCTTCGCTTCTTGAAAATAGAACACAAAGTCTCGAATGAATTCGTAGTCTGTGACAAGGCCCTCTATCGTCTTTTCCTCCTGTCCCGTGAAACCTTGAAAATATTTGACGGCATCAGAGAGAAAAGCTGAGTATGCTTCGCGTCTTCGAGCGCTTCCCTGGATGTCGCTAACAAATGCTTTGACATCAGGCAGTACGTCATACGTCAGTGTGTGTGTCTCGACGCCGAACCCGTCAAAGAGCAGGCTTCTTCCTCTCCATGGTACTAACCACACGGGATAGCATATCTCCGCGATGAAGGCTAGTTTCTCGACTTGTTTCCTTAGAATGAAGCCTTCACCTTTTCCTCTCTCTGACTCAGCGAGACAAAGGAGGGCTGCCCTCTCCATCTCTTTCGAGAATATCTCTTCTCGATCTTTGGCACCTACTGCGAAGGGAAGGATGAGCCTTGCTGTCCGTTGGGTCACTTTTTCCACCATTGTTTGAGAGCAGGTTCCACCGGTTATGCTTAACCACATTTGTGTATCTGTGATATAAAAATGACTAGATTAAGGCGTCTTGAACGATGGTTTTCAGCCAGTCTGGCTCAAGGCTCCGCAACTTTATTATCTAGTTCGCCATTCTACAGGACACGGTAATTTCGAGTTGTCACAGATTATCCACGAGGAAGACAGCGTCTTGCTTTACCTAGATAAGAAGAGAACCTTTCTAGTTAAAATTGAGAAGGGAAAAAGCTTCCACACCCACAAGGGATTCATTCAACTAGACGAGCTAATTGGCAAGGAGTATGGGACTCGGACAACGACGAGCATGGGCGTTGAATTCGTGGCGCTTAAACCAACTCTACGAGACTACGTGTTTAAGATGTTGAGAAGGACTCAAATAACTTACCCTAAGGACATTGCGCTGATAGTCATGTTCAGTGGAATTGGACAAGGCAGCCAGGTGGTGGAGGCGGGAACCGGAACTGGAGCACTGACCTGTGCGCTCGCCTTCTACGTGAACCCCACTGGACACGTGTACAGTTACGAAGTCCGAAAAGAGTTCATTAAGACTGCGGTTAAAAACTTGGAGAAAGCTGGGCTGTCTGAGTACGTGGACATCAAAAACAAGGATGCGACGCAGAGAATCGAAGAGAAGGATGTCGACGCCGTGGTTCTCGACATGGCCACCCCCTGGATGGTCGTGCCCCACGCCTACTCGGCGCTAAAGGGAAGCGGAGTCTTCGTCTCCTTCAGCCCCACCATAGACCAAGTTGTGAAAACGGTTGAGGCTCTCAGGGAAAGCGGGTTTGTTGACGTCCAAACCGTCGAGTGCATTATGCGAAGAATGCAAACGGAGAGAGGAAAAACCCGACCCGAAACCCTGATGACTGGACACACTGGCTACATCACATTTGCGCGCAAAGCCCTTCAAGAATGAGCCAAATTGCACGCTGGGAATGGCGTGAGGCGGTTTGCCAATCATAAAAATGGAGATGAGGAATTTACTCAGTTACCTCTTTGCTTACAGATTTTTTTAGTGTTCCCAGTTGTTTGATTACGTATCCTATGCCGAACAACACCGCTGACACTCCGAAAAGGGAAAACATCACTGGCAGCCCAGCTACAGCAGCTCCCAAGGATTCAAAGTATTTCACCTCAGCCTCAGCTGTCGTTATATCAAGGTCCTCCAATTTCACGCCATATTCTTCTTCGGCAACAAAAGCTTCACTGTGAAAGGCCAAAGCCATACCGTAGTGACCCTTTGATTCGTTGAAATCTCCCCTCTTGTAGAGGCGATCGCCATGAGATGTTTCGTTTTGAGCCTTGTAGACCAATAGGTTTGCTCTGGCGCTTGTAAAAGTGGGGACTGGTAGTGCATCAAGCATTTGAGCTAGGTCTTGAGCATTAGCTTGTTCTGATGAATACACAGCGAAATCAGGCTCCTGCATATTGGATTCCTCCCAAACTGGGAGGATGACTTCTTTGGGTCCAGTGGTACTGTTAACATGTTCTACGTATACCACATAACCGTGTAAGTATTGGTTTGTGACATTATCCGTGCTAGGAACAGTGAAACTCACGGCAAAAGTTCGCATATTGCCGAATTCCAGTGCAACCGGATCGTCTCGACTGCATTCCGTCGAGTTGTATGCATCGTTCCAATCAAAGCGTACCCCAACAGCTGAAATATTTATTGTTTTTGGGACATCAGCTTCCTTGTAGTCGTTTCTCACGCTTACGATAAGGGTTGCGGTGGATCCAGTTTTGTAAGCGTAAATATCATAGGGAGCGCCATAGAAGGAGTCATGACCACTAAATGTTGGCGCTTGCCAAAAATATGACATTACGTCTGCCCTAGCAGTACCTGTAAACGTCGTCAGTATCAAGGTCAACGTCGTTAAGATCGCCATGATCGGGGCTAACTTCTTTTTGATCATAGACATCCACTCCAAACTTCATTTATGACAAGATATTGTGTATTTAACGATTTAGCTTCTATATTGGGCAAAGCTATCTCTCTCTGTTATCCTTGCACCACGATTGTAAATTGTACCTTTGACATCGCTGAAGGGAACACGAAACCAGCTGCAAAGTGCGCAAATACAAAGACTGCAACAAACCCCGCATCTTGAAAAAGATTCTGTGCCGGATCTTCCCCGCAGAGAGCGGGAGTAGAAATTCATATTCGATTTTCATAAGCAATATATAAGAGATCTGCTGACGGTGTCTTTGAAGGGCGTTTTCGAGGGATCCTGTTGCGTGACGATAGTTTCGATGAGCTTCTGCTGGAGGCAGTGGATGAAGGGCTCTCTTCCTTAGGAGATTCTGCGAAGCAGGTCATCTACGTCTATCTGGAAAAGACCTACAAGATTAACAGGCGAGATATCCCTTACAAAGTTGATGCTTTTGTTGATGCAATTGAAAATTTCTTGGGATCTGGAGCTAAGCTTCTTGAGATTCTCGTGATGAAACACCTTCACAAAAAAATCGGACACAAGATTGACTACAATCAAGAGCTAAGAGATTTAATATTCACTGAATACGTAGCAGCAGCTCGCAAGACTTTTTTGAAAAGAAAAAAACCAGGGTCCTCATCTCCATTATGTCGCTTGACATTAGCAAAAAAGCAGGAAAACGTTGAAATTGCCGGACAAACCCAATATTGAAATTAGTGCGCGAGGCTATCAAACCGCCAACTCTCGAATTGGCTTTTTTCCAGATCACTAAACACGCAGAGACTAGTCCTTCTTAGTCAACGCACATGGACATGCATATCTACCCCAAGAATCGGGGAGTTTTTGATGGCTACGGTCAGCTTTGTCTCAATCCGAATCACTTCACGCACCAGAGTGTCGAGGTCCTCCCGCCAAATGCGATGACTAATGCATGTTACACGCAACACATACTTGCCTTCAATAATTGTTCCGAATAGCACACGCAGAAAACGTAAATAACTTCAAAATTATCAAAAGTTGGCAGAGTCACACAAAAAGTGGCCGGGGTGCATGCAATGCATGCATGCGCCACGCCCTGTTTTCCGTATCGGAAACTTAGAAAAGTGGAAGCCTAGCTCACTTAAAGGAAACCTGAGATTCTGCAGGCTTCGGTGTATCTACCAAATTCCAGGAAATAGTCTATATCTGATTTGTCTAGCGTATTCTGAGTATCCTTCCAGTTCTTCTTGAAGTGTTTTGTCTTCCAACGCAGTACGGATCATCATCAAGAGAACGTAAATTCCAGCTGGAATGAATGCGAAAACGGATCCGATTATCAGCGGGATTGACGTGGCAAACAAGATTCCAGCCAAGTAACCAGGATGTCTTACAATATTGTAGGGCCCACTTGTTATCACCTTATGATCACGTTCTTTTTGGATTCGGACAGTAGGCTCAAAGTGCGGGTTCACTGTCATAGCCCAATTGAGCAAGACCGAGGAGACAACAATAAACACCACACCTATCACTGCAAAATAGGGATCGAGATTTGACCAATGAAATCTGCTATCCAATCCTGCTACGACAGGTATCGAGATTATCACCATGAGATTGCTAACTCGCATCAATATTTCATCCCATCGTTTGGACCCCTCTCGTTTCCTTTTGAGCCTTTGAACGACAAGCTGAGGGTTAAGTTTGTACTGGACAGCAGTGCTAACAGAGTAGTGTGCAAGGGCCGTGCCGAAGTAAAGCCATGGCCGAGGATCAACGATATAACCGGCAGAAGTAAAGAAGATGATTATTTGAACCAAAAGCATAACAGATGCCACGAAGAGCTGTTTGATTGCTGCCATCCTAAACTGTTTGGAGTTGCTTTCGAGCATAATTCTGTCTGTGTCTTACTCTAACTTAATATTTCTCGCTCCATGCATGCATGCCTTCCGTTCCACCAGTAGATACCACGTTTCTAAGTTTCTGTCTCTGTTTTCAATTATGCTATAGGTCATAGAGGTCAAATAAACACACAACTGTCAAAGACTAATGGTCTTCTCCAGACCTCAAAAACAGGTTCCATGCATGCATGCAATGCTTAGAAAAAAATTCCACAATTGCTCCTTGGAAGAGCCGTAGAACTCTCTTTACCTTCTTGGTAATTCTAGAGGTGCGCGATTGAAGAGTGAGAGAGAGTAATACGCATGGATGCCTAAGAAATGATTTTATCTTGCAGACAAGACTCGCGAGAATAAACAGTTTAGTTTCATTCACATAGAAGATTCTTCCATAAGTCCTAAATTGGAGTTACCCATTTGTTTAACTGTAGTGAAAATTCATGATTCACCCCAAAAAAGTATTGCTAATGCTGTCTTCGGTCGCGCTAGTGACTTTGACCATTTTGCCACTGAACATTATAAGAGCACAAGATCAGTCGCTGTTTAAAGTCACAATAATTGCTCCTGGAAATGCAAACATGTTGAGGCGCCAGTGGGGACAGATGTTTGCTGACTCCTTGAAACAACTTGGAATCAATGCTACAGTGGTGTTTCTAGGTTGGGTAGACGTTTATGAGCGTGTCTTCACTCCTACCCTGGACATGGTAGGCAAGACTTATGATGAAGGTGGCTTCGACATTCAGTTGGTAGGTTGGACGCCCGGATTGATCCCTGAGCCCAGACAGAATTACTACGGAGCTGACCCGGCTTTCCTCGCGCCGACAGGACAGAACTACTACTTATGGAATAACACTCAAAGCAACCTTCTCTTGGATACGTTCATCACCTCAACTAGTGCAACTGAACAGAACCAGACTTTGCAGGAGTGGCAGTCGCTCTTCTACAACGAACTGCCGTGCTCTCAAATCCTCTACACAACCTTACCTGCTGTAGTCACTCCTGAACTGGGGGGCCCAGCATTAAGTCCAACCGCGGGCGGCGACGGTTGGCTCTACTTTAATGTGCAACCAAACCCAGAGATGCTTACGGGCAAAACCTCTGTTGTCTACGCTTCCACGGGCGAAATTGACTCGCTGATCCCGCCTCTCTCTAACTCTTGGTACGACACCATTATAATCGCAACTATCTTCAACGGCTTGGCTCAGATAGAGCCTGATCTTTCCGATTTGTCTATCCCTGCTTTATTAACCGATTGGACGCCCAGCGAGAATGGTTTCAGATGGACTTGGACATGTAGGAGTGGTGTCAAATGGCATGATGGGGCAGACTTCAGCGCAGACGACGTTGTGTTCTCTCTATGGGCCCTCATGAACCATGAAACGGGTTCCCAGTTCGTTGGATACTACCGGAGCGTTTATGGAGACAACGTTAAATTCACATTTGAAAATGGTTCTTCAGCAACTTTGGGAACAGGTACCCGAGTAGGCAACATAACAGCGATGAATGCAACTACGATTGAGGTCTGGCTTCCCGAATTGGCTGCAGGCAAACCTCACGGATGCTTCGACCCATACTTCTTAACCTTCGCAAACAACATCATTCCGAAGCACATCTTTGAGAAAATAGACCCCCTAGAATGGATGGACAGCCCATTCAACATCGGTGAAGGAGAAATAGTTGTACCTGGAACTCCGGGAACTGTAGCATCTGAAACCTATAATGGACCAGTGGGAACTGGCCCCTACAAATGGGTAGATTTCGACCCAGTTGAACAGCTTGTTCACCTCCAAAAGTTCAATGACTACTGGAACAGGACAGCGTTGGAGACCTCCGGATTGTTCGGTGTGACGGACTATTACATCAGATTCATCCACGACAAGACTCCAGCTCTGGCAGCCCTAAAGAATGAGGAAGTCGACATGCTGGACCCAAACTACTGGAGCCCATACACGCAGGCGGATGTTCCAATCGTGGATCCATCATGGGGCAGGGTGCTACTTCAAGAAGGTACGGGCAGACAAGAAGCCGGTTACAACAATCGACATCCACTCTTTGGCACTGGAGTGAATACCCCGCTGGGACAATCTGACCCAACAAGAGCCGCAGAAGCAGCCAGGTACATTAGAACCGCGTTTGACTACGCCATACCCAGACAACTCGTAATCGATGATCTGCTAAATGGTTTTGGGCAACCCGGAGCAACACCAATATTACCAACACAACCCTTCTACAACACCTCGATAGCTCCAAGGCCATACGACCTATCGAAGGCTAGAGAATACCTTGAGAAAGCAGGTTATACGCGCGCTCCTACTTCATTGGAAGCCCTAGAAGAACTAATCCAAACAATTGAATCATGGGATTTGGCTACTGGAATCGAAAACAGCCTAACATCGAAACTCCAAACTGCATATCGCTTATTAGATACAGAAAAGCAAAAAGCATCATTACAACAACTAGCATCCTTCACAAAAAAAGTTGAAGCCTTACGAAGAAAGAAACTAACAGATGAACAAGCAGATCAGCTAATGTCAGAAACCCAAAGAATCATAGACCTCATCGAAGGATAGACTCCTTACCCCTCCTTTTGTCCGTTCGCCCAAACAAACGCGCGCGCAGAAGGCCTCAAACAGCGAAACGCCAGCAGAAGCCCTGCGCGGGTATGCATCTCTCTAATATATCTCGGCTTTCTACTATCTATTCTGGGGGAAAGTTGATTGGAGAAAAAAGCTATTCTGAAGTATGTGTTGATAGGCTCACTTGTTATCGGCCTCTTGTTGTCTTCATATTTCAGTATTAGTTATTACTATTCGTCAGAAGCGTTGACAAGAAGGATTCAGGGGGCTACTTTAGAGAACGCAGAGGGGTTCTGGCTTAGTCTGAATTACGCTACTTACGCTTTAGAAACCTTGGAGTCTGAAGCGAAACGTGCAAATGCCTCAATTAGCGACGAGGTGCGTGCGGTCGCCCGCGAAAATGCGCGTACAGCGATTCGTCACTTTGGCTGGCACATAGGGTCTGCGCGATACTTTCTATACACTTTCCGAGTCTACCTATTTCCATCTTATGAAGATGCGCTTCTAATTGTCGAGCATCTGTTGTGGGACATGTCTGTCACCGGGCGCGGGGGTCTTCGCGATGCTTTGGAACATCTGATGTCCCGATGGTCGACAGATATCTCGATGGTGGCGAATGCGTTTGAAGAGATTAACCTCCTGGCATCTGACAAAATCAATGAGATGGGACTCGAACTAGCCGAATCCTTCGCGCACACGAGCAGGCGCGACGGGGTCGTATATTTCTTTGAGGTTGACCATTCAAGGTTGGAGAACACTATTCTCATAGCCAACGAGCTTGGAGCAATCTTTGACGAATTAGTTGCCGAACACGCATAATACGCGCACATTCATAAGAATGGTAACGTTTTATTTAGCAAACCAGAAGAGACCACCCACCCAGAAGAGGCGCGCGCGGTTTATATCGCATCGCTGTCCTAACAATCTAGGGAAACATGGGAAGAAATAGGATCATGGCGAGAGAACACCGGAAGCACTCCGCCTTCACCATGGCGTTCATCGTTCTCGGTATCGCAACCGTGATTTGGGCACTCATCCTCTGTTTGCACGTCGTCGCGTACAACCAAATGGTCGAAGCGTCACATGCGAATTTAGAGCAAATTCCACCTGAACTGAGACACGCTTACATTAGCTACGAACCACTCTTCGTCTGGGGAAATGGCACGGTAATCCTGTTATCGGGCGTTCTGTTGACACTGGTTTGGCTGTCACTTATCCTGTTGCGATCTCCCAAAGGTGCACGCGCCCAATACGTCTGCGAGCAAGATGCCCTGGTCTTCCTAAGAAAACGCAAATAAACATCACCCGCCCAAAAGTAGACGGGAACTGCCCAAAAGTGGCCGGGGTGAGGTAGCCTGGTAGCCT
>JABAOC010023561.1_pt1 | contig 12491 bp, 12 predicted proteins | sample 7062161 | NCBI WGS metagenome assembly JABAOC01 (sample SAMN14538625, study PRJNA623070) | marine sediment metagenome | biome: marine biome [ENVO:00000428]; feature: marine pelagic biome [ENVO:01000023]; material: deep marine sediment [ENVO:00002113] | place: India: Gulf of Khambhat ... | reverse complement strand
AGCCCTATCTCATCCCCCTCACACCCGAGCAGGAAAAGAGAGTCGAGGAGCTGGCTTCGGAATGTGTCATGGTCTCCCTTCATGAACACCCGCACCTTTTCCCGGCCGACATCACCGAAACTTTCGATTATGAAAGACAGGCGCGCGTATTCACTGCCTTCGAGGCTTTGGCCAACTCCTACTGGGATGCGGTTTTTGATAACTTCATGGACGGCACGGCTATGATCACTTCCAAGCACGGCTGGAAATGGTCGGACATCATCTATGACCTGGGGATGCGGTTCTGCGACCTGGCCCACCAGGATTTTTTGATCAAGTGCGAAGGTGTTGATGATATTTACAGAGCCCATGATGAGGGAAAGATTGCTCTGGTCGCTGCTCAAGAGGGAGCGGCCATGATCGAGAACGAGCTGGACAGGATAGAGATTCTCTACGGTTTTGGGGTTCGGGTGATGGGTATCACCTACAGCGAATCGAACTGCCTCGGGACAGGACTCAAGGAGCCTCGAGACGGCGGCCTGACGAGCTTCGGCCACCAGGCTGTCGAAAGGATGAATAAGGTGGGGATGGCCATAGATTGTGCCCATTCCAGCGACCAGACAACTCTCGATGTCATCGCCGCCAGCAGGAAATCCATATTCTTATCTCATACGGGTGCCAGGAGTCTCTGGAATATCAAGCGGCTTGCTCCTGACCGAGTCCTGAAAGCCTGTGCGGATAAGGGCGGAGTCATCGGTGTAGAAGCTGCACCGCACACCACTCTCACCAAAAAGAATCCGCACCACAACATCGAGGCCTTCATGGAGCATTTTGAGTATATAAAGGACCTGGTGGGAATCGACCATCTGGCCTTTGGTCCTGACACCCTCTACGGCGATCATGTCGGACTGCATCACGCCTACGCAGAAGCCTTATCCATCGCTCAAGCCCACAAAGGCAAAGAGGAAGACAAGGAGGCGGCTCCTCAGTTCGAAGAAGTGGAATACGTCAAGGGTATCGAGAACCCGACCGAAGCCTCACACAACATCCTTCGGTGGCTCGTAAAGCACGATTATTCGGATGAAGACATCGCCAAAGTCTTGGGTGAGAACATACTCAGAGTACTTAAAGACGTCTGGAATTCCTAAAAAGGAGGGGTGTCATTAACAAAATCAGACTTCCGCTGGTATCCATCCTTCTGATGGCCCTTTTTCTCGTCGGGGGGAGTCTGATGCTCATCTTAAAATGGCCGCCAGGCCCGGCAAACCTGGATTGGGGAGTCTGGATCTTAGCCTACTTTGGTTATGGTTATCTCATCGCNNTCTACGCGAGGAAGGGAAGATAGTCATTTGAGGAGTCCAAGCCGGACATGAGCCTGACCCTTCAATACACCCTTATTTTATCCCTATATTTTGCCGGGATGTTGCTCCTGGGTTTTTGGTTTAACAGGAGGGTGAAATCCGATAAAGACTATTTCATAGCCAGAGGCAAACTGGGCTCGGCGACGGTGGGGTTTTCCTTCTCGGCCACTCAGATGAGCGGCAGTACCTACATGGGAGCGGTGGGGACGGAGAAAATCCTGGGATACAATTTCACTCCGGCTGCTGTGTCTTCTGCCGCAGCGCCCTGGTTTTCCTACATCCTGATTGGCGATCGGATGAGGAAGGTGGCCAGCCGGATTAAGAGTGTTACCATCGCCGATATCTTCGAGGCCCGCTACTACGGCCACGCGGCCAGCCTGACGGCGACGATCATCATGCTCATCGCCTTCATTCCGATGATCGCGGCCCAGTTGAAGGCGGCCGGCAATGTCTTCGAAGTCCTGATCGGGATGCCGTACTGGATGGGGCTATTTGTCTTCGGCGGCATCGTGATCCTGTACACGGTTCTCGGCGGGATGTTCGCCGTGGCCTGGACCGACCTCTTCCAGGGACTGATCATGATCATCGGGTTTGCCATCCTGGCCCCTATGGCGGTGCAGGCGGCTGGGGGGTTTGCCGGCATGCATCAGCAGTATGCGCAGCTCAACCCAGGAGCCATATCTTTCCTCGGTAAAATGCCGGCCTTGTGGGTCGTGTCGGCCTTTGTAGTCTGGGGGTTTTTCCAGATCGGAGGCTCGCCTGCCTCGGTGACCAGGTTCTTGATTCCAGAAGATGACAGAACACTCAGGGGAGCGTTGGTGTATTCGGTCATTTTTCAGAGCTTCATCTATCTTACGGCAACTCTGGTGGCTATCGCGGGAGGCGTTTTGCTGCCTAGCATCGAGCGTCCAGACCTGACCGTGCCGACTATGGTCTCGATGCTTTTGCCGCCGTTGGTGGGTGGGGTGATCATCGCGGCTGTCTTGGGCGCGATGATGTCGACTATCGACTCCATCCTTCTTCTGGCCGGCTCTTTGGTGGTCGAGAATATCTACATCAAGTTCATGGGAAAGGACATAGACAGCCGGAAGGGCTTAAAGATTGCCCGGTTTGTGACACTGGGAATCGGCGTGCTCGCTCTTTTGGTGGCCATCAAGCCGCCGGCAGCCATCTTGTGGATCGTCACCATGTCCTTCAGTTTGATGGCCTCGGCCTTTACCTTTCCTCTTCTTCTCGGTATCTGGTGGCCACGCGCCACCAAAGAAGGTGGTATCGCAGGCATGGTTGGTGGCGCTTTAAGCTGTGTCTTTTGGTATGTCCTCGGCTACATGAAGTATCAATCCTTCGATAACTGGATCGGTGGGATATGGCCGGCCATTTTTGGGGCTGTGATCTCTCTAGGTCTGGTTGTCGCTGTCAGCAGGGTGACGCCTCGTGCGCCCCAGGAGGTGATGGAAATATTCTTCGAAGATATTTTAATCAAGGACAACCGCAGAAAGAATACTGGTAATCCTGCTTGTCCGGTTGAGAACGAAGGTCCGAAAGGAAATCAATAAGAGAGAAATGAGAATATTATCCACATCCATCTCGATCGATAAGAAGCAAGCTCAGAAGGTGGTCCTTAAGAACCGTCGTGGTCTCGTAGATAGAGTGGCTCTGTTCTTCCAGAAATCATCCCCTGGGCAGGAAAGCATTTTGAGTTCCGGACTCATTTACTACCCGCACTGGCTCGTCGGGACCGAAGTGAAGTTCTCTCGGCCGGTTTCAAACCCTCGAATCAAGTATGCCTTTCTCGGAATCGATGGCTGTTTTGGCTCGGTGAGTCAGGCGGTGGGTTACCCAGAAGCAAAGGAAATCTTCGTGGATGGAAGTCGAGTCGTCTGCTGTAAAATCACTAAGGAAGAGGCTGGGAATATCTGTATTCGGTATTTAGAGAACACCTATGGTTTCAAGTATAAAAAGGTTCCAGAGGTGAAACTTATGGAGATTCAGCAGGTTTATAAGCCCAATTTTGTTTTTTCCTGTAAGAAGGGGGCTTGTGAATATTTCAGGGCAGTAGATGCTGAGACAGGGGGAAGGAATTATGTGTTGGATATTAAGTATAAAGAATTGTCTTTCTTAACGGATTCAGTACGACCTGTTTAGGTTCATGTTGAGGGCGGTCAGAAATTCGCGGACCGTTTTCCTGCCGAACCCGAAGATGTCGATGTACTGTTCTTTCTGGAGAATCCGGCAGCGGACGCTGACCTTATCTCCCATATCCTCGATCATGATCGACAGACGAGGGGGCGCATTCTGGAGGGTGTGTCGGCCTCTTTCGGCCGCGATAAATCCGGTCTCTCTATCTGCGCTGTCTATCGTAAAATCGATATCATTGACGGCCTTGACAGAAGCATTCCAGACTTCATCAAAGGTAAAGTTTTCGTAAAAGGTCATGTCAGTGTTGACGGTCTGTTTGAGGCAGGCCACCATGGATAAGATGAGGAGCAGTGGTAATAACCTTTTCATGATTTCCTCCCTCATTACGTAACTCAAACGATTTATCTCCATAGCAATCTTAAAATAGCAAAAAATGTGCCAATTCATTTAATAGGGGAAAATGCTGTTTTAGGGGCTCCTTTTGTCCTCTTTATAGGACACCAGAATTGAAAGGCACAGCCTCTATTTTCAGGATAAATAAGGCTGCCGTCTTTTATCTACTCTATGATTGACTTCCCGATAGTTGTGATATATGCTGTCCAACCAACTAGCAAAAATATAGATTTAAATCCAATAAGGAGCAAAACCATGGCGAAGACGAAAATCTCAAAAGAACGTAAAGAGAATCTGACGGCGCTGGCCAAACTGATGAGATCGCAGGGTAAGCGGGAGATATACATAACCCCAGAGCTGATCGACTGCTTTGATGCCGTCATCACACCCGAGGAGAACGCTTTTCTCCTCCGCATGGGGACAGAGCCCCAGACGTTCGAGCAGGTCGCGTCATTGTCGGATTTACCCGAAGATCAATTCCGTCCTTTCCTGGAGACGATGAGCAAAAAAGGCTTAATCTGGTCGGAGTTTAAAGAAGACGGAGAAGAGATTTTCGTCCTGGCGCCGATTCTCGTCGGCTGGTTCGAGATGTATCTCTGCGACGGGCAAGAGATCCCGGAAAAACAGGAATTCGCCCGTCGAGTCGAAACATTTGTCAAATCTGCTAAGAAGACCAACGTTTTCCCTCTCAGGAACCTGCTCAACTACAAACACAAGCGCAAATCAATACCCTACACCAGTATTGTCCTTCCCAAACCGCCGAGCGAAAGTCCGAAAACAATAGAAGTCAAAGTCGATCAAAGCCTAAAATCATCAGATATGGAGGTCTACCCGGCCAAGGATGTCTACGAACTCATCGAAAAATACGGCGATGAGAATAAGATTGCTCTGGTTCACTGTTTCTGTCGGTATGTGCACAAGACAGTTGNNTGAAATACCGATGGAATCCTGTATCGCCTTAGGGGATATAGTCGATTATGGTCTTAAATACGGAAAAGGACGTCTTATAACCAAGGAAGAAGCTCTCGAGATCCTCGAGGATGTTGCGGAAAAGGGAGCGATACAGCAGGTGTTTCATGAGAAGGATGATATCAACCGCCCCGAATTCGCCATCTGCAACTGCTGTTGGGACTGCTGTGAGGTCGTCGGGGCCTACAACAGAGGGCTCACTCCCCTGAGGTTCAAATCGTATTACGTTGCCGAAGTGACTGATGGTGATAACTGTACGGGGTGTGGAACGTGTGTGAAGTTCTGCCCCGTAAGGGCCACCTCAGTCATCAATAAGAAGTCTCGAATCGATGAAGAAATATGTATCGGCTGTGGACAGTGCGAACTGCACTGTCCTGAAAGTGTCATCTCACTCAGATACGAAGATCGCGAAGTCATCCTGCCGATGCAGAAAATGTCTGAAGCCAGAATTCAAAAGTAGATATATTCGACAGCTATAATCAGGCTAAACATATTTTCCTCCATAAGTTTTGATTAATCATTTAAGGGGATATTTATGCCTGTCTCGATCGTATTAGCCATGAATGGGATTCCATCCCTAGGCTTTCCAAAGGAAGAGATGAGGGAGCTGGTTTTTTTTCATTAACGGCTGCGTCTCGTTAAGGAAAAAGAAATGATGTCGTTAGAGAAGCGCAGCGAAGAGATTGACCAGAGAATGCGCCGTTGGTAGACTCTTGGTTTTGTTGATATCTAGACAGAAAAAGCTGTAAGAAACCTTTTGGGATATTTCAAATAACAAATAATCGATAGAACGCTTGACAATTTCATCCGATTAATTTATATTTAATTGATAATTATTATAGAAATTATATTATATTTATAGATGAGAATCCAGGATTGTTCATCGTTATAAAACAAACTTCAATTTCTGATGGGATTGAACGTAAATAGCAATTGAAATTTATTCCAGAACTGAGGAGGTTAACAATGTTATCAAAAGGTTTTAAGAATCTTTCGCTTTTCATGGTCTTGACCGTTCTGCTCTTGGCCTGTGGAGGTGGAGGAGAACAGCCCCTGACTCAAGAAAAAGTGGAAGAGAAGGCTGTCGAGAAGACCGAAAAAAAGGAAGGGATGACTCCCGCCGAAGTCGGTCAGAAGATCGGAGAACTTTATGTCCAGGCCTTATCTGGAGTGACTGAATTATTAAAGGATAAGCCTGCTGTGTCAGAAATTAGGCCTAAAGTCGAGGAAATGAAGGAAAATTATGTCATGAAACTCGTCGATTTAGGAAGGAAGCGGGAAAAACTCGATGCCCCTGGTAGAGCTTCGGTCGACAGCCAGATCCGTCTAAAGGTCAATGCCGTCTACAATAAGCCTTGGTATGCGACTTACAACGAAATTCAGCAACATTACTTCCAAGATCGAGATTTCCACAAACTCGTAGTCAGCTTCAACATCATCGGGCAGTACGCTAACTTTGATCTCTTAAAGAAGCAGGAGCCAAAAGAAGCTCAGCGGCTGGGAATCGAGTGAGAACAGAGCCAGAGGATCAAGAACCAACTCTTGGCTGATTTTAGAGGAGGAGAGGAATGATTAAGAAAGGCTTCGTTTTTCTGGCAATTTTGTCGCTGTTGCTGAGTCCCTTATTCAGCGGAGTGGTCAAAAAGATAAAGTCTGAAGTCCATTTTCAGAAATTCGGCAAATTCACGAGCAACCAGACTATGAAAATATCTGAATTGAAGAAAATGATGGATTCAGATAACACCTTCAAAGGAAAAGGGATAATGGGTAAATTAGCTGGTAAGTTCGCTTTGAAATCCGGCAAAACCGGTGAAATCGTCAATTTGCCCGAGATGATGATCTACAGAGTGGACCACAAGAAGAAAGAATACTGGACAGAGCCCATCACAAAAGCTCTCGACAGAACTGAATCGCCGACAGAAACCGAGTCCTCTCGTGAGGACGAAGAGGTGGAAACAGAGAGCGATGTTAAGATTCTCCGCAGCGAATTCAACGTGGATGAAACGGGCGAATCGAAAACAATCAATCAATTCCCGAGTCATAGGTATAACGTCAACTGGATTGTGGAGTGGGAGAATGTACGCACCGGCGAGAAGGGAACGAACCGTCTCTCTACCGTCGTCTGGACGACTCCACTTACTGGATCCGTGAAGNNCATTTTAGGAACCAACTGGTTAGCTCTCTTCACCCAGATGAATCGAGAGGATGGCGGCTCCAATCAGGATGTCCCAGATTTTGTCGAAGAGATGAAGAAGATCGAGGGGTACCCTGTCATTATCGACGGCCAATATTATGCCACCACACAGGGCGGTGAAGCAGAAGAGGCAGAAGAAGGTGGGCAAGGTGTAAAAAGAATGTTCGGAAAGTTTGCCAAGAAAGCTTTGAAGAAGTCCAAAAAAGACGATGGTAAAAATCCTGCCTTCACCTACTACACGGAACTCAAAGANNATGTCGGTGACGAGGCTTTCCGAGTGTCATCGACATATAAAAAGAAAGGATGAGAAGGCCATCTCAAAAATGACCAAGGAGGAGAGTTGATGATTAGAGCAAAAATATACAAGAAATCAAACATAGTTAACGTATTTGCGGTTTTTACCGTAATCTTGGCTATCGCAGCTTACTTTTTTGTGACCCTGGCCTCAGCTCAATCGGTTTCTACCGCCAGTCAATCCGATCTTCAAGTCCCACCCCCAGGTTACGCGAATTTTGATTCCAGTTTAACCCAGGCAGCTTTAGATTTCATTGAGCAACCGGCTTTTAAAGCCTTTCGAGAGAAATCTGCAGAATCTATGTCAGCTCAAGGATTTTCGTGGGAATCCATGAAATTTTACATCTTTACGACCGACCGTCCACTGGAGGAAGTCTTCCAGTACTACCTCCAGAAAGTCGGCCCGAAGGGGCATGCTGGCGGAGATCCCATGATCGAGAAAAACCCGGTCATAGATCCTCCGGAAGAGATGGAGGAAGCGGAGAAGATGACCGGAGTGAGTTTCGAGGCGGGATTCATGGATAAATACCGCCAGGCTTACGAAAAATATGGCGATCTCATGAGTGAGAACGTAAGCTTTGAAATCAGCGATATGAAATTGGACAGTCAAGGTAGGCCGGCAGCTGATTGGACCAGCATCGAGATTGAAATCGAGCGTCCTTTTCTGGATATCCGGACCATGGAGCTTATCCAAAAAACGTCAATCGTATACACCATAAACAAATTCAAGATGAGATAATTGCTGACGATTTTAGCTGGGACATCAGCCCCGCAGACCAGAAAGATTAGATCCTTATCGTTTTAAGCGAGAAGTCATAAAAGTCTGGAGATGATAGAGATGAAAAGAAACCTTTTTCTATTTTCTTTAATCATTTTTTCTTTTTTCTTCTGCGGCGAGTTAACTAGAGCTGAAGAGGTAGCATTCGTCATGACCTTCCGCGTCGAAATAGAACAGTCACACGAAATCGAAAGCATCCCTCAATGGGAATGGTCTGGGAACTTTGTCCACATCCTGACGGTATCGCTGACAGAGCTTGAGTCCTTCTGGAGTCAGAGCCGGTTTGTTCCCCGAAAGCAAACACTCTCTGAGGGGCAGGCTAAAGGAATCGATTTCTGTCGGACTGGAGAGCCATCAGAGGAGTACACGATTCAATGGTCGAGCAAACTGTATTGGGATACGTCTGATGAACCGACGCTTTTTATATTGGAAAAAGGAAAGGAGGCCTGGATTCTCTATGATCTTCCGAGGGCGGTTGAAATTAAACATCCTGGTGCACCGCCGTGCGGTCCGGGCGACGGCATAGAGCCGAATTCCATCCAAGAAAGATATTTCTTCATTGACGATCTAGAGGAGGAATCTTCCTCACTAGGTGATTATCCTGTCTATGTCTATGATGAAGGGAGGGCCTCCGGCGGTTTTTTCCTCTTGGCTGTTCCTCAAGAAGATCTTAAGGCAGGGACGGGTATCAGCAAAACCGTCCTTTATCAAGGCCAATATAATAAGCTGCGTATTCAAGTTAAAATCGGATCGATATCCTAATAGAAGACGACATAGAATAACGAAAGCGGTCCATTTCATTTTAGCATTCTATATGAGCGTTCATAATCTTGTTGAATTTATCCTCTCCCATTAAAAAATTCTTCATCAATGTAAAAACCCATAACATCCTATTTCTATCTCTGTTTGTATTGGGGAACCCAAGAACCCTCTCAAATAATAATCTGAGGAAACTTATGTGAAAGGAGATCGAACTTTTTAGGGGTATTATTCGTATTCATATAAGTAGGAATGATGAAGACTATGACCCAACTTCATAAAAGGAGCGGTAATATGAGAGTCAAATCTAAAATATTCATTTTTGCTTTGGTCTTGGCGGCCACGGCATTCCTGTTTTACAGCTGCAGTGGTTCCTCCAATGCCCAGGTTAAAAGTGATGAAGAAGAGGAGACCAAGATTCCAGTCGAGACAGCGGAGGTGATCCAGGGATCGATATCGGCAACCTACTCTGGTTCCAGCAGTCTAGAAGCCNNCAAGGTAAGCGGTGTTGTCGAGAAAATTTTTGTCGAAGAAGGTAACGTAGTCAGAGCTGGACAGACATTGGCCAAGCTGGATGATGAACAGTACCGGTTAGAGCTCAACCAGGCCCAATCCGTCTTGGAAAAACTGGCCAATGAATTCGATCGGAACGAATCGCTGTTCAAGAATAAAATCGTCAGCCAAGAGACCTACGATAAATCCAAGTCTGAATACCACACTCAGAAAGCGGCTTATGATTTGGCCAAGCTGAGGTTGAACTACACCGAAATAAAGGCCCCGATAACCGGTATCGTCACAAAAAGATTCGTCAAGGTGGGAAACATGGTCAAGGAGGACCAGCAGACGTTCCAGGTGACAGATTTCGATCCCTTACTGGCCGTGCTCCATGTTCCCGAGAAGGAGATGAATAAACTGGAGAAGGATTTACCTGCTGTCCTGAAGGCGGACGCGGTTCCCGATTCGGAATTTAAAGGAAAGATATTGCGGATAAGCCCGATTGTCGATGCTGGAACCGGAACCTTCAAGGTGACCGTAGAAGTTCGGGATAAAACAAGAAGGCTTAAACCAGGTATGTTTGCCAGAGTTCAGATCGTTTACGATACCCATGAAAGCGCCCTACTTGTCCCGAAGAGCGCCATCCTCTCCGAGGACACAGACACGTGGGCCTTTGTCATCGCCGATGGCACGGTGAACAAAAGGAGCGTCAATATCGGCTACACCAATTCGACTCATGTTGAAGTCATTTCAGGACTCAGTCTCGATGACATTATCGTCACCACAGGTTTAAATAGCCTGAAAGACGGTTCCAATATTAAAGTGATCGAACCATGAAAAAGATCATCGATGTTTCTGTAAGACGCCGCGTTACAGTGGCTATGTTCACCATCGCGGTGCTGCTTTTTGGGTTCGTATCCTTCACCCGGCTCAAAATCAATCTCCTTCCTGAACTCAGCTATCCCACGCTGACTATCCGAACAGAGTATGTGGGAGCAGCTCCGGCCGAGGTCGAAAACCTGATCACGAAACCCATCGAAGAAGTCGTCGGCATAGTCAAGAATGTCCAGAAAATAAGCTCTATTTCCCGCTCGGGTCAGTCCGATGTCATCCTCGAGTTTGCCTGGGGGATGGACATGGATTATGCTATCCTCGAAGTCCGGGAAAAACTGGATGCCTTGGAGCTTCCCCTCGAGGTGAAAAGGCCGATTATCTTGCGTTTTGACCCCTCATTAGATCCCATCATGCGCTTCGGTCTTTATCGAGATTCAGGAGAGGATGCCGTTAAACCTGTGGATGACTTTGATGAGGAAAACCTGAAATCCCTAAGACGGTTTGCCGATGAACAGATAAAGAAGGAATTGGAATCGGGTCTGGGGGTGGCCGCAGTCCGAATCAGCGGCGGCCTCGAGGATGAAATCCAGGTGTTGATCGATCAAATGAAGCTGGCCCAGCTTAATTTATCCCTGGAAATGGTGGCCATGATTCTTGGCGCCGAGAATGTCAACCTCTCGGGGGGCCGCCTCGAGGAAGGAACCCATCAGTTTCTGATTCGAACCCTCAACCAGTTTCAATCTATCCAGGATATGGGCGATGTCATCGTGGATTACAGAGATGAGATTCCTGTCTACCTGAAGGATATCGCCTCGGTCAACCACAGCTACAAGGAACGTAAAGCCATCACCAGGATGAACGGGCTGGAAGCCGTCGAAGTGGCCATCTACAAGGAAGGCGATGCCAACACGGTCGCCGTTGCCCGGGAGGTGGAGAAGCATCTGGAGCGAGTGCGGGACATCCTCCCGCCTGATTTGAGGTTGGTCAAGGTCTATGATCAGTCTGTCTTCATTCAACAGTCTGTCAACGAGGTCATTAACGCCGCCATCATCGGTGGCTTATTGGCCATCATCATCCTGTATTTCTTCCTCCGGAATTTCTGGACAACCGTCATCATCTCCCTCTCCATACCCGTCTCGGTGATCGCGACGTTTAATCTGATGTACGGGGCCGACCTTTCTCTCAACATCATGTCCCTCGGAGGGATTGCGTTGGGGATCGGGATGCTGCTGGATAACTCGATCGTCGTGCTCGAGAACATCTCCCGCCACCGGGAGTTGGGGAAAGACATCAAAACGGCCGTCCTGGACGGAGCCAGTGAGGTGGGAACTGCTGTTACGGCCTCCACCCTGACGACGATCGCGGTCTTTTTTCCCTTGGTCTTTGTCAAAGGGATTGCCGGCCAGCTGTTCCGCGACCAAGCCTTGACCATCACATTTGCCCTTTTGGTATCCCTCCTGGTCGCTTTGACTCTGATCCCGATGCTGGCTTCGACAGAAAAACGACGATTAGAGGAATTCGAAAGTTACGAAACGTCCAAGCCCCGCCGGCGGTTCGGCCGGGTCTTGAGGACGGTGAGGAAGTTTATCTTCACGACGATTCCTGTGCTTATCTTGAAGATGACCTTCGGGTTCACCCGGCTTTTGAGTCGTGTTTTACTTTTCCTCATCAATCCCGCCTTAAAACTCTTCAACCGCCTGTATTCTAAGTTGGAGAGCATCTATCCCCGATCTCTGAAGTGGTCGCTTCGCCACAGGGCAGCCGTGTTGGCTGTGGCCTTCGGGCTGTTCTTGGTGACTGTCCTTCTCATCCCTTTCTTAGGGATGGAGCTGATTCCACAGCTTTCCCAGGGTGAATTCCGGATCGAATTTCGACTGCCACCAGGAACACCCCTCCAGCGGACCGACCAGATCATTGCCTCTTTCCAAAAAGCGACCGGAGAGGTTGAAAACATCCAGACCAGCTTCTCCGTAGCCGGGACTGGCGACCGGTTTGATGCCAATCCTGACCATGGCGGCGAGAATTGGGGTGAGCTCAGTGTGTCGCTGGTCCCAGGTTCGAAGAGAGTGCACGAGGAAGCAGCTATGACGGAGATCCGACAGGCGATAGAAGGAGCACCCGGAGTACAGTACAAGTTTTACCGACCGACTCTGTTTACCTTTAAGACACCGATCGAGGTCGAAGTGGCTGGCTTTGATTTGAGGAAATTGAGGGACGTGAGTAACGAGGTCGTCAGGCAGATGTCCGCTTCCGGAAGGTTCACAGATGTCAAATCATCGATGGATGTCGGACCTCC
>JABAOC010024124.1_pt1 | contig 12493 bp, 10 predicted proteins | sample 7062161 | NCBI WGS metagenome assembly JABAOC01 (sample SAMN14538625, study PRJNA623070) | marine sediment metagenome | biome: marine biome [ENVO:00000428]; feature: marine pelagic biome [ENVO:01000023]; material: deep marine sediment [ENVO:00002113] | place: India: Gulf of Khambhat ... | reverse complement strand
AGCTTTTTCGCTTCCACTAAAAAACCATCCTTCCCGGAAATGCCTACCGCCTTCCCTCCCAGAAGATTAATTCTCCCCACAATCCTCCTATTTATCCCTGCCAGAACCATCTCCACAATTTCCAGGCTTTGTCCGTCCGTGTATCTCTGCCCTTCAACGAACCTCGGCTTCTTGCCTAAAACGCCCAACTTTTCCGTAATTTCCAGGCCCCCGCCATGAACAATAACGGGATTTTTCCCTCTCTTTGCCAGGGATATAACATTCTTAAGGTGACTATCCACCAGCGGTTCCTTTAGAAGCTTTCCGCCAATCTTTATCACTAATAACTCTTTCAATTTTCCCCCCTCATTGGTTTTATCTCCCACGACTTCCCATCAGTTTTTATAACTATGGCCCCATTCTCAGAAGTAGAGAAAAACCTTATATTACCATACTTTTCTGCCAATTCTTTGACCTGAAACTTGCCTGATATTATACCATATTTAGGTGTCACTTTATATAAGAATTTTGGAGATACCGGCCCTTTCCCGTGATTAGGTATCTGCAGAACGTCGCTTTCTATCTCTTTTCTGCTCAACTCTTCCTGGATATGATAATCAATATCTCCCGTGAATAGAATTCCAAAATCTCCGTAGCTCAATTTTATGGCCAAAGAATTACTGTCAATACTTTCTCTCATAGCTTTGGGATTCAGAATGCAAAGTCTTACACCATCGTATTCCACCTTTTCACCACAAGTCATATGCTTCAAGGGAATCTTCTTATCCCCGATAACCTGAAGGAACTCATAAGTAAGGTCGTCATCGTAATTTTGACCGTTATAGTAGACTCTTTTTACTTTGAACTTTTTCATAACGGGAATCAAACTTCCTATGTGGTTATAATGGGGGTGCGTCAAAAAGATAGCGTCTAACTCGGAAATACCGTTTCTTAATAAGTAAGGAATTATTACTTTCTCTCCTATATTGAATTTTCCTGTCGTGCCGCCCCCGTCTATTAATATGTCTCTCCTGTCAGGAAATCTCAGATGGATCGCATCTCCCTGTCCCACATCGAGAAAAGTAACCAATAGATTATTGGCAGGGAATAACTTTTTTCCCGTTATTGAAAACAGAAAAATAAGAGGAAAAAATAGGATAATCCTGCGAGCAAAGCGGGAAGTTTTCATTCTGGGCAAAAATATGAAAAAAAGGTAGTAAGTCAACAAAAATATGAGAGAGGGACTCACTACGTATTTAAAAGAGAATGGTAACGAAGCAAAGAACCCAATACATCTGAATAGAATAATTATGAATATCCTGTTTATCGTGTTAATGAGCAGCGCGAGGCCTAAAGAGAAAAAACCCAATATCGATGAAGCAAAACCCAGGGCTATGATTACAGCTACCTGAGGAACAACCAGAATGTTAGAAATCAGAGCAATTAACGAAATTTTATTGAAATAAAAGGCAATTATGGGATACACGCCGACCAATGCTCCGCCAGAGACTGCCAGCGAAGTCAAAATGTAGGTAATTAGCTTGCGTGGTTTACCCAAACGAAAATAATCGAGGAAAAGGGGAGTAAGATAGAGGATTCCTAATGTCGCCACGAACGAGAGTCGAAAACCCACATCAAATAGAGTAAAGGGATTCACCAGCAGAATAATCAGAGCAGCGAGAGCCAGGCTGTTGTATAAGTGTTTATCGCGTTCCAGAAGAACCGCAACCAGCCCGCAGGTGGCCATAATAGACGCCCTTATCGCCGAGGGGCGACCGCCAGCTACCTGAGCATATATGATGACTACCATTATTGTTAAAAAATAGGTTATCCTTTTGGGAATTCCCATAATCCGAAAGAAGGAATAAAATATGAAAAGGACTAACCCAACGTGCAGCCCGCTTACAGCCAGAGTGTGGAGTACACCGGCCTCAGCAAACATCTTTTGAATTTCCCTGGGTAAACCACCTCTCTCTCCCAGCATCACTCCCGCAAGAATTGATGATTCCAATTGAGGAAGGGTGCTTTTGATAACAGAATCTATTTTTTTTCGAATTTTTGAAATGACTGAACGGAAAATACTTATATTTCCTTCCTTTAATATTTTAATATCTTCACTGCGGTAAACGGAAAAAACCGAATAGATACTCCGATAGCTCAGGTATTTCTTGTAGTCAAATACTCCCGGGTTAGTCGAAGCGGGAGGAGAAGAAAGTCTGCCACATATGTTCAGCCTGTCTCCATAATTTATCGGGATAGGTTCAGAAGCATATAGAAAGACCTGCGTCTTTCCTGTTACTATTATTTCACTTTTGCCAGCGGTCAATCTCTCGCAAACTAAAACAAAATCGATCTTTTCCGATGACCTCTTGGGAATTGAAACTACAACGCCAGTAAGATGAGTTCTCTTGGGACTTGGAAAAGAAATGTAGTGGCTTATCTCATCAGGAGGCAAAAGGCGAGCTGTTAGATGGCGGGTAATTCCCAACGAAATAAAGGCTAAAATAGAAAAGACTAAAGCAATAGTTCCACGCTTTCTTTGAAGAATAAAATAGAAAAGCGAAGCCAGGCCGAAGAAAAATAGAAAGATTACTAGAAACCAGAAATATTCAGCTTCTGCGAAGAAATTGCCCAGGAGAATTCCCAGAATATATCCAGTGACAGACAAAATGAGTGGCGTTAAACCAAATCTCCTCATTCATTGTCCTTGTGTGAGGCCGATTCAGTAGATACGAATCTCTGAGATAGGAGAAATGCGGTGAGACTTACTATTAGCAGGTTTCTTTTGCGTAATTATTTTTCCATTATAACAGGGTTTCTCAAATTGACTATCCCTTCAGCAATAGACTCAATCACGTCGCCCGGCTGAAGCCCTTCTTCAGGACCCGCGGGAGGACTAGCTGTGGAAAATATGTCTCCCGGCTCCAAAGTCATAATATCGCTTAAAAATTCGAGGATTTCCGGTATCTTGAAAATTAGATTCTTTGTGCTCGATTCACATTCAACTTTACCATTTCTCTTTCTAATCATTTTTACATTGTGTGGATCAGGAACTTCGTCCTTGGTCACAATCCAGGGACCGATAGGGCAAAAAGAATCGAATGCCTTGCATCGCTGTTGGTACATTACGTGTCCTGGTTGAATCATCTCTATATCGTGCGCCGTCACATCTACAATCATTGTATAGCCAAAAATATAATCATAAGCTTTCTCTTTGGGAATATGTTTGCCCTTCTTCCCGATTACCACCGTGAACTCCCATTCCTGGAAAAGACATTTAGAAGACGTCCCCGGCCATTTTCCGCCCTTGGGTATTACGATCGGCTCATCTGGCCCTGTCACCGTGGACTGAGCTCTGATAAAAAAGACAGGGACCTCGGGCTTCGGATAACCTAACTGCTTGCGATAATCTTCATAATTTATGCCAATACAGACTATCTTGGGTGGTCTGGGTATGGGAGCTTTCAATTTCACTTTCTCCAGAGGAAAAACAGCTCCCGGCACGTTGAATTTTTGATCTTCAGCGTAACTAATTATCTCTCTGGCCGCTTTCAGCGCAGGCTCTCCCGCTGCAATAAATTCTACCATGGAAACAGGGACAGTGCGGCAGGCAGTCTCCTCGGGATTGGTAACCTTTTTAACCTTGGATAAATAGCTGATGCACGCTCCATTCAGGTCTATCACATTACTATCCACGATTACGCCCACTCTTGACCTTCCCCCTTCTTCAAAAGTTACAAATTTCATAATAACCCCCTTTCAAAATGGACTTAATTAATTTCAAATTTAGCACACGCCCTATCAAAAGTCAAGTATTCTTTTTGAATCCATAGGGCCCTTGTTTGTGTTAAAACGCATGGCTTCCTAATGGTGCACTCTTATCGCTACCAGTATCCTCATTACCGTCTCATCTATTCTCTGACGCTCCTCAAAAAAGGCAGTGTCTCCATAGTAGTTTCTTTTGCCATACTCCCCGGCAAAATCGAAAGACACTATATCGTTAAATTCATATCCCAGTCCTCCCGTAAAGGAGACCATCTGAAATTCTTTGCTGCCATAAAAAGGTTGAAAATAGAAGCCATATCTCAAACTAAGTGCACTCTTAAGTGAGTGCTCTGCACCAACACGAAACTCAAAGGTATCCCGGTAATTGGTTCCCGAATTAAATCCCGACCATTCACTAAAGATAATCTCTGCCGCTATTGTGGAAGAGTTTTCATCAATGAAAGTATAAGCCACGCCAAGACCATAAGAGGAAGGAAATTTCAACTCTGTTTTGCCTTCTTCCGTCAGTGCAGGATAATCTGCTTCCCATATCTCGTTGGCTCCTCCCTTTGTATTGACGACAAATCCAGCTCTAAACTCATCAGTGAAATAAAGCATCGCTCCCAGCGTGAAGTTGAAACCAGAAATCTTTGATTTGAGCTCGGTAACGGCAGTGGGGGGAGAAGCATAAATATTGGAACTACTCTTAAGACTACTCTCTCCGTCCAGAAAGTTAATTGTTCCACCTATACATAAATATGGCGCGGGTTTCCATGCTCCCCCCAGACTATAGGCATAGAGGGTTCCTTTTCCATTGATATTGGCAGAGCCAATCTTCTCGCCCGGCGAGTCCACATCAAAGATAGACCTCTCATGTTGGTAGTTGTTGTCGTATAAGGGAGCAAGCCCTGCAGCCAGATTCAATTTTCTTCCCACCGGAAAGGCAACTACAGCGCTATTAAGCTGAAAATAGCATTGGGAATTAAAATAGGTCAATTCATCTTCGGTTGCCACTTTTTCTACCACCGGCGCTATTCCCATTGCCAATGAAAATTCCTTCTTGTCCAGAATCCCGAGACAGGAGGGATTCACAAAAAAAGAAGAAGAATCTGTTCCACTTGCAATCGATGTTCCTCCCATCCCCAGGGAGCGAGCACCGATTCCGGAAACAGGGTCTCCTAACTGTGAAACTCCCAGATAAGTAAGCGCGTCAACTCTCGAAGCCAGAAAACATAGAATAGCGACCAATACAAGAACAATTTTCTTTTTTCTCATATTCCCTTCCCAACCTGCCTGATTTCTGACTATCTCACCACTTCACATCCCACTGTATCCTGAAAACATGTCTCCTGCTTCTGATAATCTTATCCAACTCTTCTTTATTTTCCGGCCTGCTTATTCCATCATCATTCAAGTAGCGCGTATTTTCATACTTTATCCATAGCGTGGTGTTTTTGGTAATTTCCTGTGTTAGCATTAAGTAGTACCTTACACCTTTGCCATAAGTCCACCAATGAAAAGGAGTCAAGCTCATAGGCCACAAGAATTCAATTTCGCTCATAGCTACCCCTGGATCAGCTGCGAAAAAAATTAACCTCCCTTCAAGTTTTAACTTACGAGTTGCACTATACCTCAGGTCTCCAAAAATCAGGTGTCCCTTATCCACTTGCTTAAGCTCATAAATGCTATTCTTTCTCCCATCCCACCGCACCCGAAGTCTCATTTTACTATCCGGTTTCCAGGTGACCTGCACTCGTGTCTTCTTCCAGCTCTGGTACAAATCTCTATTTTCTATCTTTTTATCATACCAGTGGTCCCACTGTCTGAAGTATAGTTCCAGCTTCCTCGATAATCTCTGTTTAATATTGAACCAGATCTCCTTATCCCTCGTGGGCATCAAATTATCCTCTTTCCAGGGATGGCGAACCGGTCTAAAATAGACTTGCACTTCCCTCTTTTTATCCTCGTACTTTCCCCCCAGGAATACTCCGTTCTCATTCCAGTCTTCATCTCTACGTCCCACTATAGTGGTGGCACTACTATGTTCGTTATAGTAATCCGGATCATATTTATAAACGGTCATCCATAAAGTAAATACGTTCAATTTGAGCATGGGCTGAATCAGCCACGCCTCACCGTAACCTATGCACCTGGCATATTCGGCGCAAAGATTCAATTTTCTGTACCACGTATTAAAATCGAATCCGAAAACCCTGTTTCTTTGTCCCCGAAATATATAGTATCCTTTCTCTTCCGGCGGATTGATCGTAGGACTATATTTACTCTGGTAACCAGTAAAACCGATTTGTGAATCTTCTAAAAAATTGTAAGCTACCCTGCCGCCAATCAGCTCCTCCGTCAAACTGTCATTTTTCTCCAGTTCTCTCTTACTGGTGATATAACCCATATTTTCTCTGATAGCGATCAGGCTCTCTTTTACAGTGCCATCCGGGTTCAAAGTTGCGTCGAGCTTCTTATTTGAATAGAAAAAATCCAGGTCGAATCGTTCTATTCTTTTCTTTACCACTAATCCTCTAAAATAGGTATTGGGCGTCGTTCCTCTGTCTTCAGTAACGCCTTTAGCTTTAATCTTTATCGGTCTCACTAACTCTGTTGCCAGAGGATAATAGAAGATTAATCCTTGGTTATACTGAAGCATATAATTGCCAACGACTATCTTATCAAAGGAATAAATATTTCGCATTACCAGCCAGTATTTAGTCAAATAGTATTTCCAGAGATTATGAAAATTGATCGCAGGTTCCGAACCACTATCTGACTGAGCGCCCGCGTGACGAAGAACCCACCCGGCTTCATAACGATTTCCGTATTTTAACCTCGTGCGATTATAAAGATATGCCGGATTCTGAAACTCGGGGTCGGCATTAAGATAAGCGTCGCTATCCGGTTTGCCCATCTTCATCCTCCATCGGAAATCGCCTTGCAGGATTACGGGCACTACCGTCGGGGCAACCTCAATATAAGGAGCTATTTCCTCAAATATCTCAACGCTCATCCCTGGCACATCCTTAAGTTCTTCCTTTTCGGTAAATTCCCTCTGTTGGCGATAGAGAATGATTGCCCGTGCCAGGCGCGAATCAATTAGAGGAAGCTTCAACAATTCGTTAAAAGAGACAGTATTTAGCTCGAGTGGATGTTCTTTCAATTCGGCAAGTTCTTCCTTATCCACTGCCCCCGGAGATATTGTCTCCGCCTCGTCCTCTTCAAATACAACTTGAGCCTCTGCCGATGGCCCCCGATTGGCAATCGAAATTAGAGCCAAAAACAAGAGAATAGCAACCATTCTTACCATAGCTAGCGCTCGGTTAATATTTTGTAGCTGTGGTTGTAGGGGACGGACTCCGTGCCGTCCCTTCCATCGGGCGGCCACGGTGTGCCGCCCCTACATTGTAGCGGCAAAGCGTAAGCTTTGCTTCTTTCTTGCCCCATACAGTGCCGGTCAATTTTGCTTACTCCTGCCACCCAAATGGAGAGATAAAGAGAACTGGTGTTGATTATTCAGGAAAGGGTGGCTCAAAAACGCATAATCGAATTTGAATACTTCCCAGCAAAGGCCAAAGCCTCCAGTAAATCTTGCGGGCTCATTCTGCACTCCGCCGCGCAAAGCGACATTTTTACTCACGATGAACTCAAATCCACCTCTTAGTTCAGGGTCAACCATTGTCCAACTCAATGGTAGATGTAAATCGAGAGAAGTAATGCATCGGGAAATAATCCGAAAAGATGTGCCCACCATAATCTTCTGGGCCAGGTTCTCCGAGGAATTACCGAGTCGGGGGCCATTCAGATTCGTCGCCATAACTCCCAATCTGAACCTGGAACTAATATCGGCAAGAGCTGCTACGTCCAGACCTAAAACCGAAGCCCTGCCATATCCTGAGTTTGTGCTGGCTCCCTTGATCTTTATACTCATAATTTTCACATTTAAACCTAAACATACTTCACTTCCCAAACTCTGCCCAGAAGAAAAAATAGTCTGGCTTTCCCGATATTCTGAACAACCAAACTGCGAATAGGATAATCCAAAAGTTCCTATTTTCTTAGTGGGAACCACTCCCCCAAACAGATAATACGTCAAATCTTTCAGTCCGAAAAGCCGGGTAGTCATACCCATAGCTTCGAATTCTTCCACTACTCCCAGTCCAGCGGGGTTCCAATAAATAGCATTGACGTCATCAGCCACACCCGTAAACGCTCCGGCCATCCCCGTGGGACGAGCTCCCGCTCCCTTCTCCTCAAAAGCCGCATAACCGGGTAGAACGGCGGAACAGTAGAAAACTGAAAAAGTAAAAATCAACAAAAAGACTTTTCTTATCATTTCCCTATCTATTACCCATTAAAGGATAGTTTGGAAAAAGCTTTTGGCGTCGAGAAATTCCTCAAGCGATGAACAAACTATCCTTTGATTTCTATTTCAGTTTCCTTCCTATTACTATTGTGTCTGTTCCTTTGGTTACCTTTCCTGTATTTTCGTTCAGTGCCTCAATGTGACAGATATAGATTCCAATTGGCAAGATCGTGTCTCCGGAATCATCCCTGCCATCCCAGGTTATAGAGCCTTCCCCGTCGAGATCCACCTCCTGGTCGATGAGCACTCTAACCAACCATCCCCTGACATCAAAAATTCTCAACGTTATTCTGGAACCATCCGGCACGTTATATTTTATTCTTCCCTCAGTCGACCTGCCGCTTATGTCCCTATAAGGGAAAAAGGGAGAATCAGTGACTTCGATTGTCTTTGTGGTAGGTTCTTCTTCTGGTTGACTCCAAAACTCTTTGCTGTTTTCATCCTTAGGAGTGCCATTAATCGAATTGCCCTCAGCATCAGTACCGTTTCTCGTAATACCATCATTAGTATGCCAGTTATTCTTTGTACTGCCAGCGGAACCGGTATCTGTTCTTTCCATTGTATAAGCACCATCCTTTTCTCCTGCGAACCAACCTCCGTTTGTTTCACAAGGTACCGAATCAATCAAATTACCCAAAGCATCCCTGAGTTGGAAGTCTTCACTCGTGTTTTCTAAAGCACCTGTATAGATTTGGTCAGCCTTCAAATCTTTTATTGTTTGATCATCTGTTCTTTCCAAGAGAAAGTAACCTTTGGCCGGAATAATTCCAACCAAAGAAATATCGGGTGTTCCATCGGCTGCTTTTAGACTCCAACCAGTCAAGTCAATAGAAAGGCTGGAGTTGTTATATAATTCTATCCATTCATCATAATATGAACAAGTAGTGCCCATCCAGGCGATTTCATTAATTACAACATCACCTGGCGACGCTCCAAAGGCAAGACCAAGAGATAAAAAAAGAATCCCCACCGATTTTAAGATAATACCTTTTCTCATAGGATTCTAATAAACGGACTCCTTATTTATATGCGATTTTTTTGAATTACCACTCTTCTTCCTGCAACATTGCTTCGTATCTGGTCAATAATAATTTTTCTACAGCCTTTTTAATTCTTTTATCGTAGATATAAATCTGTTTTATCCACTGACGTCTATCCTTTTCGGGCGGCCTCGCCGGCCAGGCAATCCAGGGCCCCCCCTTACCTTCCATTATTCCACAGGAGACAGCCACTGCATTATTGAAGGTAACTTCCACATTAACTTTTCTCATCCCCGCTCCCCTTAACCTGTACCAATCCGTAACCTTGAAAGAGATCTGTTTGACCTTATTTCTGGAAGGCTCTTTCGTCTTGATTGCTCTTATTATATTATTTCTTGCTTCCCCCCTGAGGAATTTTATCTGAGGATAAATTGTCCCCTTCTTGCTTATATATTCAGGAAACTTCAATACTGTCTTATCACCGACTTTCATCACTTTTATTTCTCGTACCACAATACATTCATTGAGCATCACCTTGGCAATTCCCACTACTCCTTCCTTATTCTCAACCGGCTCCACTTTAACTCTTGTAACGCTGATGGTCTCGGAGTTCACCTTCCTTTTTTCTGCTGCCACCGCTACTAAGGAAAAGAGAAACACCACCAGCACCGCAGCAACCAGACCTTTCCATATTCTCATAAATTTACAAGCCATAATTTCACTCCTTTCTAAAACTCTCTTTTGGATTTCACAAATAGCGATAACAAGAAAGCATAACCTGTATGAATTGTTACCTGTCGAAGATCTTGATTATTCTTTGTCGATTGCGGGACATTCGGATTTGATTCTGTTGAACTCTTCCAGGAAAGATTTAGCAAGTGGTGTGGAATCTATGAGGACGGAAGCTTCGTTATTCTTTTCTAATGCATAATAACTCCAATTGGCGCTACCGATTATGGTATATCTTTCGTCTACTATTATTAGTTTGTTGTGGGTAGTCTGAGAGCGGGAGTCAAAATATACCTTAACACCGGCCTGGGAGAGCATAAACCCTCCTTCTCTTTTGTTTCTTCGGGTGGTTCTTCTCCAGGTGCCCTGTTCCAGGATTACTTCTACGTTTACTCCTCTTTTGTGAGCGTCTATTAAATCCTGAACTAACTGGTTTTCCAGGCTTTCCGGATATTTTGGGTAATAGAACATTTCAAACATTACAATGTGAATAGATTTTTCTGCTTGCGTCAATAGTTCGTGGACTGCGGGGTAGTATAACCTGTTGGGAATCGGTTTGACATCTTTTGCGGGAAGGGCGAAAATAATCTGAAAAGAGAAAGAGAATATTAAAGTGAAAATTAATATGCATCTTTTGATTTTCATAATTGGTAATTCTCCTTATTATTGTTGAAACTATTTTTTGTTTTCTTTCTTTACGATGTCTACAAGCTCAAGGATGTCGTTGAGGTCGTAATCGGCTCCCGAATCCCTGGTGCCAAACCTGTCGCCGTAGCGGGCAAAGGCGGTCTTGATTCCTACCTGTTTGGCTCCTACTACGTCGCGCTCTGCCCAGTCTCCTACCATTAACGTTTCTTCCGGCTTGACTTTCAGGATGTCCAGGGCCATGCGGAAGGGTTTGGGAGATGGCTTCTTCTCTCCGGTATCCTCGTAGGAAAGCACGTGTTCAAAGTAGTGCTGTAACTCCAGGGCGCAAATCCTCATCCATACGGGAAGACGGGGAGCGTCGGTGACGATTATCATCTTTATTCCCATCTTTGCCAAAGTGGTCAGGGTGAGGTGGACGTGAGGATAGAGGTTCATCGTCCCTTCTTTTGCTTTGCGATAGCCGATGATGCCGGAGGCGAGAATTCTGTAATCTATGTGGCCAAACTCACGCTCCAGAACTTTGTCAAATATGCGCTGGTCTTCAATCCCTTCTTCTCCGTACGCTTTGTGAATTTTCTCTACCATCTCCTCTTTGGGCATCTTCAACCCAGCGTCAATCATTGCATCCACCGCCGCCTCTACTGCTACGCGCTTTATTTTCATAAAATCTACCAGGGTATTATCTATGTCAAAAATAATTGCTTTAATCATCTTAAAAATATCCTGGTTCAACGAATCCTGCTTCGGTTCCTTCCGGTGTCAGTCTCAGGGAACCGAATTGGATTGTTTTAATCTTCTCCTTTTCTTTTACGGGAGTGAATACTCTGATTCTTCTCGTCTTGTAATCTATTTTATCAATAATTCCTATGCCCAGAACATCACCCGTGGAATCTAAGAGTCCTACCAGGATGTTCTTTTCATTGCCGGCAAGTACATTCTTCAGATTGTAGACACCTGCTTCTCTTTTTACCATAATAGATTCTTCTTCTGACAATGGCCTCTCTGTTACCAGGAGTAGCCCTTCCAGGCCGGAAAGTCTCTCTGCCCAGAGATACGGGATGCCTTCTAACTTAATCTCTTTACCTGTTTTGAAATAGGCGCGGTCTGTCTGGATTTCGTCGAGATTCATCTCTACATAATCGGCCTGTTTAAGATATTTCTTATACATTGCCTCCCGCAGACCTTTTCTCTCATCGTGGTTTCTTGGAGCAGGGCCTTTAGTAACTGGTATGCGGACGATTTTCTCCGGGGAGTAACTCTTTACCAGATGTTCCAATTCATCGCTTCTCTGAAGCAAGATTATTACATCCGGGGTGAGCATCTCTATTTCCGAGCGGTGCAGAGCGCGGGCTTTCTCCCCATGCACCCAACCGGGTGTGTCAATGATAAGTATATCGGCAAGAGTGAGTCCCTGGTCAACCAATCTTTTGAGCCCGACCAGCGAGGGCATAAAATGGAAAGCAGGAGAGTTGGAGCCGGTAAAATATAGGGCGGTCGGTTCCACTTCGCCGGGAAAGACTATCTGCCTGGTTAAAACTGCCAGTCCGATTGTTCCCGGTGGACCGATGTCGCTCTGACCCGTGTCGCAATCGAGAATGCCTGTTTTCAATCCATTGGCGAGGAGTCTATTGCCTAAATAACTGCAAAAGAAAGTTTTACCCGTATCTGTCTGTCCCAGAATCAAAACTATCCTCGCTCTCTTTTTACTCAACTGCTCCACTAAACCGTTCCAGGATTCGGGAATTGTCCGCCGGGACAGGTGCTCTCTTTCTCCGCCCTCCCCGAAGTCTAACACCACTTCCCCATTTTCCAGGGCCTCTACGGGAACAGACTTTCCCCGGGGGATTCTAACCTCTTCCGGATTTTCCAGAGTTTTGCCTACTGCCGCAAATTTACCTCCATTGACTTTCATGAGGCAGGGACCTTTCAATAAGTAAATGTCACCCTGTTTTAATTTCAGATTCATAATGGCTAAGGCAATTTTAAAGCAGAATTGGGCGACCACGGAGTGTCGCCCCTACTT
>JABAOC010016184.1_pt1 | contig 12493 bp, 19 predicted proteins | sample 7062161 | NCBI WGS metagenome assembly JABAOC01 (sample SAMN14538625, study PRJNA623070) | marine sediment metagenome | biome: marine biome [ENVO:00000428]; feature: marine pelagic biome [ENVO:01000023]; material: deep marine sediment [ENVO:00002113] | place: India: Gulf of Khambhat ... | reverse complement strand
AGCGCTCTAACCACTGAGCTAACCGCCCGTCCCACGATTCTATCAAACATAGCTACACAGAGCAAACTTTCGATAATATCGCATGAGGATAGGATCACTTAGCATGGGGTAGTTTACAAGCCAAACTTCGACAAAGATATGATGCGTGTCCCGGCTATTCTTTACTTCGCAGCCTCACACCGCTTGTGACATTAATCTGTACAGTTTGACCACAGTTGGGGCAGGTCACCTCCATAAGAAGCGGCCTTCCCATCACCCTTTCTATAAGTGATGTTACTATAGAATCCATATTATCCAGCCTATCATCTAACATATCTAGGCGCTTCATTAACTGCCCTATGTCTCCGTCTTGGGTAACCTGTTTCGCTGGCTTAGCTCTGTCCTGTGAAACCAATTTATAGACTCTTCTCTACAACGCCTAATGACTCTAGCTCAGCTTTATCCTCTTTCATCAACTTGTCTATTTGTTCAGAGACGGTGCGCTCCAAATACTTGCGGAACGCCTCCCGTGCCGCTGGTGATGATCTTACCGCGTCCTTTACTCTCTGCCATTCGCTCGCGATCACTTCGTTCACCTGTTCAACACTTATGGGCTGTTTTCCTTGCCACAATTCCTCTATCCTATCCAAAACCCTGCTCGTCATAGCCCTTCTGATGCGGTCGAAGGAAAGTATCTCCTCTGGATTATATGGCTGCCCTGCTTTTCTTTCAAACTTTTCAGTCATGGCCTCCTACCTCCAATTAGGTTTATTTGAGTTACTATCATAAGCTTGGCAATGTGACTTGTCAAGGTGTAACTAGTCCCTCGGGTTGATTCTTTATCGCGAAGAGTGTATTATATTCTTCCAGAAGGAGGTACTTGAAGATGGGCGAAGTGGAAATCGGCAAGGTGACAGATTTTTTTGCCAAACCTGTGGTAGCTGGTATAGAACTAAGCGGCACGCTGAGAATAGGTGACAAAATCCACGTCAAGGGCAGCACCACAGATATGGAAGTGCCTGTGGAGTCCATGCAGATTGATCGCGCTGACATCACCGAGGGCAAGCCCGGTGACCTCGTGGGCATAAAAGTCCCTGATAGAGTCCGGCGAGGTGACAAAGTCTACAAGGTCACTGAATAGTCCTGAGCAGATTTGCCATTTCAATAGCGCTCACCGCGGCAGTGAAACCTCTATTGCCCTCTTTAGCCCCCGCTCTCTGAATAGCCTGCTCCAGAGTGTCGGCGGTAATAATTCCCTGTATCACCGGCAAGCTAGCATCCAAACTTACCCTGCTGATTCCCCGATTCACTTCGGAAGCGACATACTCAGCATGGGGCGTGCCATCACCGCGCCAAGGCATACTATCGCATCGTACCTATTACTCTGTGCTAGTTTTTTGCTCACAAGCGGGATCTCCAGACAACCCGGAGTCCAGGCGACATCGATGTCACCTTCAGCGACACCATGACGCAGCAATGCATCCTTTGCTCCCTCGAGCAGCTTCGTGGTTATTAACTCATTGAAACGGGAAACAACCACGGCGAACTTAAGCCCTTTTCCTATCAGGATACCTTCATACTGACGCTTAGCCATTCTTACCCTCCTATAGACAGATTCCAACTCAAGTTCAACTGCCTTCCTGCCAACCTACCGCTCTTTGGCATACGAGCTTGGTCATCCTTCATTTTTCTAGATTCAGGATGTGTCCCAACTTCTTTTGCTTGGTTTCCAGGTAGTGGATATTGTAAGGTGTAGCCGGGGCTATTAGAGGAACTGTCTCTACTATTTTGATTCCATAGCTTTCCAGCCCCACCACTTTCTTAGGATTATTGGTGAGCAAGCGAATATTATGTAAACCCAAATCGGCCAAAATCTGGGCACCTACCCCATAATCTCTCAAATCAGGGGCAAAGCCTAAAGCCATATTAGCCTCCACAGTATCCATTCCTTGATCCTGAAGAGCATAGGCGCAAAGTTTGTTGTGAAACCCGATTCCTCTCCCTTCCTGTCTCATATAGAGAAAGACACCTCGATCTGCCTTGGTTATGCTTTGCAGAGCCATTTCAATTTGAACTCCACAATCGCATCTCAAACTAGCAAAGACGTCTCCAGTGAGACATTCACTGTGAACACGCACCAGGACTGGCTCACTACTCGATATGTCGCCTCTCACCAGAGCAACATGTTCAGCCGCATCAACAACACTTTTGTAGGCCACGGCTCTAAATTCACCCCACTTAGTAGGCAGGTTAGCCTCGGTCACCCTTTGCACCAACCTCTCATGGCGAAGGCGGTAGGCAATCAAATCAACGATGGTTATTACCTTCAGGTCAAACTCAGAAGCCATAGCTTCAAGTTGAGGCATACGCTTCATGCTGCCATCTTCATCCATGATCTCGCATATGACGCCAGCAGGATAAAGCCCGGCCAATCTCGTGAGATCAACAATAGCTTCACTGTGGCCTGCGCGTACTAGTACCCCACCATCCTTAACTCGAATAGGAAATACATGCCCTGGCTGAGCTATGTCACTGGCCTTCGTGCTGGGGTCAAGCACCGTTTTTATGGTTTGCGCCCGATCAAAGGCCGAGATACCAGTAGTAACCTTATCCTTGGCCTCAATGGAGACCGTGAAGGCAGTGCAGTGACGCGAGGTGTTATTGGTAACCATCAGCGGTATTCCTAATTCGTCGAGCCTTTGGCCAGTGACAGGAAAGCAGATCAATCCACGACCATGCTTAGCCATAAAATTTATGGCCTCAGGTGTGACTTTGTCGGCAGCCATGGCCAGATCGCCTTCGTTTTCGCGCGACTCATCATCAACCATTATGATGAACTTGCCTGTCTTTATATCTTCAATTGCTTCGTAAATGCTAGCCAGCATCGGTTCCCCCTACATATCCATATTCCCTAAGGAAATCAGCGTTTAGGTTTTGTGCTTTTCGCCCCTTAAGATTTTCCACATATTTAGCTATGACGTCCACCTCCAAATTGACTACGTCCCCAAGTCTCTTTCTTCCTAACGTGGTATTCTCCATAGTGTACGCCACCAAAGACACAACAAAAGAGACATCATCTGCATCTACTACGGTCAGACTAACGCCATCAACAGCGACAAAGCCTTTATCCACCATGTAAGACATTAGTTCGGCTGCTGCTGAAATCCGCATAATACGTGCGGCTTCTTCCCTACTTACATCTACCACTTCTCCAGTGTCGTCTACGTGACCCAACACCAAATGACCACCCAGGCGCTCCCCCAGCACCAATGCCCTTTCCAGATTTACTTGGTCGCCATAATGAAGCCTGCCGAGATTGGTGCGACGTAATGTTTCAGGCATAACATCGACGCCAAAGCCACGATCTCCTAGAGACACAACAGTCAGGCACACACCGTTAACGGCTATGCTGTCGCCCGCTTTTGTTCCTTCAATTACTCTATGGGCTTCGAAGGCCAAGTGGTCCCGGCGTGTCTCCTTGACTATGCCAATCTCCTCGACTATACCTGTGAACATACCCTACCCCTAAAACCTAGGCCTCTTGCGGTAATCGTTTCTCGGGATATCCACTAATCAATACGTCATCGCCGAAAGTCTTGATGTCAACTCGAGTAAGGCGCAACGCCTTATCCATATTATCGACGCCGTTGCCCCCTACACTGACGGCCTCACAACCCCCAATGATGATTGGCGAAATGAAAGCTAATACCTTATCCACCAAGCGATGGTCGAAAAGCGAACCAAGAAGTTTACCACCTCCCTCCACCAACACCGTAACAACCTCCCTCCTCCCCAGTAACTTCAACAACTCTACGATATCTACTGAACCTCCCGTAGCTGGTAACTCCACCACGTCAGCACCCGCCTCCATAAGTTTCCCCTTCTTTGCGGAGTCAAAGGGTGCCACCACAGCCAGCAAGACTTCGCCTGGTGGCTGGAAAACACGAGAGTTCAGCGGCACGTTTCCTTTGCTGTCAATGATCAAACGTAGAGGCTGCTTTTTCCCTATGCCACCTCTGCCGCCACAACCCTTGGCAGCAAGGCGAGGATTATCAGCAACAATAGTGTTCACTCCCACCATTATGGCATCAACAGTGTGGCGCAGCGCATGTGCATATTTTCTGGTCTCTTCCTTGGTTATCCATTTAGAATCGCCAGTTCTAGTAGCAATCTTGCCATCAAGGCTCATAGCGAATTTGGCCACCACAAATGGCAAGCCCGTGGTAATGTGCTTAACATAGGCCTCGTTTATCTCATAAGCTTCCTGCTGACACATACCTATATGGGTCTTGATGCCCTTCTCATTTAACCTCTTCACGCCACGTCCAGAAACCACAGGATTAGGATCAAGTAACGCTATGTGAACATCTGAAATACCAGCATCAATTATGGCTTGAGTGCAAGGTGGCGTCCGTCCGCAATGAGGGCAAGGCTCCAGGCTAACATACATGGTAGCACCTTGTGCCTTATCGCCAGCCTGACGGAGCGCCATAACCTCAGCATGTTCACAGCCAACAGGTTGGGTATAGCCCATGCCGACAGCAAGTCCATCCTTAACAACCACCGCCCCAACCGCTGGGTTAGGACTGGTATATCCCATAGCCAATCTGGCCAGAGACAGAGCGCATTTCATGTAATCCTGTGATGGCACTACTATCTACCTCTCGGGGACAAATCCTTCAGCACGAGCGGCTAACGGGAGACTCGCTTTGCCTCTAACGCCTGTTCTTGGCACCGCCTGAACCATATGGCTTTCCACACCCGGAACTCAACTTTGATACAGACATTTGCTTATCGCTACCCTAATGATACAAGGTAATTGATCATTTGCCAAATCGTACGGCTGGTCGAGAAGACACGACCTCTCCTATCTTGATCCTCGATTGTAGCAGCAACCTAAGCGAAGCGCAAAGAAGAGCAAGTATAAATGGAGATCCCGTTGCTGTTTTTGTATAATGGACAGCGGAGGAATGAAAAGGGCTTTTGAACTCATTGACCATACTGCTGACGTGGGCATCATCGCCTATGGGAGGGATATCGAGGAGCTTTTCTGCAATGCGGCTCTAGCTTTGTTCAGTTTGATTACTGAGCCTGAAAGCATTCAAGAGAAATCGCATCTCAATTTGAAGGTGAGCAGCGACGAGAGAGATAGCTTGCTAGTTGAGTGGATGAACGAGCTCATCTATTTCTTTGATACCAAACACATTCTGTTCAATCGGTTCGATATTGAAAGTCTGACTCAGAATGAACTCAAGGCCACGTGTCATGGAGAAGACTTTGACCCTATGAAGCACAAGATAAAGAGGGGAGTAAAGGCAGCCACATACCACATGCTGAGTCTGGATAGGAACAACGATGGCTACAAGGCACGGATAATCCTCGACATCTAGGAGCTAAGGATATGACACAATGGCAGGGACAACTTACTAAGATAGACGATTATCGCTGGAAGATTCCCGACAATTATAAGACTGGCATGAGGGTTCCTGGTCTAATATATGCCAGTAAGGAAATGCTGGAATCTATACGCGAGGAACAAACGCCGGAACAAGTCGCCAATGTCGCGTTTCTACCTGGGTATAGTGGGTTACTCCCTGGCTATGCCGGACATTCACTGGGGATATGGCTTCCCCATAGGTGGTGTAGCAGCGATGAACATTAAAGATGGGGTGGTTTCTCCTGGCGGGGTGGGCTACGATATTAATTGCGGCGTAAGGTTATTGCGTACGAGTCTCAGCGAAGCTGAGGTGCGGCCCAAGATTAATCAGTTGATCAATGCACTATTCCATAATATATACCATCAGGTCTGGGCTCTGAAGGAAAGATAAGGGTGAGTCAAAAGGAGATGACCCAGTTGATGGTTGAGGGAGCTCGTTGGGCAGTGAAGCGCGGCCTGGGCTTGGAGCAGGACCTGGATGTCACTGAAGAAGGTGGATGCCTCCCCGGTGCTGATCCCAGCAAGATAAGCGACAAAGCGATAAAGAGAGGTATGCCCCAAGCCGGCACACTAGGATCGGGAAATCATTTCCTTGAGATTCAAGTGGTGAAGGAGATACTCGATCCCCATGTAGCTGGCATTATGGGCATCATTGAGACGGGTCAGATACTGGTCTTAATCCACACAGGTTCTCGTGGCTTCGGTCACCAAATATGTACTGACCATCTGCGAGTCATGGAGCAGGCTGTGTCAAAGTATGGAATAAAGCTGCCCGACCGGCAACTTGCCTGTGCTCCCATAGAGTCAAAGGAAGGCAGGGATTATCTAGCGGCCATGGCATGTGCTGCTAACTACGCCTGGGTTAACCGTCAATGCATTGCGCACTGGGTTAGAGAGAGTTTTTCCGGGATCTTTGGCAGCAGTCCTGAGAAACTGGGTATGAGGCAGATCTATGATGTTGCTCATAACATAGCCAAAATAGAGGAACACGCGATAGACGGCAGCAATGTTAAAGTCTGTGTTCACCGCAAAGGAGCTACCAGAGCCTTTCCGGCGGGCCATAAGGATACTCCCAAACGCTACAAGGAAGTAGGACAACCGGTGCTCGTGCCCGGAGACATGGGACGTTGTTCCTTTATTGCCGTGGGCACTGAAAGGGCTATGTCTGAGAGCTTTGGTTCCACCTGTCATGGCGCGGGCAGGGTACTGAGCCGGGGNNTATCAGAGGCGCAGATATCATAAGAGAATTGGAGAGTAGAGGCATAGTTGTCAAAGCGGAAAGCGTTTCTGCGTTAGCTGAGGAGGCCTCTCAAGCTTACAAAGATGTCAGCCAAGTCATAGATGTGGTTCATCAAGCCGGCATTTCTAGAAAAGTGGCTATGTCAACACCTATGGGCGTTATCAAGGGCTGAACACTGTTTGCTATTCTGCGCGTAGTTGAGACTCTTCATGAGACAGACCATAGTGAAGCTTCCTCCCTTTCAATTGAAAGGAAAGGTCTCACTGGAGGAAACGATAGTAAGACGCAGATCCATTCGTAGATACCGTAGAGAGCCGCTTGACTTGTCTCAACTGAGTCAAATACTCTGGTCGGCGCAGGGAATCACCGGAAGCAGAGGATTCAGGGCAGCGCCCAGCGCCGGAGCCACCTATCCCGTGGCGCTTTTCGTGGTTGTCGGCAAACAAAGCATAATTGCCAAAGAGGCAAAGCGAGCTCCCGAAGAACTACAGGCTGGAATTTACCACTATGAGCCAGATTCTCATTCCTTGACCTTGGGCAAAGCAGTCGATTTGAGACCAGATTTAGCCAGAGCAACTCTGAACCAAGAGTTCATTGTGGACGCCCCGCTGGCCATTGTCATCTGTGCTCTCTATCACAGGACTTCCTACAGATATGGTAGGCGTGGGGAGAGATATGTTCATATGGAGGTGGGACACATAGGTGAAAACATCCACCTTCAAGCCGTGGCGCTAGGACTAGCCACAGTGGAAGTCGGAGCCTTCCATGACGAAGAGGTGAGGGAAGTGCTCGGCTTAGAAGAACAAATCAAACCCCTATATGTGATGCCTGTGGGCAAACCAGCCTAGAAACAGACCGAACTAGCCAAACAGGTTCATCGTGCCTGGCCACAGTCTTCCTTTGCTCACGCTCTAATTCAACCCCAGCCCTTCCCGCCATCCTAGCAGGCCTATTTGACCGCTAATTGAGAAAGCTATAGAATGGCCGCAGCTCATAATAGATGGCTTCCAAGATTACGAGGCTTGTGGAAGAGATGCTCAAGGGAGAAGACGTCTCCCTGTCACGGGTCATCAGTCTGGTAGAAAACGAAAGCAGCCAAGTGCCCCAAATAATGAAGCTCATTGCTCCACATCTGGGTCGGGCACACTGCATAGGGATAACCGGGCCGCCGGGAGTAGGAAAGAGCACATTAGTGGACAAGCTGACAGTGTTGATGCGCCAACAAGACTCAGAAGTCGGGATAATCGCCGTGGATCCGTCAAGCCCATTTACAGGAGGGGCAGTATTAGGTGACCGCATAAGAATGCAACAGCATTACCTTGACGATGGCGTTTTCATTCGCAGTATGGCAACTCGTGGCGGTCTGGGTGGACTTCCACAAACCGCAGGCTCCGTGATCAAATTGCTTGACGCCGCTGGTAAAGGCACTATACTCGTGGAGACCGTAGGAGTAGGCCAAAGCGAGATAAATATTATGGAGAAGACCGATACTGTGCTTGTCATATTATGTCCTGAATCTGGTGACGCTATCCAGACGATGAAAGCGGGACTATTTGAGATCGCTGACATATTCGTAGTCAATAAGGCTGACAACCCTGGTGCCGACAACTTCGTCCGTGATATACAAGCCATGCTGCAGCTCCGTGAGCCGAGTTGGTGGGATATACCTGTAGTAGCCACCCAAGCAGTTAACAACGTTGGCACCGAGGAGCTTTACAGACAAATTCAGTTACACTACCAAGCCCTCTGCCGAGACGGCAGACTCTCCCGACGCCGCCAACTTCAGCGAAAGCAGGACTTCGTAAGAACTCTGGAGCAGAAGCTCAACAAGAAGTTGCTTAGGGCAATTGAGCAAGATGGACAACTGAGTAGCTACATAGAGAAGGTGGAAAAGGGAGAGATCGACCCGTACTCCGCAGTCGACGAAATCCTCGAATGCGGAAGGCTTCCGGCTGATTGGTTGCGTCAATAGCCTGCAGAATGAATCACGATGGCCAGAATTTATGACGTTGCCATAGTCGGTGCTGGTCCCGCAGGCATATTCGCTAGCCTGGAACTATGCAGCGCCGGGCTCGACGTTTTGCTTCTGGACAAGGGCACAGAAATTGATGCCCGTGTTTGTCCCGTGCAAAACAGAAGCGGGCGCTGCGCCCTGTGCTCTCCATGTCATCTAGTCAGTGGCTTTGGAGGTGCTGGAGCTTTTAGCGACGGCAAACTGACCTTGTCCACCCAGGTGGGCGGCCGGCTCAAGGAATTGATCGGTTCCGAACAAGCGCGAACACTGACGGACTATGTTGATTCTATCTATCTCAGATTCGGAGCCCCTCCCAAGGTGTACGGAATCGGGAGAAATCGAGCCAAGCTGGAGCGGGAGGCTGCCTCAGCGGGGCTCACGTTGATCCCTGTCACACTACGTCACCTGGGAACAGAACTCTGCCACGAAACATTGAAAGCCATGCAGAACTATCTGTCGCCCAAACTGGAGATAAGACTAGGGACAACAGTCAAGAATATCGTAGTTGAGGAGGGCGCGGTCAAAGCCATAGTAACTGGCCGTGGTCAAAACATAGGCTGCCGCTACTTAATCTTAGCCCCGGGGAGGGAGGGGGCAGAATGGCTGTGCAATGAAGCTACGAGACTTAGGTTGAGCCTTGACTCCAATCCCATAGATGTGGGGTGCAGGATGGAAGTGCCAATGACTACCATGGAGAAGTTGACTTCGACGTTGTATGAATCAAAACTTGAGTTTTATTCCCGAAGTTTCAATGATAGGGTCAGAACATTTTGCATGTGTCCCGGAGGTGAGGTGATTATAGAGTCCACAGGTGGCGCTGACCCAGTAATTACAGTCAACGGCATCGGTTATATACAGCCCAGGACAATAAATACTAACTTTGCTCTTCTAGTTAGCACTACGTTCACCGAACCGTTCCATGAGCCTATTGCATATGGTAAGTATTTGGCAAGGCTAGCCAATATCCTTAGTGGCGGTGTGTTGGTGCAGAGATTAGGGGACCTAGTAGACGGTCGCCGCTCCACACAAGCTCGCCTACAGGACAATCCCGTCGAACCAAGCTTAAAGGCGGCAACGCCCGGCGATTTGAGCTTTGCCCTCCCTTATCGCTATCTGAAAAGCATAATGGAAATGATTCAGGCTATGGACAAACTAGTTCCGGGGATTGGTTCTCCATATTCTTTACTTTACGGGATAGAGGTCAAATTCTACTCCGGTCGACTGAAGTTGACCCCCACTCTGGAGACCGAGGTCAGTAACATGTTTGCTGCCGGCGATGGCGCGGGTGTCAGCCGGGGTTTGGTGCAAGCTTCGGCGTCAGGTATAGTAGCAGCTAGAGAGGTACTAAAACGGTTAGGGAAGAGGTCTGACACAACGACGTGAAGTATCCAACGTTCTTCGGCATCGATCTAACCTCCACGGAAGCCAAACCCAGCGCTTGTTTAGGGTTGGATAGCAGGTCACAACTTGTTTACCTCGGCTTCCTGACCAAGAGCAAAGACATGCTCGCTCTGCTAAGGTTCTATTCACCTCAAGTAATAGCCGTTGACGCTCCCTTGAGCTTGCCACTGGGGTTATGNNTTGAAGAAGACTGTCCCTGCCAGCCGAAATTACCAAGAAGAAACAGACAATGTGACCAAGAACTGAGGCGACAGGGAATTCCTTGTTACCCCACTACCAAGAAGACCTTCATCAAGGATTTGATCTACCGCGGTATCGAGCTCAAGAGCAGCATTGGCCACGAACTGAAGCAACCAGGTCGAGTCATCGAGGTCTATCCCTTTGCCAGCAAAGTCCGCCTCTTTGGCGCAACTGTGCCCCAGAAAACTAGCAAACAAGGGATAAGCTTTCTTAGGGATAGACTACGGGAAGTCCTACCTACTCTTAGGCCATATTCAGGTATGTTGAATCACGATCTATGTGATGCTGCGATAGCAGCTTACACCGGTCTACTCTATCACCAAAACAGGGCGGAGGCTTTGGGTGACCGGCAAGAAGGACTGATCTTTGTCCCAGATTGACGTTCACTCGTTTCTATTGTTAAACTACAGCAAGGGAGGCGAAATGGAATTAACTTTAAGCGTCATCAAAGCAGACATCGGTGGCTATGTCGGGCACTCCTCCAGCCATCCTGATGTAATACAAAAGGGCAAGGAGAAACTGGAACATGCGAAAGGCAAAGGACTGCTCATAGACTATCATGTTGCGGTCTGTGGTGACGATCTCCAGTTGATAATGACCCATCAGCAGGGTGAGGATAGCGAGAAAATCCATAAGTTGGCTTGGGACACATTCGTGGAATGCACCGATGTAGCTAAGTGCTTGAAGCTACATGGTGCCGGACAGGACCTTCTAGCTGATGCTTTCTCGGGCAATGTCAAGGGGATGGGCCCTGGTACGGCTGAGATGCAATTCTCCGAGCGTCAGGCTGAGACCATCGTCATATTTATGGCGGATAAGACGGCGTCCGGCGCCTGGAATCTCCCCCTATACAAGATATTTGCTGACCCTTTCAATACCATCGGTTTGGTTATTGCGTCCAACATGCACACTGGCTTCGTCTTTGAAGTCCACGATGTCAAGAAGCACCAGAAGATCAGTTTTAACACTCCAGAAGAGATTTACGACGTGCTGGTTTTTCTCGGCGCACCAAGCCGCTACGCCGTTAAAGCGGTTTACCACAAGGAGAGTGGTGAAATCGCTGCTGTCTCCTCTACCCAGAGGTTATCTCTCATGGCAGGCCGATATGTAGGCAAAGATGACCCTGTCTGCATCGTTCGCTCGCAGGGGAAGTTTCCCGCCGTGGGCGAAATACTTGAACCATTTGCATCTCCTCACATAGTAGAAGGCTGGATGAGAGGCTCCCACCACGGGCCCCTAATGCCGGTAGCTGTTCACCAAAGTAATCCGTGTCGTTTCGATGGTCCACCGCGAGTGATAGCTGCTGGTTTCCAAGTCGCCAACGGTAAACTTGTCGGACCTCGTGACCTCTTCGATGACCCGGCCTTTGATGAGGCTCGTCATCAGGCAAATATTATGGCGGATTTCCTGCGTCGGATGGGTCCGTTCGAACCACATCGCCTGCCGCTTGAGGAAATGGAATATACCACCATGCCTGAAGTGGCAAAGAAGCTGGCGCCGAGATTTCAAGATATCTAACGGCAAAATGCCGAAGCTTCTCTTAGCTACCTCGAATCCAGGTAAGGCAAGGGAATACCGCATTCTCTTAGGCGGCCTTGGTTACAAGATAACCACACTGTCCGAACAGGGAATAGTAGAAGTCATCACGGAGGCCGGGAACAGCTACGAGCAAAATGCGAGGTCAAAAGCCATCGCTTATGCCGAATTGAGCCAGCTAATCGCCCTTGCGGATGACTCAGGACTGGAGGTGGACGCTCTTAATGGTGAGCCCGGTATCAAGTCAGCCCGCTTTGCCGGCGAAGCTGCCACCGATGCTGACAGGGTGAGTTTTCTCCTAGCTAGACTTGATGGCATCCCCTGGGAGAGACGAACAGCTCGCTTTAAGTGCGTAATTGCTATAGCTACTCCAGAAGGTCAATGTCAGACATGCTGCGGCGAGTGTCACGGTATGATTGCCGTTGAGCCCAAGGGAAGACATGGTTTTGGTTATGACCCTGTTTTCTTTCTTCCAGAGAAAGGTAAGACCATGGCCCAACTTTCCTCGGAGACGAAAAACAGAATCAGCCATCGTGCGCGGGCAAGTCACAAGGCCCGTCGGATACTGCAGCAACTTCATACCTAACCTGCGCATCAGATCACCTAGGAAAGTAGTCCACAATTCTGCCAACAAACTTGTCAACTG
>JABAOC010004314.1_pt1 | contig 12494 bp, 11 predicted proteins | sample 7062161 | NCBI WGS metagenome assembly JABAOC01 (sample SAMN14538625, study PRJNA623070) | marine sediment metagenome | biome: marine biome [ENVO:00000428]; feature: marine pelagic biome [ENVO:01000023]; material: deep marine sediment [ENVO:00002113] | place: India: Gulf of Khambhat ... | reverse complement strand
TGCGTTGACGATGAGAGCAGTGCAGAAGATAATACACCCTGAGTTCGCGGGCGGCGTGACCCGCAACGTGGAAAACAGCGTCTGATTGGCGGGTGCAGGAGGTATGTTATGCACGTACAGAGATGGCTGCCGGGTCCGTTGATTGCCTCGGGCGTGCTTCTCATCGGGATCGGCCTCGTCGGCGGCGGGGAGCAGGCCGTGCCTGCCGGTTTTACGGCCCTGTTCAATGGCAGGGACCTGTCGGGCTGGAAGATCCCGGAGGGGGACGGCGGGCATTGGAAAGTCGTCGATGGCGTCATCGATTACGATGCCCAGAGCCGGGCCAAGGGGGATAAGAGCCTGTGGACGCAGAAGGAATTCGGCGACTTCGTCCTGCAGGTCGATTGGCGGATCAAGGAGACGCCGTACATCANNACGCCGTATATCAATCCGCGCGTCCCGTATATCCTGCCGGATGGGACGCACGCACGCGACATCTACGGCAAGGAGATGCAAATGGCCCTGCCGGACTCCGACTCGGGCATCCTCCTGCGCGGCACGGGCAAGAGCCAGGTGAACATCTGGTGCTGGCCTATCGGCTCCGGCGAATTGTACGGCTACCGGATGGACCGCCAGCAGCCGGCCGAGGTCCGTGCCGCCGTGACGCCGCGCACCCAGGCGGATAATCCCGTGGGGCAGTGGAATCGCTTCCAGATCACGATGAAGGGCGACCACGTGACCGTTGTCCTCAATGGCAAGACGGTTATCCCCGATGCCCAACTGCCCGGTGTCCCGGTCAAAGGTCCCATCGGTCTGCAGCATCATGGTTCCATGCGTGACGGCCAATGGAACAGCCCGCCCAGCCTGCTGCAATTCAGGAATATTCTTATCAAGGAATTATGAGCGTACGTGACTCCATACGCGTAATATCGTGGATGGACCAGGACTCGTGCGAGCCGACTGCGGCCGGCGGCACATTCGGTGTTCGGGTCCGATCCGGAGAGTGTGCAGATGCCGGAGCCTTTATGACACGCATCCAGTGGTGCAGGGAGAGGCGGTGGTGCCCGAAGCGAATGGCCGACCGCGCTCTTTTCCTGGGCTCGGCTCTCGTTTTCTCCATGCTCGCGCTGTGCGGCTGTGCGACCCAGCGGGTTACGGATCCACCGCGGACCGCCACGGAGCAGTTCCTGCTCTCGGAGGCCGTCGTGGAAGCGGTCGAGCCGCTCAGTTTTGACGCGCTGCACGGCCGGAAGGTGTACGTTGACGACCAGTTCTTCGGCGCCTCCGAGAAGGAATTTGTCCTCGGCGAGCTTCGCGCCAGACTGTTACTGGCCGGCGTGCAGATCGCCACCGATCCCCGAGACGCTGAAATCATCGTTGAAGTGCGAACTGGAGGCATTGGCATCGACCGATACGAAAGCCTCATAGGCATACCCTCAATCGGCGCCGCGGCCGGGGCAACATCCGCAGCGGCCGGAGTGCCTCTGGGCGGTTTCGTCACGCCTGAGTTCGCCATCTTGAAAGAGACCAAGCAGGTGAGCTTCGCCAGCATCGCCTATGTGGCGTACTGGGTCGACACTGGCGAGGTGGTGGCCAGCTCCGGCCCGTCGATCGGCAAGGCCTGGCGCGACGACTGGTGGCTCTTCGGTTTCGGCCCGCGCACCATCGGCACCGTCCCGCCCGTCGACCACGAGATCGAATGATGCTCGCGCGGCCGTGTGAACCCCCCCGGAGGATTGCAGACATATAGAAATATCCGGACAGTACCATCGATTGCAACTGGGGATTTCGTGTCTCCGGGTGGCAGCGGCAAGGCCGAGGGCTTTGTCGACGACGCACGATCCAGACCAGCGGCAAGCCGTCGCGTGCCGCTGCCACCCAAGGCTTGATGACATGCTGGGAAAACTCCTGCGTAATCGGTATAAATCGTGGATTCGTAAGCGGTTATGTTGCGCTGGACGATCAGAATTGTCGTTGCCTTTGTCGTGCTCGTCGCGGTGGTCGCGGTGATCATTCACTTGGTCCTGCGAAGCGATTGGCTGGGCGAGATGGTGCTCGCGCGGGTCGGCGGGAAACTCGGTCTGATCGTGGATGCCGAATCATTCTCTGTGGGATGGGGCGGCATGACCACCATCGGGGATGCGACCGTCCAAATGCCGCTGAACGACGAAGTACTTCTTGCGGCGGACCGGATCGAGCTCAGACATGAAGTCATTCCTCTGCTCCTCCTCGGGCGCCCGTTCGATTTGCGCGCGGTCAGGGTCGATCATCCGACGATGCACATGCGTCAATACGAGAGCGGGCGGTGGAACGTGCAGGACGTGTGGACGCGACTGCAAGCAAGCCTGGGGTCCCGGGACCGGCGGGATCGCGCCGGCGCGCTGCCCGAGATAGTCATCGAGACTGCCCGAATTCAGATCAGCGAGCCCAATGGGGCCACGCAGATGGCGGGACCCATCGATTTCCGGGCCCAGCCGCAGGGACAACTGCTTTGGTCTTTCGATCTGCAAGTGGCCGAGATGGCGGATGTTGAGGGCCGGATGATTCAGGGCAGTGATTGGGCGCACCGTGTCGGCTTCTCAGTGCAGGGGGTCGAGCCTCTGGTGCGTCGTTTCTTCCAGGGTGACGTGACGCCCATACAGGTCAGGGGGCGCTGGAACGGCACAGTGGTGCAGAGGGCCGTGAGCGGCCTAATCGAGCTCGATCGACTTGCAGTCGGGCCGGTGGCCGTGCACGGCGCCGCACGTGTTGAGGCGACGCCCGACGGGATCACAGTGAGCCCGCGCGGCCTGGTGTTCAGCGAGCCGAACGTCGCGGACGAGGAAATCCGACTGATCGCCGGCGTTGTCGAGATCTCGCGGAAACAGGTTGTGCTGAGGCAGCTTGCCGTCAAGAGCGGCGTACTTGCCGGGCGCATGGACGGCACATGGGACTGGGATGCGCGTGTCGGTGCCTTTTCCGGGTCGTGGGTGGCGGCGTTGCCCGAGCAGCCCTCTCCGTATCATGGAACCTGCCAGGTCTCTCTGAAGTCGCCGCGCGCCGGGCGCCAGCAGGCCGAGATGAGCGCGACCGTCGAGGCGGAGACTTCGTTCGGCGTTTGGAGCACCGCTGCTGAGGCGCAGGGGGCCGGGGCAGAATGGCAGCAATCGCAATGGCGGGTGTCAATCCCGCGGTTCCTGTGGTCCCGGGGCGAGAGGCAGGTGGATATGACCGGCGCCGCCGCGGAATTCGATATGAGCTGGCCCAAGATTCGGCTGACGTCCCTGCATGTGCCGAATGCGGAACAGGTGGATGCCAATGCCGTGTTCGATGCGACGACCCGCCAGTGGTCGGCCCGGCTTGCGGTACAGGACCTGCGCCTGGAGAACCTGGACGTGAATCGAGTCGACCTCACTCTGGCCGCTGCGGGCGACGAGCACGAGGCCCGTGTTTCGGAGCTTCGCGTGGCGGCCGGCCCCCGCGTGCTGAGCGGAGAGGGNNGAGGCCCGGGTCTCGGAGCTTCGCCTGACGGCCGGCGCCAGGGTGGTCAGCGGACAGGGTAAACTGTCCTTCTCGGAGCGAGGGCTTCAGAATTTCCGAGTGTCAGCCGATTGGCCGGCGGGAGCCATCGAACCGGGACAGCCGCAAGCACGGCAGCCCATCGGCCGCTGGCACCTCGAAGCCGACCTGACCGGACAGGTATATCCGGTTGCGCTCGAAGTCAACGGTGCACTCACGGGGCAGAATATCTCCCTCGGAAAGAGACAAGTGGACCGCGTGGAAGTCCCTGTACATGCCAAGGCAAGCGCCCGGGAAGTCCAGGTGGCGGCCGAGCCATTCAGCCTGCTGGGCGGAAAATGGCAGTTTGGTGGTCGGCATGACCTGTCCGAGCAACTGACGGACCTCAATCTGGTGGTCGATAACCTCTCGCTGAGAGCCGCAGCACAGATGGCGGGTCTGCCGCTTACGTCCCAGGGCCAGGCACACGCCGAGATTCGCCTGGTGATGCCTGGCTTCAACTTGCACAAAGCCGTCGCCACCGGCAGTTGGAGCGCTCAGGACATTAACATTCCCCCGCTGAGAGCTGCCGAGGGCCGCGGCACGCTGCGCATCTCCGGGGGGCTGGTTCGATTCGGGGATATCCGCCTGCAACAGGATGACGGCCAGGCCCATGCGAGTCTGGAGTTCCGCCTGGAGGAGCCCCAGACCCTCTTCATCGAACTCAAGACCGAGGCATGGCCCGTGCGATTTGAGGACTATGGGCTGGCGGTGCTGGCGGACAGTGACGCGAAGCTGCAGGTGAACGTGGTGACGAAATCGGCCCGGGGCCAGGCCCAGACCCAGAGCCGCATCCTCTGGGACGGCCGCGACCTGGCTCGCGTTCGCCTGTTTACTCTCGTGGCCGGACAGACGCTGGACGTGCGAGAGTTATACGCCCAGACTCTCGGCGGTTCCATGGAGGGCATGGTCAGAATCCCACTGGACCGCTGGACGAGCAGCGTGGCCCAACTACGCTGGCAGGGAATTCAGCTGAAGCAGCTCGAGCGTTGGGTGCCGCAGTTTGAGAGGTTTCAGGGCGCCGTATCCGGTTCCCTCGTAGTGGATCAGGTCGGTGGTCAGGCACGGGCGCCGGAGCCGATGCGGCTGGTGCTGGATGCGGATGTTGTGGAGGGCCGGTTTGGCGCCGCCCGGATCGGCGTCTGTCACGTTGTGGGCTACCTCGGGGCGGCCCGCCTGCTGATTGACGAGGCCAATCTTCGAATCCTTGGGGGCCGGCTCGACGCGCGGGCCCGTATCAGCAGACACGCGGGCACCTACTTCGGGTCTCTCGCGGCCGATTTCAACGATCTGAGCCTGGACCAACTCGTGCATGTTATCGATCCCAATGCCGGCCTCTATGCGGGCCTGCTCTCGGGAGACGCGACGATCCTGTTGTCTCCCGACCCTCTCTCGCTCGGCGGCCAGGCGGAAATCCACCTGGCGCAAGCCGATCTCCTCAACAACAGTGTGGTGGCAACCCTGTATGACACGCTGAACCTGCGATTTGGACAACAACAGCCGACGGGCGCCGGGGAAATCGATATCCAGTTGGAAGGTTCCGCGGTGGCAATCCCCAGTTTCCTGTACTTCAATCGCGGCGTCGAAATCCGTGGCGCCGGCAGGATCGGTGCCGTGAATCGTGGCACTGAAAGTCCCGTGGACGGTTATGCCGTGGCATCCACACGCGTGCTCAAAGGCATAGAGCTGCCGGGCGTGAAAGACCTGGACCGGCTGCTGGCCAGTCTTCAGACCGGTACCGCGTCCGTGAAGATCGGCGGGACACTTGGCAGCGTCGAGGTCAACGTGGTCCCGTTGCCCGACGTCCTTGGCTCATTTCGCCGGCTCCTGTGGGCGCAACTGAGGTAGTGATCTGTGCCTCAGAAGCGATGTTGTCCACATCCATCCCATCACGAAAAACCGAGTTTCTTTAGAATCAGGTTTTTCCCTATGTACTGTGGCACGACCAAAGGTTAATATAGTAAAGTGCAGGCAGGTGCTGCCCGGCCGAAGTACCGCGGCCTTGATGTGTGCAGCCTTCGCGCCGTAACAAAGACGGTGACGCTACTGGAGCCCGGCAAGGACGTTATGAGAAGAACACCATCACCAGGGATTGGGGGTCTGCTCATCCGCTCAGACCCTGGTCCCATCGTCCCGTTTTCCTTCCTGTAGCCAGGGAGGGCCGTTGGAGGTGGAGGTAATGACTGATATGTTGACACGTCTCAGGGAGTTGGAGCGCCCGATTCGAACCGCGATCATCGGCGTCGGCTCGGCGGGAAAGGGACTATTCCATCAATGCGGCCTCACGCCCGGCATCCAGTGCGTGGCGCTTGCCGACAAGAACGTGCCAAAAGCGATTGATGCCGCCCAGGCCTTCAACCGGCCGTACCGTGTCGTCGATGAGCCTGTCTCTCTCCACGAAGCGATCCGCAAGGGTCTGATCGCCATCTGCCAGGACGGCGAGATGCTCGCCAGGTGCGAGTTGGCCGACGTCATGATTGATGCCTCCAGCGCCGTCGCAGAGGGAGGAAAGTTCGCGCTGGCCGCCATCGAGACCGGCAAGGACGTCATCATGATGAACGCCGAGGCGGACTTGACCTTCGGGCCGTACCTGATGCGCGTTGCGCGGGACAACGGCGTCGTCTATACCAGTTGTGACGGCGATCAGCCCGCCTGCATCCGCCGGTTGATTGACGAGATCCAGCTCTGGGGTTTCGAGCTGGTCATGGCAGGCAATATCAAGGGCTTTCTCGACCGGTACTCCAATCCGACCAAAATCATTCCGGAGGCGGACAAGCGCTTCCTCGACTACAAAATGTGCGCCGGCTACACCGATGGGACCAAGCTTTCCGTCGAGATGGCGCTGGTGGCCAACGCCTACGACCTCGTGACGATGGTCCCCGGGATGCACGGGCCCAGAGCCAATCGGCTGACCGAAGTGTTCGATCTGTTCGATTTCGAGGCCATCCGCGCCGGTGGCAAGGCCGTCGTCGATTACGTCCTGGGCAGCCGGCCCTACGGCGGCGTTTTCGTCGTCGGCTACTGTGACGACAGGTACCAGCAGAGCATGCTCGGCTGGTTCCCCTCCGAAGTGGGCCAAGGGCCGTTTTATGTCTTCGACCGACCTTATCATCTGGTGCACATCGAGGCGATGAAGTGCGTGGCCGAAGCGTTCCTGGACCGGGACGCCCTGTTGCAGCCGACCTATGGCTTCCGCACCAACGTTTATGCGTATGCCAAGCGCGACCTTCGTCGGGGCGAGAAGCTCGACGGGATAGGCGGATACACCTGTTACGGTTTGATCGAGAACTGCTCCGACAATCGCTTGCATTCGGGCGTGCCTATTTGCCTGACGGAAGAGGTGACACTCCGCCGGGACATCCCGAAAGATGAGAAGATCTTCATGAAAGATATTACCCACGACCCTGACCGTCTGGACTTCAAGCTGTTCTCCCTGGCGGCCGGGGAGTTGACTGCGGTGTCATGATGAAGCTGGGTATCGCCGTCGTCTATCTGGTCAGCGAGAGGAACGGGCCATTGCTCGATCTCCATCTTCGTCAGATCGACAGATTTACGGAGAGCCCGTACACGATCTATGCCGCCGTCAACGGTCTGCTGCCCCAGTTCCGCCGGAAACTCGAACAGAACCCGCACGTCAGGATATGTCCGTGCGAGGCCTATGTGCAGGGGATCGGCCTGTGGCGGCAGGACCAGGCCCAGGTGGCGACGAAGGGGCAGGTCGCGGTGGGCAGCAAATACGAGCACTCGTGGTATCTCGAGCAATTGATTCGCAGCGCAATTGACGACGGTGTCAGCCACGTGGCAATCCTCCACGTGGACTCGTTCCCGGTGCGGCCCGCATGGGACAGCGAGCTGATGGGCAAGCTCGTCGAACCGTGCGTACTGGCGGGCATCACGCGGGACCCGCAGATCGACCACAAGCCGCTGACCGCCGGCATTCTGTTCGCCCGTGAGTTCTATCTCAAGTGTCAGCCCCGGCTGTTGCTTTCCCAGGAGCAGATCGATTCGGAGGACTATCGGCGATACCGTCAGGCGTGTCCCCACACGACGGACTCAGGCTTCGGCTACGGCTTCACCATGTTCCGGGAGGGTCTCACCTGGTATCCATTGGTCAGGTCCAACCCGGGGGGCGACCGTACGCTCTTCGCGAGCATCTACGGCGACCTGATTTTCCATCTTCACGCCGCGGTATTCATGGAACGGACCAACACCTTGGGTTTCACGGTCCCTGTCTCCCAGCGACGCGGACTCCTCGGCGCGGCCGCGCGAATGGCCCGCGTGCTGCTGCCCGGAGCGTTGCGGCACAGAATCCGCGGGCGCGTGTCGGCGCAGATTGACAGCCGATGCCGAGCCATGGACCGTGAGGATTGGGAACGCCAGAGACAGAGTCTCTTTCACGACCCCGATTGCTACCTGACGTATTTGCGTACCGGCGTGGATGCTCCGCTCGATCTGCTCGGGCGCCCTTAGAGCCTGGCCAGCCAGCGTTTCATGTGATATCCCGCGCTGACCGCGCACGGCGGGAGATGCCATTTGATGACCTCCTTCAAACGGACGACCGAGGCGGTCTTTTCCTCCAGGGCGTTGGACTCGCGCACCTTTCGGGTGAATTCCCGGATCTCGCCGGCGTCAAGCTGCTCCTTGTAGTTTGCTTGCAGCCACTTGACCAACCCGTATTGACGGAAAACGAGGTCCACCTGGGGCTTGTGCGGGAATTCAAACTGTCGTATCCACCTGTAATCGGAGCCGTCCACCGCAGCCGTCATATGAGTGAGCACCTGCGGATTCGTCCTGATGTCGTGCGACCCCGCCCAGGGCGTCTTACGTTGGGTGACAATCTCCTCGGGCATGCCGAGTTCCTTGCAGTAGCGGCGTGCGAACCGCTTCTCCGGCGTCCTTTCCTCCGCGCTCAACGTTGTCCGTGACCACAGGTCCAGCACCAGATGCCCGAGCGGCTGCAACGTCTGGAGCCCAAGCAGCCGGTTCGGCTCGATCGTTTTCCAGATATCCGCCGCCTCTGCACTGTCGGGTCCTACATTGTATCCCCCGAAAACCCAGTCGCCTCCATCGCCGGTAACCACCAGTGTGTGTCCCAACTCCTTGGCCTTCTTGCTCGCCACGTAGGCATATACGACGTCTTCGAACGTGTACGGCTCAGCCATGCGCGGCAACAGCTCGTCCGCTTCCCGGATAAACGATTCGGGCGTGATCTGAATTTCGTGCAGTGTCCCTTTGAGCTGCGCCGCCAGGGCGCGAGCCTTGGCGGATTCGGGCCCGGTGAAGTGAATGTAGTCGACGTCCTCCCTGTCGTAAAGTTTGGCGACAATGGCGGAATCAAACCCGCCGGATAGATGCAGGGCGAATCTCCCCTCGGGCCTTTGCGCCAGCAGGGCATCCGGAAAGGGCTTGGCAATGCGCCTATAGATAGCGTCGTGATCGCCCACTCGATAGACGGATCGGTAGTAGCCGTCGAACAGCGTGTGCGGGATGGGATAGTACCCGCGCATCAAGAAGTCGCGCATACCCCTGAGGTTCAATCCCTCCTTGCTCCCGTAGAATACTCTCTCAAAGGTCCAGGTCATGGCGATGCCTCCAACCGATGGCAGGGTGCGAAAAGTCGATATTTCAAACAGATGACGGCCTTCGTATAATGATTGTACCACGGCTGTCCCTCAGATGGCAATAGATCCGTCGCCTCACTGCCGATACCCCCGGCCGCTGCACTGTGCCCATCTACTCATGTCTCACGACCCGGTTTGTTAGATACACGCCCGACAGGACCAAAACAGCCCCGATGCCCAGTGACCACGTCACCGGCTCCCTGAGGATGAAGAAAGCGAGAATCATCGCGGCGACGGGAACGAAGTTGATGAACAGCCCCGCGCGGGTCGCGCCGATGAGCTTGACACCCTCGTAGAACCATACGAAGCCAATGACGGTCCCAAACACGGCCAGATACGCTATCGAGATCCAGTCGAGCGCCGACGCGCTGTTGAGCACCGGTGCGGGTCCCTCGAACCAGGCCGGTACGGCCAGCGCCACGGCGCCCACGACCGCCGAATACGAAACGCAGATGAGCGGTGAAAGCCGCCGCATGACGGCCTTGCCGATCAATGAATAGGCGACCCAGCTCAGGGCGCAGCCCAGAACGAGAAGCTCGCCCCGACCGATGCCTCCCGTGAGGATTTGACGCACATGGCCCCGCGAGATGACCACGGCGGCTCCCAGCACGGACAGGGGGATGCCTATGGCCCGTGCCGCGGTGATTCGTTCCCTCAGAAAGAGGGCCGCTGCGACCGCGATGAAGGCCGGGCACGTCGCGACGATAAGCGCGGCCCGGCTCGCCTCGATCAGACGCAGCCCCTTGAAGAACAAGACATTGTACGTGAAAACACCGGTCATTCCCAACAGGACCACGAGGCCGATTTGGCTCCTGTCCAGCGATGGGAACCTGCCCTCTTTGATGCGCACGAGAGCCAGCAGCAGGACTGAGGCCAGCGCGAAACGGAGGAACGCGATGGNNCAGGGCCGTCAGAAAGAGCTTCAGGTAGATTGTCGATGGATGATGGATGATGGATGATTTGCTCACGGACGAGCCTCCGCGAAGGATGCCGGAAAACTCGAAGCAGGATGAGAATCGGCGGCAATGAAGGATGGTGCCGCATTAGAGCGGTGGAATCGTGGAACGATGAACGACAGGCGAGCGACTCGCACGCCGCCCGATATTCCCGTATTCCAACATTCCATCATTCCAATCCCTTCCGCAGCAGCACGAGGAAGTCCGATGCCTTCAACTCGGCCAGGCTGTCGACCACGCGGTCCGCCTGGGCCAGGTCCCGGCGGTCCCGCGTCGTGGTCACGGCCACGACGGGCATCCCGGCGGCGTGGGCCGCCTGGACACCCGGGACCGCGTCCTCGACGACCGCGCAGCGGGCCGGCTCGAGTCCGAGCTTCTCGGCCGCCTTGAGAAACGTCTGCGGCGCCGGCTTGCTCTCGGTGATCTCTTCCTTGGTCACGCGCGCGTCGAACCAATCGGCCAGCGAAAGCCGCTCCCAGAAGACGTCCAGGTTCTCCGGCGGCGCGGAGGAGCCGATGGCCAGCCGAAAGCCGTGACGCTTCAGGTCGTCCAGCAGCGTTTTCGCCCCGTCGGCAAGTTGCAGATGCTCTTTGATGAGGTCCCGGTACCGCTGCTCCTTCCAATCCGACAGCCGCTCTATCTCGTCCTGTGCCATTCCCGGCCGGAGCAGCGGAAGAATCGCCGCGTTCTGCATGCCGAACGTCCGCCGGAAGAACTCATCGGACATCTGGAGTCCCTCCTGCTCTGCCAGATCGTGCCAGGCCCGCCGGTGTGCCCAGCCCGTATCGACCAAGACCCCATCGAGATCGAATATCACGGCAAATTGTTCATCGGGCGACATAGATATCAGGCAAAACCCTGCTTGTGCTGCGGCCGGTCTTCAGCTAGGCAGCGGGAACCGACGCCGGGCACTCCCAACCGGCCCGTGAANNCGTGAAAACCGCATATACTACCGCTTTGTCCCGTCGGGTCAAGAGACGTGGTGATTTGATGCAAGGCAACCGCAGGTGGGCGTGAATACCCCATGATGGAGCGGTGCGTGGGGGACGGGATCATAGATCATGAAGAGACGACTGACGAATCGGCTCTCGTGGGCGGGCGCGACAAGAGGGAGGTATTCGGGTTATCGGAGGCACTGGCAGCATTCCTGTTGGCGCTATAGCTCTCAACCGGTCCGGCGGGGTCCGGTGGTGACACGACTGCCCGGGGCGCCGGTCCGATTACCGACTGCTGGGCGTGTAGCCCAGCCTGCCGAAAACCCCTCTCTGAACACGGTGCAAATCCTCATTGCCCGGCTGCGTCGACTCAGCGCCGTGGCGCCCGCTGCTTTGCCACTGGCTGATATCCGCTTTGGCGACCTCGAGCGTACGCGGGTCCTTCCATTTCCAGTACTCGGCATGGCTGTCGGCGAATGAGAAATTCGTTCCGTCGCCGTGGCGTGCGGTGATCTGATCCCACCATCGCTCCTGGTCGTACCAGATGGTCCAACTGGACGGACTGAGCCGGCCTTCATCCAGAAAGACAACCTGCTCGCTGAGATTGCGGACCTGGGTTCGCAACGTCTTGATCTGCTCGGCGGCGCCCTGGATCGCGTAGTAGCCGTTCATCGCGTCGGGGATGGCGTACGTGACCACTTCGCCTCGGACGCCGGTTGGGCACTTGAACAGCTTCACGTTCGGGCAGTAGGGGAACAGCAGTCCATCCCGAAGTCCTTGCAGACGCTCTTCTTCCGGCCGATTGGCGCCACGCCAGTAGACCCAGCAGGTGTTGTCTCGGTTATATCCCATCCCGGGAGTCGGGTCGCTATCCGTATCCGTGTTGCCGTTGACGATTTTCCCATCGTAGTCATCCGCGTACACGTTCCAAGCCAGTGCCAGTTGCTTGACGTTGTTCAGGCAGGCGGCCCGTTTGCCCTGTTCGCGGGCCCGGTTCAGGGCGGGCATGAGGATGGCCATGAGGATGGCGATCACGGCGATGACGACCAGAAGCTCGATCAGCGTAAACGCACTCTTGCGGCTCATACACTTTTCTCCTTCCGGCAGGACCACGTGCGGCTGAACGCTCGCAGTCAATCCGTACCCACATCTTCTCGTCATTTTACCCTTCGACCAACGCTCCGACAAGCCCCAAAACGCCGCAGCGCCCGTGAGGGTGCGGCCGGCATTTGCCGGCGGATTCGGGCCGCTTCGGCGGGGCGAGCGTCCGCGCTCGCCTCATCGTGGTTCATCCTTGCACGACATTTGCGATCATCGTGGCAAGAGGGGCGAATGAGCCGCCTCTACTCGTCCAGGATGCGCCAGAGGTTCTTTATGTTCCATTCGTGCATGCCGTGGGCCCAGTCGCCGGGCGGTGTCTCATACCGATTCCGATCGAATCTTTCGTAGTGTAGCATGAGCACCGG
>JABAOC010000552.1_pt2 | contig 12495 bp, 12 predicted proteins | sample 7062161 | NCBI WGS metagenome assembly JABAOC01 (sample SAMN14538625, study PRJNA623070) | marine sediment metagenome | biome: marine biome [ENVO:00000428]; feature: marine pelagic biome [ENVO:01000023]; material: deep marine sediment [ENVO:00002113] | place: India: Gulf of Khambhat ... | reverse complement strand
GCAAACGTCCCTCAGGGACATGAGTGTCCATAAAACTGGGGAAACTTCAGAACTTAGCTTCCTGATAGTTGCAGTGAAGGTTCCTCTGGGTTCTGGGTGACGAAAACTCCGGTGGCCTTATCGACTGTTCTCACCCGTTGGACAAAGATTGGCATCTAATTTGCGACGACTTGACTTTGGCTCCAAAACGTTTTTACTTTTCATGAGGTTCTCCACCATTGAATCGTGCGTTAACGGATTCCTGTAAGGATCAGGAAATGAGGGAGGCCCAAATTCGTCTGCCGCTGACGAAAGGATGAAGACATGTCTGATCAGGGGCTTCAAGAGAGACGGAAGCATCCCCGGTATCCGGTATCCTTGAACATTTCTTTGACCTTCCGAAGGGGGAAGAACGACGACCGTGGCGACCGGAGGATATCGGGAACGGGAAGAAACATCAGCGGAACGACAGGCGATATTTCTTTTGAAGGACTGTTGATCAAGGCGAACCCTCTTCATGATGATGTTTCGGCCTTTTTCGCCCCCCCCTCCGTGACAGATCAGGGTTTTCTGGTCGATCTAGAAATTGAACTTGATGGGAAAATGATTCGGGCCGAAGGCCAGGTTCGATGGTTCAAGTTGTGGTACACCGGACAAGAACCCTATCAATTGGAGGCAGGGGTGTTTGTCCGAATGATGGATACGGAATCGAGAAAAAACTGGGACGCGTATTTTAAGAGGCTTCGATCGTAATACGTCTTTGGCCAGGTGAAGATCCTATCCGACTCATCATAAACACGCAGATTTACTCTCCGTTGTCGGTCGTCAGCTGCTGGAACCACCTCATTCAGTCTAGCTCCGCAGCATGCCACGGCATTATTCCCACGATCCTTGCATGACGTCATGGGGGATTAAACCCACCCGATTGAGTTCCTCCTGAACCCGGGGGTAGCACACGACCTCTTCAACTTCGAGATCATAGAAATCGGCTCTAAGGTTCGCAAGCCTCAGTCTGAGGGCCTCCAGAGTTTTTGAGCTCGAAAAGCTTGCCATCACAGCTGGATAACACGGTACCCCGGATTCGAGGAGATGTTCCAGGGCCCCTACCTGAAGATCGAACCCCTCAGGTTTTGCAGCAGTCAACCTCTGGAATTCTTCTGAATTCGAGCCTTTGAGGCTCACCCTTACCTCGAGATTGGGGTATCGAGCCAAAGCCTTTGCATAATCCGGATCTGCACCAATGAGGATTCCGTTGGTTTCAAGGATAAAAAGGAGACCCTGGGGAATTGCCTGGAGAACCTGCAGAAGATGACTTCGGCCAATGGTTGGCTCATTCCCACTCATTCGGACCTGACGGAACCCCTTCTTTCGGGCGATCCGAACAAGCCGTTCAGCGACTTGCCGAGGGGAGTAGAAGTGACCGATGCTCTTTGGCCGGTCTGTGACATGCAGAGCCCAGCAGAATCGGCAACGGATGCAGCATCCCACGCAATCTGCCGTGGCGATACCCCCATAGAATCCTGCCGATCGAAATCGATAGTATTTTCGTCGATTCCCGTTGCAGACGATGGATTCTATTTTCTTCGAGAGCAAAACAGGATCATACATCTCTAGATTTTCCCACCAGGATTTTACCGAAGTCTGCTGACTTTTCAAAGAGGACGGACTTGTTCATAAGCGACGTTAAGGGTCACCGCGTGAGCCTAGGAATGAAGAGACAGGAGGTCCACTCGAATGTGGGGGTACGATCGGGATTTTGTCCTTGAAGTTTTGGGTGGGTTATGATAGATCCGTTTGTGATATATGTAACAAGCTTTTGGAGAGTTTCAATTCGCACTGTTGATCACATCGTTGATAAGTCCTGAGCGGACTGGCAATCGTAGATAAAGAGGAGGAAAGCTTATGAGACCGTATTTCGAGAAAATGGTGGAATTTGGGAAGCCCCTGACGGAAGGACAGAAAAAACAGACCCAGGAAAGTGTCAAACAGATTGAAGAGGTGGAAAAGTTGCTTGCCGCAGAGATCGAGAGAGTCAAAAAGGCAGGCCTTCCGGCGGAAAAGCTCAAGGCAAGGGGCGAATGGACGGTCTATGAGAGACTCGAATATCTTGTAGACCCAGGCACATGGTGCCCCCTCCACACCCTGTTCGATCCGATGGACGAGGAATCTGGCACCACTGGCGTGGTGGACGGCCTGGGAAAGATCAACGGAAAGTGGGCTGTGATCATCGGTTTTGACAATAAAGTTGTCGCGGGAGCGTGGATCGCGGGCCAGGCGGAAAACATCCTCCGCGTGACCGACCTCGCCAAGCGTCTCCATATTCCTCTTGTCTGGTTGGTGAATTGCAGCGGCGTGAAGCTAACTGAGCAGGAAAAGGTGTATGCCAACCGTAGAGGGAACGGAACGACCTTTTTCAGACACGCCGAGCTCGAGAAGTTGGGTGTCCCTGTTCTGGCGGGGATCTGGGGAACGAATCCTGCAGGCGGTGGATATCAGGGAATAAGCCCCACATACCTCATCGCTCACAGCAAGTGCAATATTGCCGTTGGAGGGGGTGGTATTGTGAGCGGGATGAGCCCGAAGGGCTTCTTCGATGAGGAAGGGGCGGAACAGATCATCGAAGCCACGAAAAAATTCAAGGCTGTTCCTCCTGGACGTGTCGAAATTCATCACAAGGAAACGGGGTTTTTCAGTGAAGTCTATGAGAGCGAGGAAGGGGTCCTGGACGCATTGAAAGAGCACATGAAAGATCTGCCCGCATACAATCCGAGGTTCTTCAGGGTGGCAGAGTCCAAAGAGCCGAAATTTTCAACGGAAGAGCTGAACAGGTTAGTTCCCTTTAACCAGAAGGCAGCATACAGCTTTGATGAGGTACTGGCGAGGCTTACTGACAACAGCGAGCACATGGAGTTTAGGCCGGACTACGGTCCCGAGGTTTACACCGGAATCGCAAAGGTTGACGGTTTTCTCGTCGGAATCATTGGAAATCGTCAGGGATTCTTGCCAAAAGGCTATCCGGAATACGCCCCTTACCCGGGGATTGGCGGGAAGCTCTATCGCCAGGGGCTGGTCAAGATGAACGAATTCGTGACCCATTGCGGGCGGGACAGGATTCCCATTGTCTGGTTTCAAGATACCAGTGGAATCGACGTCGGTGACCTTGCGGAGAAGGCCGAGCTGTTAGGCTTGGGACAGTCCCTCATCTATTCCATCGAACAGACAGACGTCCCCATGATGCTGGTCGTGCTGAGAAAAGGAACCGCGGCGGCCCATTACATCATGGGTGGCCCGACTGCGAATAATCACAATGCCTTCACCCTGGGAACACCGACGACAGAGATCTATGTGATGCACGGCGAAACCGCTGCCGTCGCCTCATTCTCGAGGCGACTCGTCAAGGAGAAGGATGCGGGGAATCCTCTAAAACCCGTGATCGAGAAGATGAACATCCTGGCGAAAGACTACTACGAGAAGTCCCGACCGGCTTACTGTGCCAAGATGGGGTTTGTCGATGAAGTCGTCTCCTTGGCCGATATTAGAAAATACATGGTTGCCTTCACTGGGGCAGCTTATCAGAATCCAACGTCGATCTGCCCCCATCATCACTTAATGCTTCCACGGATCATCAAGGGGTAGGTGCCGTATGACTCCCGACAGATAGGTATCGGCGGAAGGAGTCGAACTTCTTTCTACCAATTCCAGAGACGTTGCGCAGCTCATCCAGCCGGGCGAATCTCCCTTTATCTTCTCGGTAACGGACAATTCTCTGGGCCAAGGTAGGCCCGATTCCGGGAATGAGCATGAGCTCCTCGGCCGCGATCTCGTTCAGGTCGATGGGGATGCCATAAAGGATTTTCTTGGCAGGATTCATTGGCTTGAGAACGATTCTCAGTCTCTGACCGTTTTGGGACACGGTGATCTTTGTGCCTGTCTCAAGCCTTCCGGGCGGGGCTTCTCTGGGGACGTCTGTTGGGCTGACGCCAGCCTCCTCGAGGAGTTCATCGATCCCAATCGGCTGTGGGAATGTGTAAATTCCCGAGAGAACATGGTCCCCCTCGACCTCGACGACAAAGGAATTCAGCGGGACGGGGTGCGTCCCTTTCATGTCCTCCCATGGGAGAAAACCTGAACGACTCCTGATCCAGTAGAAGAGAAGGAAGATTAAGAGCAGGACGGCGAGAAGTATCCTCTGCTCCGGAAAAAGCGTCCATCTGCGTCTTTTTTCCATGGACAATGGGTCTCACCTAATCCCATTCTGCTCCTTCGTCTTGAGACCTCGGGAGCAATCCGCTGATTCCTCTCAGTGTTCCTTGAGCAATTTGTATTCAATGCTGTCCACAAGGGCCTGCCAACTGGCCTGGATAATGTTTTCTGATACCCCGACTGTTCCCCATTTGTCACGGTGGTCCTGAGACTCGATGAGAACCCGTGTGGCAGCCTTGGTTCCGTGAATACTCGAGAGAATTCTTACCTTGAAATCGACCAATTTGACCTCTTTGAGCTCCGGATAGAGCTTCTCCAGCGCTTTGCGAAGGGCATTGTCGAGAGCGTTGACAGGCCCGTTGCCCAAGGCGGCTGTATGCTCGACTCTCTCTCCCACCTTTATCATTATAGTCGCTTCGGAAATAGGTGGCTCGTCTTCTGCTCTCTTTTCAACAATCACTCGGAATCCCTGCAACTCAAAGAAGCGCCTGTGTTTTCCCAGGGCCTTTTTCATCAGGATCTCAAATGATCCTTCTGCCCCTTCAAATTGAAACCCCTTATGCTCGAGTTCCTTGAGATCGTGGACTATTTTTTGAGTCACTTGATCCTTGCGTTGGAGATCTATCTCGTATTCTGCAGCTTTCGCAAGAATTGTGCTCTGGCCAGACTGGTCAGAAACCAGCACCCGTTGGCGGTTCCCGACCAACTCTGGACGGATGTGTTCATAGGTCAAGGGCCTTTTCCGGATCGCACTAACGTGGACGCCTCCTTTGTGAGCGAAAGCACTGTCACCGACATAAGGCTGGTGTTTGTTGGGAGGAATGTTTGCCAGCTCATAAACGAATCTCGAGACTTCTCTCAGCTTTTTCAACTGACCATCTGAAATGCAATCGAGCCCCAGCTTCAACCTCAGGGCTGGAACGATAGAGCAGAGATTCGCATTACCGCATCGTTCCCCATAGCCGTTGATCGTCCCCTGTATATGTGAGATTCCATTTCGGACGGCAATGATGGTGTTGGCCACAGCCAATTCGGAGTCATTGTGAATGTGGATTCCAAGGGGAACCGAAATGTGGTTATTGGCCACCTTGATGATGTCCTCAAGTTCCCAGGGGAGGGTTCCCCCGTTGGTGTCGCACAGAACGATGCAGTCAGCGCCAGCCTCTTCAGCGCGTTTTATTGTGGCCAAGGCATAGCTTGGGTTTGATTTGTATCCATCAAAGAAGTGCTCGCCGTCGTATATGATCTCGTCGGTTCTTTTCTTTAAGAAGGCAACGGACCGAGCGATCATGTCAAGGTTCTCATCAAGGTCAATTTTCATGACGTCTCTTGGATGAACATCCCATGACTTTCCAAAAAGGGTCACCACGGGAGCGTTCATCTCGAGGAGGGTTTTGATCGTAGTATCTTTTTCAGGCCGAATCCCGGGGCGGCAAGTGCTTCCAAAAGCTGCAATTCGTGCATGTTTCAGGGAAACCCCGCTTATCTTCTGAAAGAACTGAGAATCTTTGGGGTTTGCCCCAGGCCATCCTCCTTCAATATAGTCCACGCCGAGCTCGTCGAGTTTGCCTGCGATTCTAACCTTGTCCTCAACTGAGAATGCAATATCTTCGGCCTGGGTTCCGTCCCGGAGGGTGGTATCGTATATCTTAATCTTTTCCATAGGTCAGATTTCCTCTTGCAACTGCTCTTTTTCAAGCTGAAATGCATCGTGAAGAGCCCGAACAGCCAATTCGGTGTATTTCGATTCAATCACACAGGAGATCCTGATCTCAGATGTGCTAATCATCTGGATGTTGATGTTTTCCTTAGCCAGAGCGCTGAACATGGAGGAGGCGACTCCCCAATGACTCCTCATCCCCGTGCCCACAATAGATACCTTGGCGATGTCCTCGTCGATAATTACATCGCCGGCTTTAATCTCTGCGGCGACCTTCTTGGCAGCGGCAAATGCCTTTGAAGTATCTGTTTTGAGTACAGTGAAGGTGACGTCGGTGTAACCCTCTCGGCTGACGTTCTGGATGATCATATCGACCATAACGTTCTCATCCGCAAGTGCGCCGAATAGCTTGGCAGCAATTCCAGGTCTGTCGGGCACTTGCGTCACAGTGAGTTTCGCTTCCCCGATGTTGTAGGTCACTCCTGATACGAGTACCTTTTCCATATCTTTGTCCTCCATGCACACCAAGGTTCCCATCTGATCGTTGAATGACGACCGAACGTGAATCGGGACGTTATATCGCATTGCAAATGCCACGGATCGGATCTGCAAGACCTTGGCGCCGAGGCTCGCCATTTCCATCATCTCTTCGTAGGAAATTCGGTTGAGCTTTCGGGCTCTCTCGCATACGTTGGGGTCCGTGGTATACACGCCGTCGACATCGGTATAGATTTCACAGACATCGGCATTAAGGGCGGCTGCGATAGCAACAGCTGTCGTATCAGAACCGCCTCTTCCAAGAGTGGTAATGCTGTTGTCTCCGTCAATCCCCTGAAACCCCGCGACAACGACCACCTTTCCGGCCTTTAGTGCTTCGAAAATCTTTTCCGAGTCAATGTGGCTGATCCTCGCCTTCCCATAGGCGCTGTCGGTGAGGATCGGTATTTGAAATCCAAGAAAAGATTGAGCATCTTGCCCCATCGATTTAAGAGCCATGGCCAGAAGAGCAATCGAGACTTGTTCGCCTGTCGAGATGAGAACATCGACTTCCCGCTCATCGGGCGAATCCGCCGTTTCATGGGCGAGTTCGAGAAGACGGTCAGTTTCTCCCCCTATAGCTGAAACCACAACGACCACGTCGTTTCCCTTTTTTTGGGATGCGATGACTCGGCGGGCAACGTTCTTGATCCTCTCAACGTCCCCAACGGAGGTACCCCCATACTTTTGTACAACTAATGCCATGTTAAGCTTCCTCCTCGCACACGGTGTTGCTCAAAGGGCGATCTTTTTGGGAGCCTATCGAGGGCGGAAGGCTACTGTTTGAATGACCGAATTTTGATTTCCTTAGAAACGGCCTCAAGGATCTGGGCGTTTTTCTGTCCAGCTGCCTTGATTCGTAACTGTCGGCTGTTTGGTCCTGTCCATCGGATATCGACCCAGATGCGCTGGGGCGGCACAAAAGGCGTCGCCTTTTCGGCCCACTCGATTGCTGTGACGCCAGGTCCGTAAAAGTACTCTTCTAAACCCATTTCTTCCAGGTCTTTTCCCTCAGATAGCCGAAAGAGGTCGAGGTGATAAAGCGGAATTCTACCTGGATATTCATTGATCAGCACAAAAGATGGACTTGTGACTTGATAGTTTTTGTCGACTCCCAAACCGCTCGCCAGGCCCTTGATGAATTGGGTCTTTCCTGAGCCAAGCTCACCCGAAAGTGCAACCAGAGAACCCGGTTTGAGGAATTGGCCAAGGAGCCTTCCGACCCTCCTCGTTTCGGCGGCGCTATGAGAATCGATGATCAATGTTTTTTTCAAGTGATGCTGTCTATCCCGCTTTTCCTATCCCCTAAAGGATCAATACACCAGTCCCTCGGGAGTTAAGGATTTATTTCCCCGTCTGGAGAGAACCTCTCCTGACCTCTACCAAATTGAGTGTATTTGTTTACCACGGCGTTTTAGGGAAATCAAGTGTGGAGTTTCCAAGAGTTTCCCCATTTTTGTGGGGGTCTCCTGCCTCCTCGCGCCCAAGCTCACGCGGTGACCCCCTCGGGATTCGCCGGCGGGGAATCCCTGCCCCTTCCGCGCTCTAAAGGAGCGGTTTTCCCCTCCCTGCTCATCCTCGAAGGGTCCCCACCGCTTCCGCAAAGTCGCTCGGAGACAGGAGACCCCCACTCTAGAAATCGGAAATATTCACACAAATCTCTGACTTGTGAGACCTATTCCTTGGAAAATGGAGAACTCCCGGAAACCTCAGAAATCATGTCTCTCGGTGATTAAAAACGACAGTGCTGCGGGTAGAAAAGTGCGCAGACATGCGGGAAGGGCAACCAGAGGGGTGGTACCATGCTACGATCAGGTTGGTAAAGTCAGAGGCGTCAGCGCATATCTTGAGATTAAAGTGCGCGTGGATACCATCAGAGTGTTTATCCTGACAATAAAGCCGGGCAGGAGTCATGCCTCCTGCCCGGCTTTAAGATATCTCAACCATCTGACGCTGAACCCGGCCAGACGGCCATAGTCACATAGGTCATGCCTTATACTTGAAGTCGTCCGGATTGAGACTTTCCAACCACTCCTTTAATTGGTCTTCTTCCAGGTCCTTGTTCAGCTCGATCGTCTTGGCCTTTGACAGGACCTCTTCCGTGACGTAGATCGGAGCTCCTGAAGCTAGTGCGACCGCAATGGCATCGCTGGGCCGCGAGTCTATTGTGATTTCTTTCCCCCTGGTCTTAATGTGGATCAACGCGTAATAGGTATTGTCCTTGAGATCCATCACCTCGATCTTGATCACCTCGGATTGGAAGAGTTTGATGATGTTTCGAATCAAGTCATGAGTCATCGGGCGATGGGAATAAACGTCTTTTAGCTTTAGGGCGATGGCATTCGCCTCAAATGGCCCGATCCATATGGGGAGGGCGTGGGTGTTTTCGAGATCTGATAGAAGAACGACAAATCCATTCGAAGAGGGATCGAAGGTCAGGAATTTGACTTTCATTTGAACGGTCATTGGTCACCTCACAGTCGACATTATAACAACTGATATCATGACGATCAAGCAAGATGTGTACCACAAGTTGGAATATCTTCAAAAAGAAGGACCGCTAAAACCGATTCTCAGAACCGCTTCACCTTATGAGCCAAATTCCCTTAGCAGTGCCGGGATCTCCTCGATGAGATCGGTGGCAATCAGGGATCGTTCTCCTTTTTTTGAGGCGGCACGGTCTCCGGCGAGTCCGTGGAGATAAGTTGCCACGATTGCCGCATGCAGAAGTGGGAGGCCCTGGCATATAAATCCTCCAAGCATTCCAGTAAGGACGTCTCCTGTCCCACCCGATGCCATCCCCGGGTTCCCTGTGGGGTTGATGTAAACCTCTCCGCTAGGGGTGGAAACCACGGTTCTGGCCCCCTTGAGAACGACGTGGCACCCGAGGTCTTCGGCGCACCTCGTGGCCACACCGATTCGGTCCTCCTGAACCTCTCCGGGTGACATTTCCATCAATCGAGCCATTTCACCTGGGTGAGGCGTCAAGATAACAGGGCTTTTGACCTTTTGCAAGAGTTTTTCGTCGCCAACCAATGCCGTTATCCCGTCTGCATCGATGACCATCGGGAGGGATAGGGATTGAACGATCTTTCGGACGAGAGCCATTGTCTCTGCATCCGTTGAAATCCCAGGGCCCAGGACGAGCGCGCTCTTTCTCTCGGCAAGGGACATGATTGTGTCAAATGCTTCCAGGCTCAAGGAAATCGCATCGGTCTGAGCAAGGGGGCAGGTCATCGTCTCTGTGAGCTTGTTTTCCATGATGGGGTTGAGGCCTTCCGGAATCCCGAGGGTCACCAAACCCGCTCCGACTCGCATGGCGGAGTCGCATGCCATGGCGGCAGCCCCAGTCTTTCCAACAGACCCAGCAATCGTCAAGAGATGGCCGTAGTCGCCCTTGTGGCTTTGGGTGGGACGGGGTGAGTTGAGAATTCTTCGGATTTCATCTTCTTCGATCAGGTGATTCTTGATCCCTTCTTCTTCAACGAAACGTGTGGGGATACCGATATCAATGACTTCCAGCCGTCCAACGTGGATAACCCCAGGATGGACCACTTGCCCCACCTTGGGAAGACCGAAGGTGACCGTCAAGGAGGCCGTGATGCACGTCCCCAGAGGTCTACCAGTGCTTGCTTCGAGGCCTGACGGGATGTCGACCGATACGATCGGCCGTCCCGATTTATTCAGAGAGCGGATCACCTCTGCGTGCAACCCCGAAACCTCCGAGGTGAGACCGGTTCCGAAGATCGCATCGACAAACAGGTCATGAGAGAGAATCTCCTCTCGCCTGGCCTCAAAGGTTTTGGAATCAGGGACCTCGTGAACCACGCCTCCTGAGCGAACAAAAATGTCTAGATTGGTTTTCCCATCTCCCTTGATCTGGTTCTTGCGAGTGAGGAGGTATGCCCTAACGGCAGTCCCCCAAGCCATGAGACAGCGACCTATGACCAATCCGTCACCTCCGTTGTTCCCTCGCCCACAGAGAATCGCGACCCTTCGGGATGAAAGATCGGGGAAATGAGAGGCCATTACTTGGGCGGCGCCCCGTCCGGCATTCTCCATCAGGACGATTCCGGGAATCCCGCACTCGTCGATGGTCCTCCGATCCAGATTCTGCATCTGCCTCGAGCTAACAACCTTCAATCTGAGCCTCTAGGATGACCTGTACGAGACCGTAGTCGCCGTCATGACTCATAGAGAGGTGGATTCTGTTTATGCCATGAGATTGGCAAAGGGTCTTCGTGTAGCTGTGAAGCTGGAGGTGTGGTACGCCGGAAGAGCTGCGAAGGATTTCAATGTCTTTCCAGCGGACTCCTTGGCTATAGCCCGTGCCCAGGGCCTTGAGGAAAGCCTCCTTAGCTGCGAAACGTACCGCAAGATGGGGTGACGGGTCCTTGCGCAACCGACAGTATTGAATCTCCTGTTTCGTGAAGACTCTCTGAAGAAATCGATCTCCCCAACGGTCCAAAAGTGAACCGATTCTAGAGATTTGAACCACGTCAATACCGATTCCAAAGATCATATCGAAAGCGCCTACCGGGTCTCACCCAAGGGTCCTCTCGATTGTCTCACAGAGATCTCCACCCATTTGATGAATCCTGGCCTCACTTTCACCTTCCAACATGACTCTAACGAGTGGCTCTGTTCCTGAGTATCGGATGACAACCCTTCCCGTGTTTTTCAGCTCTCCCTCGATGGCTTTAACTTTGCGTTGGATTTCGGGCATTCTAGCCAGGTCCTTCATCCTCTTGACTCGGACGTTGAAAAGGACCTGGGGAAGGGGTGTCATGATGGAGGCCAAATCGGCAAGAGACTTCTCCTTCTTGGCCATGACAGCTAGAACCTGAAGGGCCGTGACGATACCATCCCCCGTTGTATTGTGATCAAGAAATATGGTGTGCCCTGACTTTTCGCCCCCCATGTTATATCCGCCCCGCCTCATTTCATCAACCACGTAACGATCACCCACAGCAGTCTTGACCACCTTCCCATTGAAGGCCCTAAGGCACTTCTCCAAGCCCAAGTTACTCATAATCGTGGTTACCAGCGTCTTTTTACTCAGGCGATTTTCCTGAATCATGTCTGTAGCACAAATGGCCATGATATGGTCGCCGTCGACCAGGTTTCCCTGGTCGTCGATGAAGACGATCCGATCGGCGTCGCCGTCCAGAGCCATCCCAACATCTGCTCCGGTCTCGAGGACCACTCTGCTAACCACTTCAGGATGGAGCGAGCCGCAGTTGAGGTTGATATTCTCGCCATCTGGCTCTACGCCGATGGGAATCACCTCGGCTCCCAATTCTTCGAGGACCGTGGGAGCCACTCGGTATGCCGCACCGTTTGCACAGTCCAGCACGATTTTCATCCCGTCAAGGCCGAGATCGTTGGGAAATGTATTCTTCAGAAAGACAATATACCTTCCTCGAGCGTCATCGATGCGAAAAGCCTTCCCCACTTCTCTGGCCGTAGGCCGGAGAGAATGAATCGAGTTTGAAGAGATCAACTCCTCAATGTCATCTTCCATCTCGTCGGGCAACTTGAATCCATCATAGGAGAAAAGCTTGATCCCATTGTCATAGAATGGGTTGTGGGACGCCGATATCATGACGCCAGCGTCGGCCCTCATGGATCGGGTTATGAAAGCGATCGCGGGAGTGGGCATCGGCCCAACAAGAAGCACATCGACTCCCATGGAGCAAATCCCCGAGGCGAGAGCGGTCTCGAGCATGTATCCAGACATGCGCGTGTCCTTGCCAATGACGATGCGATGGCGCCCCCCTTTGTCCTTAAATAGGTAGGCCGTAGCTCTCCCGATTTGCATCGCCATCTCACCGGTCATGGGGTGGACGTTAGCAACACCTCTGACACCATCCGTGCCAAAGAGCTTACCCATCTGTGTGCCTCCACGGATATGGTTGCCCAGTCGTCGTTTGATGGTTTTCCATATAATATCCCCTCATCTAGGTTTGTCAAGCAAAAGGCAGACCAAGGAGTTTCCTCAGTTTTATGAACGCTCATGTCCCTGAGGGACGTTTGCGGTGAAAGTGTGTCAGTATCCCCCGGGCCGTTCCCAAATCCCTTTTCTTGGCTTTTGTCTGATGAAAGTGGAAAAGGAG
>JABAOC010031653.1_pt4 | contig 12497 bp, 7 predicted proteins | sample 7062161 | NCBI WGS metagenome assembly JABAOC01 (sample SAMN14538625, study PRJNA623070) | marine sediment metagenome | biome: marine biome [ENVO:00000428]; feature: marine pelagic biome [ENVO:01000023]; material: deep marine sediment [ENVO:00002113] | place: India: Gulf of Khambhat ... | reverse complement strand
ATGTCGATACGATTTCTCTTGGTCTTGGCAATAGGAACAATCCACAGGCCGGTGGTTCAGGCACAATGTACTTCGATGATATTCGACTGTATCCTCCGGCACCGTAAGCCGTGTGATTTGGCCAGCTCCCATTGCTTCTTGCCCGCTGCCCCGACTCGCGTCGAAAGACGCGGGGGCAGGCGAAGCAAGATATGGTGGCGAGGCTGATGCGAAGCTCTCAAACAAGAGAGCATCGGATTAGCGTTAATTCGGGGCCTATACCGATTTGGTATAGGCCCTTTTCATTGATAGGTGGTTGTTTATTAATTTTTAAATTTTGTATTGCCTTGTGTGTAATTCGCTCTGTGGATAACATCGCTGGGGCGACGACGGGTATATAACCACTAATAAAATTGGTGGGGCGATTATTTGGAGAGTTCTTCCACAAAAAGCCTACCCTTTCAAATTAGTATTGTTAATATAGGCCGCCATGTACGCATTTATATCCATCATAATATCTTTGGCTGTGCTGGTAACGCTGCTTCGGCTGAAGGTCAAAATCGGCTTGGCTATGGTGATTTCGGCCTGTCTGTCGGCGCTGCTGTTGGGTGTTTGGCCGTGGGATGTCGGGCGGACATTGATTGGGGAATGGCAAAGCCAACCGTTGACACGAACCACCGGTTATCTTTTCGTGTCGCTGACCGCCCTGCTGCTGCTGGTCAATGTCATCGGTGCGGCGATGGAAGAGATCGGCCTTTCTCAACGGCTGGTACCCGCGATGCAGGGTCTGTTCAAAAGCCGCAGGTTTGCACTGGCACTGATACCGCTGATGATGGGGATGCTGCCCACGCCCGGCGGTATCATGCTATCGGCACCGATGGTGCGCGAGGCTGGTGATAAAATCGGGGTCGAGCGCAGCCGACTGGCCGCCATTAACTTCCTGTTCCGGCATCAATGGGAACCGGTCTGGCCGCTTTTTCCAGTGGTGCCTTTTATTCAAAGCATGCTTGGTATCTCAGCACTTACTCTTTTTTGCTATCATATTGTGTTATCCGGTGCGGGTATTGTTGGTGGTATTATTGTGCTGCTAATGTTCGGTATACCGCCGAAACGTCCCGAACACCGGCAGGTCAAGCGTCACATAGGTCATAACCTGCTTGACTTCCTGCACGCCTTTTGGCCTATCGCGTTTACCGCGGTTTTATATATTGCCTTTGACTTGCCGCCCGCGGTTGGTATCTTTTTGGCCATTGTCGGATTGCTGATGATACACAAAGTTTCCCTTAAGCGATGGCTGTCTGTCTTCAAGGCGGCCCGCGAGCCGGATATGGTCCTGCTTATTTTCGGCGCGCTGTTTTTTAAGCTCAACCTCGAGACCAGCGGCGCCATCGGCAGTGTCGTGGAATTTCTCACAAGCGCCCATGTGCCGCCGTATTTGCTGCTGTTCGGCCTGCCGATGCTGGTCTGCTTCACGACAGGAGTAACGATGCCGACCGTAGCGATTACCTATCCGTTCCTTATCGCCTTTATCGGCACCGGTTCCGAGGCGAGGATGGGGCTGGAAGGATTGGCCTTTTCCGGGTTGCTTTTCGGCCTTTGGCTCACACCCGTCCACCTCTGCCTGGCCCTATCGGCGAGTTATTTTCAAACTTCGCTGCTCAAAATCATCTTTAAGTTGCTGCTGCCAACAGCAGGTGTCGCCATTGCCGGCATATTGATGGCAATCTTAGGTAGCTAAACAGGTTCATTTTGTTGACGAAGATTCCTAAGATGGTAAGATTGGGCCGGAATATGGGAATGTAATCAAATAATAGCGTTCGGCAAAAGAGATAAAATTGATTGGAATCGATAATATCTTTGAAGTTATTTTTTTTGTGGGTTTTGTTGTAGGCTCGGTTATACGCAAGGTATATACGGTCGGGTGCAGAGGCGGCAAAAGCGTAGATAAACGCAAGAGCGTGGTTGATATTGTTCTGATTGGCACTGCGGGTGTGGGGATGGTCCTACCTTTGTTCTATTTATTTACGCCTTGGCTGGACTTTGCGAATTATGACCTGCCGGGATGGTTGGGCTGGATAGGAACTGCGGTCTTTGCCGCGGCCCTTTTTATGTTATGGAGGTCACACGCTGACCTCGGCCGCAACTTCTCGGCAATACTGCAAATCAGAAAGGAACACTCACTGGTAACAAACGGCATATATCGCTATATGCGACATCCGATGTACGCGGCCCACCTGCTGTGGGCGATTGCACAGGGACTGTTGTTGGAGAACTGGTNNACGTATCTTTTCCGGGCCCCGAAAGAAGAACAGATGATGCTCGAGCACTTCGGAGAAGAATACCGCGAGTATATCAGCCGAACCGGCAGGATTATTCCAAACTTTCCGGGCAAGACAAGCGGGAGAGATGGTCTTTCTTAGCCAACGGTGATTCACTTTGAATATCATTTAAGCATGGACGTTTCAAGATATTGCCAAAACTGTGGCGGGGTGGTATCCTTAGTACATTAGCCAGAGTTGCTCATTTTGTATTGATAGAAGTAAAGGCCGGGGCCTGCAGATGTCGACCAGGATTGTGCGGGAATCGGCAGTGTGAGGAGAGAGCTTATGGTAATTAGTCGGCGGACATTCATTTTAAATTCGGCCCTGACGGCCTTCATCGGATTTAGCAAGCTAAGTGCAGAACCCTCCAAGAAGAAAACGACACCATCTATTAAATTCAAGATACGGATTCTCACAAGAGGCCCGAAGCATCATTTCTTTGGGTATTACGGAATCTGTCCCTGGAACAAATCGTGCCGATATCTTGTCTGTCTGGAAAGCAGCTTTCAGGACCGTATGCCCTCCTTAGGTGAGGCGGCGGCCATTGGGCTGGTGGATTCGAAGACCGGTGAATTCAGCAAAGTTGCGGAGACGCGTGCCTGGAATCTGCAGCAAGGGGCAATGCTGCATTGGAATCCGCTCAATCCTGAAAATGAAATCATCTATAACGACCAGCAAGGCAATGATATCGCATCAGTTATTCTAAATGTGAAATCGGAAAATAGACGTATTCTGCCGCGAGCGGTGAGTGCCGTTAGCCATAACGGCAAATGGGCATTAAGCCTGACCTACGGCAGACTGGGGCGGCTCCGGAAAGTTGTCGGCTATGGAGGAGCAAAAGACCCCAATCCCGATAGTCCCGGGCCGGACAACGACGGCATTTTTCTAATGGACCTTTCGACGGGTAAGAGCAAGCTGGTTGTCTCCATCGCGGAGGTCTATGAGCGACTGGTCAGGAAGTATCCGCTCTTGCGGGGCCGACATATGTGGTTTAACCACACAGTCTTTAATAAGAATGATACCCGGTTCTTCTTTCTTGCACGAGCTAACCTGCCACCCAGAGAGCGCAGATATACCGCCATGTTTACAGCGAATCTGGATGGCTCCGAGCTGCGAGAAGTGGTTCCTTTTGACAAGAGAGTCTCGCACTTTGACTGGCGCAACAACAAGGAAATCATCGCAACTTTTTCGATGGATGGGCCGGACCGCAAGCACGTACTCTTTACAGACGGTAAAGCAGACTATAGGGTCATAGGTGAGGGCTTTTTGGATTTCGACGGGCATTGCAGTTTTTCGCCGGGCCAAAATTGGCTCGTAACAGACCATAAGCATCACGACACAATGGAGCAGTCTCTGCTAATTTACAACCTACGAAGCAAACAAAAACTCGTGCTGTGCAGGTATAGCATGAGGGAGAAAAAATATATGTCAGGTGATATGCGCTGTGATTTTCATCCGCGCTGGAACCACACGGGAGACAAGATATGCTTCGATGCAATCGAGCCCGCAAATGGGACCAGGCAGCTTCACATCGTGGATTTGAAAGGTCTGTGACCTGTAGGGAAGGGCACTTTTAAAAAGTTCTGTACAGAAGCACTGTGAATTCATCTATAAAGAATCACCCATAGAGATAATAGACAGAGACTCTGGCTGTTTCGAACGGATTTACCAGCTTGAGATGTGCGTTAGGCATACCGCCAACCCTGTTCCAGCCAGGCGTATTCGTGACCAGTTATACAGGTGCGGGCAAGTTCCTTGAGTCGTTTGCGTCGGTCGGGTGAGAGCTTCGTCCAGGANNTAGTCGTGGCTGGTGATGCAGGCGCCGGCAACTTTTTTGAGTCGTTCGCGCCGGTCGGGTGAAAGCTTCGTCCAGGAGGCGCTTAAGTTCTCTCGGACCTGTTCGATGGTGTGGACACCACATGTGCAGATGTCGACGAGTTTGTTCTCCAGCACGAAGGCAATCAAGTCACGGGGCAGGCCGGCGTCAGCGCCTTTGAGGTCGCGATTTTCCAAGAGAGCACCACGGATGAAAGGCTTGATGGTAATCACTCCTAATCTCTTTTTCTTGGCCGCCGGCAGCAGCTTTTCGGCAGCGCGATGCCGTATATTATAGGGTATTGAGCAAGTGTCGAAGTAATCACCAAACTTCTCGAACGCCTCCAGGAACAGTTCGGGCGTGAAGTGGCAGCCGAATCCGGTAAACCGAATCTTTCCCTGCTGTTTTAGTTTGTCGAGCGCTTCGATTGAGTATGACATGTCCCAATAGCCGGACTGCGGCGTGTCATTCGCGGTATTGCAGAGCAGGCAGAGGTCCACATAGTCGGTTTGCCATAGCTTCAGGCGCTCCTCGGTCCATTTGTATATCTCCTGTTTGTCGGCTTCGATGCCCTTCATTTTGTGGGAAACGCGGATGGAGACGATGAATTTGTCTCGCGCTTTTAGCCTTTTGAGCGCCTCGCCGGGCACGCTGGATTCTTCCAGCGGTGTGCAGGAATCAAGAAAATTCACTCCCATTTCCATCGCCTCGGCAATCATTCGGACGGCCTCATCAATAGTAGGCCTGCGATGCCCACCCTGGCCATCGGGAACCCGCTTGTACGCCCAGCTATGGCCTCCGATTCCGATTTCAGAGATGCGCAGACCGGTCTTGCCGAGCACTCGATATTTCACTTTATGGTCAGTCGTTTTCGAGCCGTTCGCTTCTGATGCCAATACCGATTGTGCATCCCCTAAAAAAGGTGCCGCTATTCCTCCAGCCATACCGAGCCCGAACTGTTTAAGGAACTGCCTGCGTGTCGAGCCGCCCGTCCTCCGTAGTCCCGATTTTATCGGGACGGAGGATGGGGCTTTGGTCTGGTGTTTCGATATGCGGTCGGTCATTCTATATGTCCTCCAAGCGTTTCGATATCTGTACCGAGATTCTACACCATTCTTCTCTGGGTTGCAAGGGATTCTTTGGGTCTAAGTTGCCTACGCTCCATAGCTTCAGCGACGGAGCTTCGATTCGAGGAGAAAAGTGCCGGGCCATTGTCTTGAAGCTTGGAGTCTAAAGATGACTAAAATCTCCAGATAAGACCTACACTCAGGGCATCAGCCGACTCTGTTTGCTGGTACTCGATGTTGAAAGAAAGGTCTTCGGCAATATCGACCTGGGCGCCGATATAACCGCCGAAATTAGAACTCTCATCGACATTCCAGGAGTATTTCGAAGTTAAAAGACCTCCTCCACTCACTTCATTAAACTCATCGTCCAAATCGCCAACAACGAAGTGGAAGAACGGACCGCCATAAATCGAAATATTGTCTGCCAGCTTGTAAGTAGGGCCTACTGCGACCTGAATTTCCGTAATACTCATCTCAACGAGGTCAGCCGCCGCCCAGTGTGCTGCGCTTAGTCTTCCGTCAAATTCAGCCCAATTGGCTTGAAACAGTCCACCTAATTTCAGGTTGTCATCTTCGTAAAAGGTTGCTTTGATACCGCAGCCAACGGTGAAGTCGGCGTGACTATCAAATTCTTCTGCATCTTCCCAAATCGAGTCGCCAAACGTGGCGGTTGTTCCGCCCAGACGCAGGAATACATCCAAGCCTTCAATGATACCGTATCCAAGGTTGAAATAGGCCTTGTTGGTTTTGAAATTTTTGAGTGTCAAGGGTTCAGCATTCCCTGCGTCATAAAACAAACCATCGAGGTGCTCAATCCATATACCATCGTCCAATTTTAAGTCCATCGTGCCGTATGAGTATTCAATCCCCTCTTTGAGCTGTCCTTGTCTGAGGCCGGCCGTTGGGGGCCCCATCGGGTCCAGGGCAAAGGCAGCCGAATGTCCCACCAAAAGTACAAAACCTAACAACCAAATACTCCTGATATTTCCGGCCTTTGATAAAAATCTTTCCCATTTCATATTTAATCTCCTCTCTTTTTCTTTAACCATAAAAAATTGATTACACTCCGTGGCTGCGAAGTTACTCTTATCATCAGCCTCTATATAAATAAGGCGTCTCACCATAAAAAGGTAACGTACTTGTCGAGATTTTTTCTTGCACTGCGGCGTGACATCTCCTGCGTGATTGAGTTACGGTACGAAGCTGCTCTGCTTCGAATCCGTTTTTGACAAACTGTCTATTGAAGAGCTAATATTTTTTTCGCCATCCATTCCGTTACCAACTGTCAAGTTACTGCCTTTTATATATAGAGCTTTGGAAGACGGCTGAATCAAAATGATGCAGCCGAGATAGGCGGTGCGAAAAGAAGGGAGGTTTCTGACATGATAGTACTACGATTCATACAAAAATGGTTGTGTAAATTCTGGGCTTCGGGCGAGAGCTTATCAATGGGAATTGACTCACACAAATGGGAAAGCAAAATCGAGATTTTGGGTCGTTTGTCGAGCAGATGTTATTAAATGCCAAAGTTGAACAAGTTGGATGAGAGGGGCAGGCACGGCAGACGAAACAAAATATTGCACGAAATGCTTCTTTAATCAGCCAAATCTGGTAAAATCATTACATATAGACTCGGCGGCGTAGCTGGGCAACGTCTATCTGAGAAATATCAGTTAGGGACTTTCCATAAATCCAAGTGAGGTTTTGAAATGAAAAAGAAGATTACACTCATTTTTGTTCCGGCTCTTCTTCTTTTGCTCATATCAAGTTCATTTGGTCAGCGCAGAGAAGCTCAGCCCGTTCAATTCAAGAAAATATCCGATAGCCTCTTCGAAATTTCAGGTGGACGGGGTGCAGGCGGGGGAGCATACATCGGTGATAACGGGGTCCTCGTGATTGACGCCAAAATGGATAAAAAATCAGTAGATAGCGTTATCGACGGGATTAAACGGATTACCGATGAGCCAGTAAAGTATCTTGTTAATACTCATAGTGACGGTGACCACATAACGGGAAATCGGTACTTTCCTACATCGGTAACTTTTGTCGCCCATCAGAATTGCCGAAAAGAATTTTTTCATCCGAGGAGAAATGGAAGCCCATCGGAATGGAATAAGCCTGAATTAGCACCTTTTGTGCCTTCAATAACATTTCTCGACAAGATGAATATTTATCTTGGCTCGAAAAAGGTGGAGTTATGGTATTTCGGGGTTGGGCATACCACAGGAGATACTGTTGTTTATTTTCCCGAAGAAAAGACAGCTTTTATAGGGGACCAGATATTTTTGACAAGACCCCAGCTTATCCATTCTTATAAAGGTGGTAATTCCTTTGAGCACGTTGAGACGCTCACCAAAATGCTTCAAACAATAGATGCTGAAAAGTTTTGCAGCGGTCATAGTGATACGACAGACCGGCAGGGAGTAAGGAATCATATCGACCAGATGAAAAGGCGGCAGGAAAAAGTTGCAGCCTTAATTCGAGAGAGAAAGAGTATAGAAGAAATAAAAAGCGAATTTAATGAAAATGAGGCCAGATTAATCGAGAGCATATATAATGATATAAGAAAACGCTCTGGGCGGTAGAATCCTTAATCGGCTTATGATAGCTTCCTACCGATGGAGGGCGTTTTTAATTTTCTTGCCAAGGCGATGGGGAGAAAACTCTGAACAGGCCGAATCCGCTGTAAATGTTCATTTCTGCATGAACTCGATGCACGAGACAGACCTGTGGGGCAAGGTTGCTGTCAGCATCTTGCCGTCAAAGTGTATATCTTTCTGAGTTATCCGGCCGATTTGTCTGGGCTCATCCGGTTCAGGGACATCGTTAAGGCGTCCCTGCAAAACGTGGTGTACCGCACGGCCCTCAAGGCGGCCAAAAGCAGAAACATCGACTGTGATATCTACCGATTGTTCAAAGCTTCGGTTGATGGCATGAAAATAGATATGTCTTTGACCTGCCGTCGCCAGTGCGTCAATGTAGGCGACCTTTCCTTTCGGCCTAATGCCACCCATTCGATATGGCTGTTTGTATGTTGGCACGTTCCTGCTCACGAGAGCAAGCAATTTATCTCCGTGGTGCTTCGAGTAGAACATGGTTACCTGGCCGGAAGGCATGTAGAAAGGGGGAACCTTACCTTCGGCATCTGCTTTTATGCTCGTGATGCCCCAGGAATTACCTACGAGCATAGATTGGCAGCCCAGCTCAATCACATCCGCCGCTCGCATAAAAGCGTGAAGATATCCGGCGGCGCCAAGTCCCTTGGCGAAACTCGAATTTAACGCCGCCCCGGGGCCATTGTACCTCCACCAGCCGTTCCAATTCCATTCGGTCACTGCAACCTTGTAGCCGAGCCTTCGTGCGGCGTTTATGCCGGGGTGATTAATAATCGACCGGCCATTTTCATCGAACCATGTTACAGCTACCCAGGCCCGCCAGATTTCGTCGGCTGAAATCTCATGTATCGGGACTTCTTTATCACCTTTCACCACTTTCGTAATGGCCCAGGGTGAATAGAAATGTGTGGCGAAATAAGATATTTTGTCCCCCAGTTGTTCGTGCACCTGTCCAACAATCCCGGACATATTGCCATCGTGGCCATCGACGATAATTTCAATAGAAGGGTCAACAGACCGCATCGCTTCAATATATGCGGCCAGACACTCAAGGTAAAACTGAGGTGCCGTATCGGGTAAAATCTGCTTTAACTGCTTTATGAAAGCCCAGGTTTCATTACCGATTTGAAAATATTTCACTTTATAGGGTTCGGCCCGGCCATTTCCGGCCCGCAGGGACGGCCAATTGTACATACCTTCCGGCAGCTTCGCTCCAACAGGTGCGTTGCAATAAGCAACTAAGGCCGCCGCGTGCATGGCAGCTTCTTTTAAGGGCTTTTTCCTGAGCAGAGCATCTCGGAAATTCACTACAAGGATAGCTTGTGCGCCGACATCTTCACAAAATTGAAGGAACTCATCATAGCCGAAGTTATTTGTCACCTTGTGTCCGCGATGGCCAGTGCTGACAGGTCGCTGAGCCGCTCGGCCTGGAACGTTATCGACCATATCGCGCCAATCCAGGAAATCCACATCGGTCCCGCCGGGGAATCTGATAACCGGTATTTCCATTTCCTTCAGTAGATCCAGCACACGGGGCTGGATTTTCCGGGTGCCGGGAATTAGTGCCCCCTCGACGCCGATTTCACCCCAGCTTGGCCTTTCCATAAACTGGCCGAATATGCGCGGGTCAATCTTGTGGAGAACCTCTCTTTTTATACTAAACGAGATGTCCGACGAATCCGCACGGCTAACGTCTCTCGAAGCGCTTATTCCAGCACCGTGCTTTCGGAGCAGTTCGACAGTCTCCTTGTTCCTCCTCTCCAGTGCCAACTGTATCGGTGTTTGTCCCAACGAAGTCTTTGCATTGATGTCAGCCCCTTTGGATATTAACAATTCAACCACATCCGCTCGGTCGTGATAAGCTGCCCAGTGTATGGGCTCGTAGTCCCATTTATCCTTTGCTCTAATATCAGCGCCGTTGGCAATGAGTAGTTCTGCTACATTCTTATGGCCAAATCTTGCAGCATATTGCAAAGCCGTAAACTCATAATTATCATCCCTTTCATCGACCTTGGCGCCTTTAGCCAGAAGCACGTTGGTAATATCTTGGTTCCCATTTAGAGCCGCATAATGCAAAGCTCCAAGACCATTTTTATCCTTCCAGGCAAAGCCTGCATCCCCTGCAAGGAGTAATTTGGCTACATCATTATTATCCAAATAAAGAGCCCAGTACAAGAGCGGCATGCCATCGCTATCCTCGACATTGACATCGGCGTCCTTGGTAATGAGTAACTTTGCCGTATCCAGATCTCTTTGCCAAATTGTATAGTACAGCGGTGCATGCCCGTCTTTATCCTTGGCATTGACATCGACGCCCTTTTGAATCAGCAGTTCCGCTATATCCCTGCGCCTTCTACTAACCGCGTCATGAAGTACCGTCCAATAACCTTCACCCACATTGATATCGGCGCCTCTAGCGATAAGTAGTTCGACCATCTCTATGCTGCCGGATGCAGATGCTTGCTGCAAAGGCGTCCAGTTATTGCCAGGATTGACATCCGCGCCATGATCAATCAGATACTCAGCTACAGGTATATGATTATTATCAACCGCGACGCATAACGGAGGCCAATATTTCCTGCCTGCATTGACATCGGCACCTGCTTTGACAAGTAACTGTACCACTTCCATCTTTCCTACTTCGGCTGCATAGTGTAGTGGAGTCTTTTTCTTTTCATCTTCGGCGTTAATATCGGCTCCCTTTGAAATGAACAGTTTGACCTGCTCAATATCACCATTGGCCGCAGCTTGATGTAACTGATACACTTGCTTTTTCAGCATAAACTCGCACTTTTCTTGTTCTATCGGATTTGGCAGCCACGGCAGTATAATTCGTGTTGCCTGTTCGCCGCCGTGATAGACAGTTTGTTTCGCGATTACCAAGGTGGTATCAGCGTTCTGATTAGCTGCCGTATTATGGTTTCGGTCGTAATTGGGAAAGTCAGAACTGGTAATATCCAGGCGAATTCGATGCCCTGGCAGGAATGCATTCGAGGTTGGACTCATAAGGATTGTATATTTAACCTTTTTGCCTGGCTTGAGTAGCGTCGGTTTGTCCAAGCCTTCGCGATACCGCGCCCGCACCATGCCCACGGAAACGTTACGCGCCAACCCATCCGGAGCCACGTCGATCAGCCTTACGAACCAGTCGGTATCAGGAGCTGACGATGTAGCGTATAGCTCAACTACGGGATTACCCGTAACTTCAACACGGTCTATAAGGGGTTCAGTCTGGTAGACAAGGATATCTTCCCGCTTCGCCAACGGGCGTTGATCAACGGCTCTTATCAATGATGAAATGCCGTAAAGCGACGGCACGGGATCTTTTGGATCGTAAACGTATTGGTCTGTGCCTGACTGACCCGGTTTTTCCTCGACGAGATTTCCACCGCCGGTTGGGGTATTAGCGCGACCGTCGCTTATCAAGAATAAGGTTTTCTCCTTCGTTCTTCGCAATGGCCAACATTGTTCATCCCGCCACTTGTTGTCGCCCATGACGAAGATTTTAACTGGCGGATCTTTGTCCATGGCGTTAGGCTTTCCTTTAAGCCAGTAGTCGAACCAGCGGATTCTCAGGGCCGTGATATCCAGCGAAGCCTCCGGACCGAAGTCAATACTGCCATAACGACGCTCACCAATGGCATGGTGGCTCCAAGGGCCAATGATTATCCGCGATCCATTGCGAGCCACCTTGGTCTTCGCTTCCTTAACCATCGTTTGGAATAACAGCACCCTGGCGCTGTTATAGTCATGCCAGCCAGTGATATCGAGATTAGGGACCGAGATATCCTTGCAGCCTTCATCCAATCTCCACGGATCGAGGTGAGGATTCTTCAGCCAGTACTTAACAGCCCCAGTCTCATCTCCGAAAACATCGCGAGGCAAATCGAACCAGGGGAGGAAGTTGAGCCACTTTTCTGACTCCCCTGAATGCCACAGTTTGCGGGCTTCTAATACAGTATGTACTCCCGGCTGATTTGCCCGTCGTTGCATATCAGGAACCATGTTGACCATCCACCACGGCAATTCGGGTCCGGGACGGATCGTGCCAGGCCCTTCTGCGGGAGGAAAACGAGCCGGAATACTGCACGCGGACATGGCCAAAAGCGATGGTGGACGCAGCGGTGCCAACCTCCATTGTAGAAATGCTGGATAGGAGACCCCGAACGTTCCTACTTTTCCGTTCGAGCCAGACAGCTTGGCGGCCCACTCGACGGTGTCGTAACCATCCTCGGCATCATGTGTCTTGAACCGCATGTACGACTCATATTTCCCATTGGATGCGTATCGTCCACGAACATCCTGGCAGACAACAATGTAGCCGGCTTTGACGAATCGATTGAAATTGCCACCCTTGCCATAAGGTGTGCGTTGCACCAACACAGGATAAGGGCCTCCACGATCCGGCCGATGCACATCCGCTCGCAAAATAGTCCCATCTCGCATAGGAACAGGTACATTACGTTCAATGATTACTCCTAATTCTTCAGCTTCCGAACCGTTGAGAATGCTGCAGAATAATGTTAAAGTTATTATCTCGACAAAAAGATATGTTTGATATTTCTTTACCATATCGCCTACTCTCTTGCATTGAACGACGAGTTGTTAACCCCGCACCAAAACGTACTTTGCTTTTTTGCTGTTTTCGTTTTTTAACAACATGCTTTTCTCGTGTCCGTTTTGGTGCGGGACAAATTCA
>JABAOC010002464.1_pt3 | contig 12502 bp, 9 predicted proteins | sample 7062161 | NCBI WGS metagenome assembly JABAOC01 (sample SAMN14538625, study PRJNA623070) | marine sediment metagenome | biome: marine biome [ENVO:00000428]; feature: marine pelagic biome [ENVO:01000023]; material: deep marine sediment [ENVO:00002113] | place: India: Gulf of Khambhat ... | reverse complement strand
TCCTATCGATATATCGTCGATATCATATAACTCAAAGGAAAGTTGACGCCTCACGACAGTATCCATTCCCACCTGAACGTTCAGCGTATTATTAAACACGACACTGCCGCCTGAGCGGATCAGGGTGGCGCCTTTGACAGTCAGTGTATTACTGTTGCGGCTGATTACATTTCCAGAAACAACATCCAGCTCTCCGCCGGGTACGCTGGATCCGGCATACACATGGCGTGCCTCAAATCGCGCTGGATTGAATTTAAGGTCACCCACGACAATAATGGCTGTCAATGCCTGCATACCGTCCAGTGCGGTTAAACCGGCCTGCCCTGTATAGACCTCTTCGTTGATTTCGTAAATAGTCTCATCATTGGTTCTGACTTCAAGTGTGCCAAAATGTTCATCCCCACCGGATATGATGTGGATAAAGGGGCGGATAATGACCTCAAAGGTTTCCCCAGTGACATCCACTTCTTTGAGCGGTCCTCGCAGTCTGTGAATTTTAGGCGCTTCGGGATTCAGTTCAGCCATCAGAAATGGCTGCACGGTCAGAACCGGTGAACCGGATATGTCAAATTCGACATTATTAGATGCATTCAGATTGAAGTCCAGAGTGAGGTGAGCCGGGATGCCCGGTGCAATCAGAAGTGAATTTCGGCCTTCTAAGCGCACAGACACTTCGAGGGTTGTGATCGGATTGCCGTCTTCATCGAGAATGCTTTCCACTTTAACCGCATTGCCGTCTACATCTTCGACCCAGATATCTGAATCTTGATAATCCAGCATCAGAGTGGCTTCGGTGTAAAAACCGGAAGGGATAGTGGCCGCTGTCAAAAATTCCGTCATTTCTGTGTATTGCGAAAAATCCACTCGGGTTGAAAGGGGCAGGGTATCCACAACAGCGCCATTGACCTTGGTTAAAGTGAGATACACCACGTCTACTGTATAGTTAACAAAATCGCCCTCGTCGTCTGTCAGGCCGATCACTATTTCGCCAAAACTCTCCTCTTCCTCTCCTTCTTCGATCCCGATGTCACAACCGGATAGTATGAAAATTGTCGCCATGAATAGGAATAAAGTCAGCACAGAAAGAAACCGTTTCCAAAAATTGTCTGAAGATTTGATGTTTTTGGTCCAAGTCATTGGAACACCTCCTTAACCTTACTTTGCTTGATTAGACAAATATTATTGAAAATCCTTGGAACAAAAAAGCGAAAACAATTTTACTCAAGAAATCTCAATAGAAAAAGGGAATAGTGCAAGAACAAGATTTTAAATTGGAGGAAATCTGTTTGAATTCATCTCAACTTGAATCGGGCTAAACACATCAAGCATATTAGTCACAATATGGATCTTTTCCCATCGTGATGCGGAACAAGCCATACCATCATTTCATCTCAGCCGATATTGTGATGATAATTCGCATTTTTTCATTAAATTTGATTTTTTATTCAGAATATGTAACACTAACAAACAATGCGACTTAAGTTTCTTTGATTCAGCACAAAATCCCAACTTCTTACGCGCTTTTTTTGTGTTGTATTATTTTTTCGCATTAAGGAGTTTTTGTTCGCGCCTATCCTGATTATGGGAGGAGAGAGACGAATCTCTTGAGGAGTTTTTAGACAATTCGTGAGAAGAATCAAAATCTAGCATATCCAAACAGGATTTCACTCATTTACGTGGATGGGGGGGATTTATATATTTTTAAGGAGTTATGATGAAATTTATGAAAAGATTGTTTGTTGTGACTTTCATAATTTTATGTTTTTGTTCTTTTTTACATTCAACAAATGTCATTATAATTGCAGTTGACACATTAAGAGTAGATCATCTCGGGTGTTACGACTATCCAAGGAATACAAGCCCAAATATTGATAAGTTTGCAGAGGACAGCATTAAGTTTCTTAACTGTTATACACCTTCGCCTCTGACAACTCCCGCATTTGCCTCTATGTTATCGTCTCTGCCTCCTTATATGCACGGAGCAAAAAGAAACGGGATGTCTGTATTTGATAGAATTAAGATCTTGCCCCAGTTTTTAAAAAGGCAAGGTTATTACTCTGGCGCTTTTGTTTCAAATTGGACGTTGAAGAAGAAATTAACAGGACTTAACAGAGGATTTGATACATACACCGAGGTTCTCCATAAGAAAAGGTGGTTTGGAATTATGAATCCAGAGGGCAAAGCCCCAGAAGTAAATAAAGGCGTTTTCAAATGGCTTCACAGAAATTCAGAGAGAGAATTTTTCCTCTGGGTTCATTACACAGAGCCTCATGCTCCTTATGTTTATCATAAGGAATTTGATTTTGGATACAAAAAAGTCATCCCTTCAATCTATCCAAAAGGAAGTGATTTTAGAAAAATAAGAAAATACGACACTGAAATTGGCTATGATGATTTTTATATCGGAGAATTGATTAAGAGGCTGAAAAATCTTGGCCTTTACCAAGAATCTCTAATTATATTTATGGCAGACCATGGAGAGAGCTTCGGTGAGCATAATTATTACCGACATGGAAGGAAATTATATAATTCCTGTCTTCATGTCCCCTTGATCGTAAAACTGCCTGGGAATAAGAATGCGAATTCAGAAATTAAGGAAAATGTTTCTCTATTGGATATCGCTCCAACAATTCTATCAATCCTGGAATATCCAATTCCGCAAGAACTGGAAGGAATGAATTTGTTTGATTCAGATAGTGGGGAGAGAGTTCTTTATTTTGAGGCCTACAGGGGAGCTGTTCATGAAAAAAGGGGAGATATATTTCATCTAAAAGTGGAACCTATCCGGTATGGATTACTAAAAAATAATTATAAATTGATTTTTGACAAAAGATTTGAAGCTTATGATATCGCGAAAGATAAGTTTGAACTTAAAAATATTTATACGAATCCAGATAAGAAAATGGAAGCGATGACGGATATGCTGAAAAGATTTATTTTAAGAATTCAAGAATTTATCAAGTACAGCAAGAAATACCTTAAACAAAGATCAAAACTCTCGAAAGAGGACCTTGAGAAGCTGAGATCTCTTGGCTACATTAAAAAATAAACTCGAAGAACTCAAAACTTACACAGTGGTTATCTGATGGCTTGCGGAAAAAGAAGCGGCAAGGCGGCAAAAGGGAGTTTGATTCCTAATTTCTTAGATGTTATACAAACTTAATTAGTGATACGAACAAAGGTATGTTCGTACGCTTTAAAAGGAGACAGGTCATATGAAGAGTCTGGATGATTACATTCCTATTGTTGGAGACAAGATTATAGCAAATATTTATCAAAAAGCTCACCGGCTTATCAATAAACATATTGTTCATATAAATTCTACAGGCCAGGGAGGCGGTGTTGCCGAAATACTGAGTAGTCTTGTTCTTTTGATGAATGATATTGGAGTAGACACAGGTTGGAGAGTTTTGTTAGGCCCTTTGGATTTTTTTTCTGTCACAAAGAAATTTCATAATGCCCTTCAGGGTGGTCAAATTAATTTATCAGCCAACAAAAAAAATCTCTATCTGGATATAAATAATAATTTTTCCAAGTTTACTCATCTGGATCACAATTGTGTTATCGTTCATGATCCCCAACCCCTCCCTTTGATCAAATTTAACAGGAAAAAACAGCCATGGATTTGGAGATGCCATATTGATATCACTCAACCGGACAAGGAAACATGGAACTATATCAAGCCTTTCATTCTCAGGTATGACATGATGATAATTTCAAGCAAATGTTTCAAAAAGGATGATCTTTTTCTTGAACAGCGAATTATTCATCCTTCAATTGATCCTCTTTCTACAAAAAACAGGGATTTATCAAATGACACTATTTTAAAGGTGCTTAAAAAATTTAATATTCCGACTGATAAACCCCTGATAACTCAGGTTTCTCGTTTTGATCCCTGGAAGGATCCTGAGGGAGTACTGAGAGTGTTTGAAACTGTAAAAGAGGAGGTGGACTGCCGTCTTGTGTATTGCTATAACTTGGCTCCGGATGATCCCGAGGGGATGGTGATATACAAAAAAATAGAGAAGAAAGCCCGAAAATATTTGGAAAGAGGAGATGTTTTAATTGTTTTAGGAGATAACCAGATATTAGTGAATGCCCTGCAGAGGAAATCTTCGGTTATCCTTCAAAAATCCACAAGAGAAGGATTTGGCTTAACAGTGAGTGAGGCTCAATGGAAAGGAATTCCTGTGGTTGCATCAAAAATCGGCGGGATTCCAGAACAGGTTGTTAACAATAAAACGGGATTCCTTGTAGACCCCCAGGATATTGATGGATGTGCTGAGAAAGTGATTGCTCTCCTCAAGGATAAAAATCTGGCTAAAGAAATGGGGCGCCGAGGGAAAGAATTCGTAAGGGATAACTTCCTTATTACACGGCACTTAATGGATTATCTGACGCTTTTGATAGATGTTTTAGACAATTATTGACCTTGTAACTCTTTTTTCTTCCCGAATGAATTCTTTCTCAATGGTGAGATCAAGAGACGAATCTTTCTTTGGTCCATTCATGTATATATGTTTTGCAAATCAATTGGTTAAGACTCCGATGAAGCGAAGGCAAAAAAGCGATCGATTTGAGTTCATTTGAAATAATCCTTCTCCAGGAGGTGAATGAATAAAAAATGGAAAAAAATAAAAAATCGAACGGCAAAATTATTTTTATTTCTAATAGACTGCCTGTATCAATAGGCAAAAGGAAGGATGGGCTGAAAATACAACAGAGTCCGGGAGGGCTGGCTACCTGTTTCCGTTCCATTCAAGAAGATGGAAAAGCTATTTTTGTGGGTTGGCCTGGCTATTGGCCTGCGAATGACAAGGAAAAAAAATTCATCGAGAATGACCTAATAAATCACCACCAGAGCTATCCTGTCTTTATTTCGCCCACCGTAATGAGTAAATATTATTCTGGTTTTTCGAATAGAACCCTTTGGCCCCTTTTTCATTATTTTTCTACTTATTGCGATTATGAAAAATCAGAGTGGGAGGCTTACAAAGCCGTTAATCAAAAAATTTTTCAGAAAGTTTTTGAATTAGCTGATCCTCAAGATATCTTATGGGTTCATGATTATCATCTTATGCTTCTTCCCTCTTTGATCAGAGAAGCTCTCCCTCAAAGTTCTATCGGGTTTTTTCTTCACATCCCTTTTCCTTCTTCTGAGGTATTTCGTATACTACCCTGGCGGAAGGAAATTCTTAGGGGTCTCCTCGGAGCTGACCTCATTGGCTTTCACACTTATGAATATGCCCGGCACTTTTTAAGCAGCGTGTTGAGATTGTTGGAGTATGAACACGAGTTTGGAACGATCCATGTAGACAACAGGATTGTAAAGGTAGAGAATTTTCCCATGGGAATTGATCCGCATCGCTTAGAAGAGCTTTTGCACCAGCCTCCAGTACAGAAAGAAATCAAAAAGCTCGAGAAGAAAATTTGCACGGAGAAGAGGAAGATCATTCTTAGCGTTGACCGATTGGATTATTCCAAGGGAATCCCTCAACGATTAAAAGGCATTGAGCTGTTTTTAGAAAAAAACTCCGATTGGCACGAAAGATTTACTTGTATTATGTTGTGTGTTCCCTCAAGGACTAAAGTTAGACAATATTCTCTTCAGAAAGAAGAGATTGATCAACTCGTCGGTAGAATTAACGGGCGATTTGGCAGGCCGGGTTGGATCCCTATCCATTATATGTACCGCTCTCTCCCATTTGAAAAACTTCTGCCTCTCTATTATTTATCCGATGTTGCTTTTGTCACCCCCTTACGCGATGGGATGAATCTGGTGGCTAAAGAATATGTGGCATCCAGAATAAATAATGCGGGTGTGTTGGTTCTTAGCGAGACTGCCGGAGCAGCCTCCGAACTTGGAGAATCCCTGCTTGTGAATGTGAATAATAAAGAAGATCTTGCAGCGGCTTTAGTCCAGGCTCTCGATATGAGTGAAGAAGAACAGGCGGCAAGAATAGAACCGATGAGAAAGCGGCTTTATGAAAATGATGTATTCCACTGGGCGAGAGGTTTTGTGGAAGAAATTAAAGATGTAAAAAAGCTTCAAGCTCAGCGTGAACATCAGATGCTCAACGAAGAATGGAAGAAAAAACTAGGATCTGATTTCAGAAAAAGCAAGAATCGACTTTTGCTTCTTGATTATGACGGGACTTTAGTTTCCTTTGCAAAGGAGCCGGATCAGGCAAAGCCTGATAAAGAATTGATGAGACTCCTAGTTTCTCTTAGTAAGAATCCTCGAAATACTTTAGTTATTGTCAGCGGACGGGATCGTGCAACGCTCGAACAATGGTTGGGAAGCGTTTCATGCGGTCTAGTGGCTGAGCATGGTGCCTGGATTAAAAAAGATACTCATCATGAGTGGGTGAAGCAGAAAAGATTATATGAAGACTGGAAAAAGAAATTAAGGCCTATTCTTAAAGTTTATGAAGTTCGAGTTCCTGGTTCTCTGGTGGAAGAAAAAGAGTATGGGATTGCCTGGCACTATCGAAAAGCCAATCCAGAATTAGGTCAACTGAGGTCAAGTGAATTATTTGATTATTTAAATGAATTTCTGGCTAATACGGACCTCCAAGTGATGCATGGAAACAAGGTAATCGAGGTAAGAGTTTCTGGAATAAATAAAGGGAATGGAGTCATTCCCTGGCTTTCTGAGAATAAATGGGACTTTATTCTTGCTTTGGGTGATGATTGGACGGATGAAGATTTATTTAAAATCTTACCCAATATAGCTTATTCGATCAAAGTCAGCTATGGACCATCTGAAGCCAGGTTTTATCTCGAATCCCCTCAATCAACCAGGGGTTTACTCCATGAGTTGGTTAAAATTCATTAAAAAAATATGGCCCCAAAATTCGCCATCGAGATTGCCACCACAAACCTTATGCCTTAATTTCAGCAAAAATCATCCGGTATTGACATGAAAAAGCGCATTTTTTCATAAAATTTGCTTTATTATTCAAAATATGAAAAGATTATAAAAAAATGCGACTTAAATTTCCTTGATTCAGCACAAAAATCCCAATTTCTTTTAACTTTTTTTGTGTTGTTTCATTTTTTTTGCAAGGAGGTTCATTATGACCCGAAAAGTAAAAAAAGGAGATACGGTAATGCTCCATTACACCGGGCGGTTTAAGGATGGCAAAGTGTTTGATAATTCGCAGGAGCGGAATCCGATTCCAGTTAAAGTTGGAGCCGGAGAGATTATTCAGGGTTTAGAGAGAGCTGTGCTGGGTATGAAGCCAGGGGAGAAGCAAACCGTGACCGTTAAACCTGAAGAAGGATATGGCCATTATAGTGAGGACCTTATTATTGAAATGCCGGAAGAAAGAATCCCAGAGAATATTTCTCCTCAAGAAGGTATGCAACTTCAACTTATCAATGAAGAAGGTCAAAAACTGCCAGTCGTAGTAAAGGAAATACTCGATGATGCGATTAAATTGGATGCCAACCATCCGCTAGCCGGAAAAACACTCGTTTTTGATTTAGAGCTTGTTGAAATAGTCGGAAAATAATGAATTTATTCTCGATTTTTGAGAGAGAAAAGAAAAGGATAAAAGTGTTACCTTTTAAGAAGATTCTCTGGCCAACAGATTTTAGTGAACCATCCTATGATGCGCTGAAAACAGCGCATGAATTGGCTCTGCTCTTCTCTTCCGAGCTATACATAGTTCATGTTGTCACTCCGCTGCCTCCTCTTGTAGATATTCCTCAAGATCGATTGAACTTTGATGTTCCATCATATCTAGATGAACTTCAATTATCCGCAAAAAAATCGCTTCGAGAAATAATCGATAAGAAAATAGAAAAGAAACTGGCAGTGCATGCGGTCGTTCTCCATGGGGATGTAGCTGTGGAAGTCAATCGTATCGCCGAGAGGGAGAATATTGATCTTATTGTTATAGCCACACACGGAACAACAGGCGGGCAGCGCTTCTTTTTTGGATCAGTTACAGAGAAGGTGGCACGGATTGCCTCATGCTCTGTTCTGATTATTCGATCTCCTAACGGAGAGAAATAGATTGGCTAAAGTTTTGTTGTGGATTAAAAGAGAATATTGTAGGCAACGGCGTTTACCTAGAAATATGGAGCAACAGTATTTGTCGTCTTTCGCTTTTAATTAATAAAGGACAAGGACAAATCAGTATGAATGGAAAGATAAACCGCTCTTTTAAAGAGTTGTTAGATGATTTGTTAGAGACGGCAAAATCTAACATATCCGAAGTGGATTCAAGTAAACTGCCCAAAGGAGAAAATAAGAGCAAAAAATATAATGAAGTCATAAGAGATATATTCAATTTTTTTTATGATGTTTGTAGTTTGGCGGCCATTCAGAAGCAACGCTTGCGACTCATAATTAAATATTCTAATGAATCAGATAAAAAAATTATCATGAAAGCAATAGAAGAAAATAAAGATAACATTGATGTGCTCCATTCCATCTTGATGAAAAAAATAAAAAGAGAACTCAATAAAGGATTAACTCCGAAACAAGCCTTAAAAGTTGTAGAGGCACATAATAGGGAGTTAGTCTCTAAATGGAGCAAGAAGATATTCATAGATAAACCAGATAAGAACGACAGCGTAAAAGAAAAAAAATCAGGATGAAATAGAGGAAAATGGAGAATTTTTATTAAGGAATATAATAAGATGGCTAAAGCGGCGATAGATAAAGGAAAAAGGAGTGAAAAACTAAAATCATTTTTAACAGTGAATAAATCGTGAGTCTGATTGTTGAAGGTTCAATACAAAACATTAAGAAATAGAAAATAGATCATCGAATGTAACTTAAATAATTAAAATAACTTATGTTGTCGTTAAAAGCATAAAGGTTGGTTAATCAAAATGAGAACTAGAAACGATTATCAAGAAAAGATTGAAACGGGGATTAAGCGTTTAGATTCCAGGATATATAGAATTAAGGTAAAAGCGTAAACAGTTAATTGGGAAGATGAAATCTATTATCTTAAGGAGATTGGAAAACTGAGAATCAAAAAATATTTAGTTGAAAAAGACTGAAAAGGTTAAAGGAATCCAAAGGAGACGAGTAGAAAAACATTAAAGATAGCTTAGATCAGGAGATCGATCAATTAAAGAAATCCGTTAATGAAGCAGTTTCGACATTAAAATAAGATATTTATTTTTTTATCCCTGAGTTAGCCATATAGATAATTTAAGAAGATAATTTCAGGATTTTTAAAACATCTTCTTTTTTTAACTTCTTGAGAGTACCAATTTCTCCAAAATAAACGGCCTTAGTTGCTATCTCTTCAAATTTTTCATCATTTATGTTCAATTCAGAAAATGATTCTGGCATTTCTAATGAGCAGAAAAATTCTCTTGTTTTTTGTATTCCTAAATCAGCAATATCTTTTTTATCTCCCACTTTAGGTACATCCCAAACATTCTTTGCGTATTCTGCAAATTTATCAATGTTTTCGTTCATCACATATCTCATCCAGTTTGGTAACAATATGGCCAGACAAACGCCATGAGTCAGTTCATATACAGCGCTCACAGCGTGGGCGATTTTGTGTGTGGCAAAGTCTCCCTCTTTGCCCGAGAGTAAAAGGCCATTTAAGGCGAGACTTCCCGCCCACATAATATTTGCTCTCGCTTCGTAGTCATCAGGATTTTCGAGAATGATGGGTCCGTATTTTATGCATGTTTTTAAGATTCCCTCGGCTAGACGGTCCTGTAGGTACGCTCCTTTTGTGCTATCAAAGTATTGTTCAAAAACATGGCTCATTATGTCCACAACACCTGCGGCTGCATTTTTTTTAGGAACAGTCATAGTGTATGTGGGATCAAGAATTGAGAATTTTGGCCGAAGGTGTTTTGATGTTATGGCGAGCTTTTGTTGAGTTTCTTCATTAGTGATAACAGCACTTGCATTCATTTCAGAGGCAGAGGCAGCCAGAGTTAAGACAGATCCGATGGGGAGGGCTTTTTTTATGGTTGCTTTTTTAACAAACAGGTCCCAAACATCGTCTGGATAATAGAATCCAGCTGCAATGGCCTTAGAACAGTCTATAACGCTTCCTCCTCCAACAGCCAGGACAAAATCAATATCACGTTCCCTGCATATCGTTATCCCTTTTTTGACAGTTGAGAGTTTTGGATCAGGTTTTATCCCAGATAACTCGAAATAGGTCTTATTCTTTAGTGCTTTCACTACTTTTTCATGAACTCCAATTTTCTTGATGCTGCCGCCACCCCAGGTAAACAATATCCTCTTGTAATTTTTTATCATGTTGTGAAGGTTTTTTATCTGTCCTTTGCCAAAAAAAATTTCCGTCGGAATGAGACAATCAAAATTTAACATTTTAACTCCAAAAAAAAGACCATAATCATTTAGGCACTATTATAATCAAAGTAGCAGTATAAAAAAATGCCTCGAAAGTAGTAACCAGTAATGCACATTTGACCTCTACTGATTTGTTTGATATAGATTAAAGGGAAGTACAAACGGCTGAAGATAGATATATTCTTCCTCTTTACAATCGTATCCCGGTCAAGAAAACCTCATCGATTTAAGAGTCTAAGGAAAGGATGACCGGGAGAGAAACAAAAACCTGAAGCAATTGAGGGATAAGATTTTTCTTTATACTGAAATGAGGAGAAGGAACTGTTGAAAGTAGTTGTCACGGGTGGAAGCGGTAAATTAGCTAGATACCTTGTGCCAAAGATTGTTCATGAGCACGAAGTTTTACTCTATGATAAACAAATTGCGAACCAAAAAAGGTCTCTGTTTATTCAAGGTGAAATTACTGATATGGACAAGTTGGGTAAAGTATTTCAAGGCGCAAAGGCTGTGATACACCTGGCTGCTTTGCGTTCTTGCTTCAATCATCTGCCCATGGAAGTCATGGAAACAAATACTTTAGGGACCTTTTGTGTGCTTGAAGCTGCAAGAAGGGCAAAGGTGTCAAAGATAATATTTTCCAGTAGTGATACTGTATTGGGAATGGCCCAGAGTCAGAATGTATTCCCTCCTGAATACCTGCCAATAGATGAACAACACCCCTTGAAACCACAGGATCCATACGGAATGAGCAAATTCCTTGGAGAAAGCATGTGTCGCTGTTTTGCGGCTGGATTCAATATCAACATCATAGCTTTGAGGTTTTCGAACATTCTTTGCCCGGGAGACGAAAAAAAGTATGCAGATGACGCCAAGGATCCATCAACGAGGCGGAATTCTCTCTGGGCCTGGGTGCATGTTGATGATGCTGTCCAGGCTATAATGCGGGCTCTTGATTCCGAATTGCAGGATTACGATGTGTTTCACATCGCTGCTGACGATCTGTGTTTATTAAATTTGCGTGTCGAGGATCTAATCGAAAATCACTTTCCCACAACATCAATCAGGAAACCTCTCACTAACAAAGAAAGCCTTATCGATTGCAGTAAAGCTAAGCAAGTGCTTGGTTTGCAAATAAGCAGAGGATTTGAAGAAGTGATGGCTGGGAGAGGCTGAGTTATACTTGATCCTTGGCAAGGAATGATTGAGATAATAAAAGAAAGGAGTTGATCAGCTAATTATGAAGATCGCGATAATCTTCCATCCTGGAACCATGCGTGCGACTGAAGATAAGATTCACGGTCCACGTCGTAAAATTGTTTACCCCACTCTCATGCGTGTTCGGAAGGCATTCCAGCTCATGGGTAATAAAGTCGTATCAATTGATGGGAGAGGTAACTTGTTTGCGAAAATCAGGAGAGCCAAACCTGACCTAGCGTTCAACTGGTTTTCTATCCCTGGCAAGGCTCAAGCATATGTACCGGCACTCCTGGAAAAAATGGATATCCCGTTCACAGGCTGTAATGCCCTCTGCCATACCTTAGCCATGCATAAGGGCCTTGCGGGAAAAATCCTCAGATATGATAAGGTTCCGATACCAGCTTTTGCGCTGGTCAGTAGAAAGCAGAGGCAGCCCTCGCGTAAAGTAGAATTTCCTGTTCTGGTAAAGCCCTGCTCCTTAGGTGCGAGTGAAGGCATAACAGAGGAGTCTTTTGTCGAATCTGATAAAGACCTGACCTCAGCTATAGACACATCTCTTGCAAGAGATAAGGAAGCCATCATTACCAAATACATTCGTGGACGTGAGTTGACAGTGGGCGTTATTGGGAATAAAAAACTGCAAATTTTGCCATTCCTTGAAAAACATTTTGAGACTATGCCAGGTGCACCACGAATCTTTACAGAGAAAATGAAGAAAAAGAGTATACACTGGCACTATAATGTATCTGTCCCTAAATTGACAACGAAAGAAGACGCGGCTGTGAGAAAGATAGCCATTAGGGCATATCGTTCACTCAGATGCACAGACTTTGCCCGAGTGGATCTCCGCCTAGATAGACAGGAGACTCCCTGGGTCCTTGAGGTAAATACCCTTCCTGGCATATTTCCAAAATTTAGCCCCATGGCTAAAATGGCAGAAGTAATGGGAAAAGATGTAGAGTATTTGCCTCTGCGGATTTTAGAAGAGACGATGGC
>JABAOC010000172.1_pt1 | contig 12515 bp, 12 predicted proteins | sample 7062161 | NCBI WGS metagenome assembly JABAOC01 (sample SAMN14538625, study PRJNA623070) | marine sediment metagenome | biome: marine biome [ENVO:00000428]; feature: marine pelagic biome [ENVO:01000023]; material: deep marine sediment [ENVO:00002113] | place: India: Gulf of Khambhat ... | reverse complement strand
GTTCCTTCCACGATAGGCAGGATATCCCTTTGAACACCCTCCCGAGAGACGTCCGGGCCATGCGTCCCTTCCCTCCCCGCAATCTTATCGATCTCGTCGAGAAAAATAATCCCAGACTGCTCGACCCGCTCAATCGCCAGCTTCGTAACCTTGTCCATATCGACGAGCCGCTGGGCCTCCTCTTGAGTCAATATTTCAAGGGCCTCTGGAACTTTTACTTTTTGATGTTTCTTTTTCTGGGGAAGCATGTTTCCCAACATGTCTCGGATATTGATGTCCATCCCCTCGAGGCCTGCGGCTGAGAAAATCTCAATCATGGGTTGGCTTCTGTCTGTCGTCTCGACATCGACATAACGATCATCGAGTTTGCCACTTATCAAAAGCCTCCGAAGCTTTTCGCGTGTCGAGTTCTCGTTTTCAACCTTCGAGAATTCAACATCGACCTGACTGGTTTCTCCCCCCTCTGAGTCATCCAGCTTTTCAACTCCTTCCCTCTTCGGTCTCCTGACCGGGGGCAGCAAGATGTCGAGAAGCCTCTCCTCGGCAACTTCACGAGCCTTCCGTTGGACTTTCTCGGTTTCCTCGGTTTTGATCATGTTGACGGCCTGATCTGTCAAATCCCGAATCATCGATTCCACGTCCCTACCAACGTAGCCGACTTCCGTAAATTTTGATGCCTCAATCTTTAGGAAAGGAGCCTGAGCCAGTCTTGCCAGCCGTCTCGCAATCTCCGTCTTTCCCACCCCCGTGGGACCGATCATGACAATGTTCTTGGGATAGATCTCGTCTCGAAGCTCCTCGGGTACTTGCTGACGCCGCCATCGGTTTCTCAGTGCAATGGCAACTGCGCGCTTCGCATCCTTTTGCCCCACAATGTATTTGTCGAGCTCGGAAACGATTTCCCTCGGGGTAAAGACAGTCATCTATGAGAGCTCCTCGATAACGATCTGATCATTGGTATAGATACAAATGCCAGCGGCAATCCTCATGGCCTCTTCTGCCAACGTCCTCGCATCCAAATCCGAATGGCGTACGAGAGCTCTAGCGGCTGCCAGAGCATAGGGGCCTCCACTCCCAATCGAGGCGACCCCCTCATCCGGTTCGATGACATCGCCGGTTCCAGAGACAATCAGGCAGTTTTCCTTGTCCGCTATGATTAGCAGAGCTTCCAGTCGCCTCAAAATCTTGTCAGTCCGCCAGTCCTTCGCCAATTCAACGGCCGCACGCATCAGATTTCCATTATACTGTTCGAGTTTCTGCTCGAATTTCGCAAACAACGTAAATGCATCAGCCGTAGCGCCAGCAAATCCCGCAAGAACTCTGTCGTGAAACATCTTTCGGATTTTTCTCGCTGATTGCTTCATGACGGTCTTCTCAAGAGTGACCTGTCCGTCTCCAGCCATGACAACCCGCCCCTTGTGGCGTACACTGAGAATCGTTGTTCCCCTAAGGAGATGCTTCGGCATGTCAACTCTTCGTCTCATCGGTAACTCGTCTCCCTTTGTTCCGCCAGCTTCTCGGGTGTGCCCTATCATACACATCGATCAGCCTGTCGATACCTATGTGGGTATACTTCTGAGTCGATGAGAGACTTACATGTCCCAAAAGCTCTTGAATTCCTCGGAGATCCGCTCCTCCATCCAGGAGGTGAGTCGCGAAAGTATGCCTCAGGCTATGGGGCGAAACCCGCTTGGAAAGACCGCACCTTCTGGCGTATTTTTCCACAATTCTGGCCACACCTCGAGCCGTGAGTCTCCTTCCCTTGGGGTTCAAGAATAGCGCTTTTTCTCCTCCATTGTCCTTCTCGAACGTCCCTCTCTGATCCAAATAGGATTTCAAGGCCTCCAATGCTTTCGATCCAAGGGGAACGATTCTTTCTTTCCTCCCCTTACCCATGATGCGGACGACGGCTAGATCCAGGTCGATGCTATCCAAATTGAGGCCAACCAGTTCCCCAACACGAAGACCACTGGAATAGAGGGTTTCCAAAATCGCTCTGTCCCTCGCATCAGTTGGAGAGAAACTCTTCGGGGACTCCATAAGTCTGAAAGCATCATCCACGGAGAGGGCGGTAGGGATGTGCTTCTCCTGCTTTGGTGTGTTGATTCGCTCAGCCGGGTTAGCTGGAATCACTTGTTCTCTCACAAGAAATTTGAAAAGGGACCTTATCGATGCCACCTTTCGTGCTATGGAGCTCTTCCTGTTCTTCTTGTAAAGAGAGGCTAGATACGTCCGGACCATCACATGGTCGATCTTTCCCACATCAACTGTTTCGTCTGATGCGACGGCGAGACCCTTCTCTCTTAGAAATCTCTCAAACTGGCAGAGATCGTTGAAATAACTTCTGCAGGTTTGATCCGAAAGATTCCTCTCCACAGAGAGATAGGAGAGGTACTCATCGATAAGTGCTCTCATGATTGATTCAGCCGTCCCTCGAGCAGATATCTAAGTATTTAGAACGATAACATATATCATAACACCGCAAATAATCAACTTCTATTTGAAATCAAGAGGTTTGGTGACTATTGTCTGGCAAGAATACCAATCTGCCTTTAAATTCCAATAAGCCTCAAAGTCCTGGTGACAAAACATCGCACAGAGAATCTCTCCGTTCACTCAGTTCAAGACCGCTATTTCTGTTGCAGGTGTATCAGGGGCCGCTGGGTCACAACGAGGCAAGGGGTGGTAGGTCTGAAGAAGGGGTGAGCGTCAACGTGGAGAGGATTGTCTCTTCTGCCAGATGAGGCTCATGATCAAGGATCTGATGACCATTGAGATCAAAGCCCCAGAGCCTGCAAAACCGCTTCCATCTTAGATGGGAGAGAGATAGGCTTTTCAGCGACTTCAATCGCCGAATCAGGGTCCTTGAGCCCGTGTCCCGTCAGCGTGCACACCACAGTCTCCCCGCCTTTGAAAAAGCCCCTTCGGCTGAGTTTGATAACACCAGCGACCGATGCAGCTGATGCAGGCTCACAAAAAACTCCCTCGGTACATGCGACCAAACGATATGCCTCGATGATCTCACGATCGCTAACCGTATCGATGAGCCCTCCCGATTCATCCCTGGCAGCTTCAGCGCTTCTCCAACTCGCTGGATTTCCGATTCGAATTGCCGTAGCAATTGTCTCCGGTCTTTCCACGGCTTTCCCCAGGACAATGGGGGCCGCCCCTTCAGCCTGGAAACCAAGCATCGTCGGTCGGTTGTGAGCGAGTCCCCCCTGATAGTATTCCGTGTAGCCCTTCCAGTAGGCTGTGATATTCCCGGCATTTCCCACAGGAAGCGAATGATAGACCGGCACATCTCCCAAAACGTCACAGATCTCAAACGCTGCCGTCTTCTGGCCCTCAATTCGATGGGGGTTAAGAGAATTGACGAGCGTCATCGGATGTTTTTCTGAGATTCTCAAAACGATCTCGAGGGCTTCATCAAAATTTCCCCTGATCTGTATCACTTTGGCTCCGTGCATCATGGCCTGAGAGAGTTTTCCGAGTGCGATCTTACCCTCTGGAATCAGGACCACAGCTTTCAATCCTGCCCTGGCTGCATAAGCAGCCGCTGAAGCCGAAGTGTTGCCGGTAGATGCGCAAATAACGGAATGAGCGCCGTTTTCAAGGGCCTTTGAAACGGCCACCGTCATCCCTCGGTCTTTGAACGAACCTGTTGGGTTGAAGCCCTCGCACTTCAGAAATATGATGCCGTCGAGATGAATGGACTCCGCCAGCTTTTGAGCCAGGATCAACGGGGTGTTCCCCTCGTGGAGCGAAACGATACAGCCTTCACTTTGAACGGGCAAAAAATCCCAATACTGCTTGATTACTCCCTGCCAAACCATGGCGTCCCCTTATGAGAGTTTGTCTTCAACCCGGATCCGCACAGTCTCATCTAGGACGACAGGTAGCTGATCGATCGCCTTGAGAGCTCGAATAACATCTCTCCCCCTGGCTTCATGCGTCATCATCACGACTGGGACGGCCTCCCGAGCCTGTCTACCCTTCTGGATCACCGCAGCGATACTGATTCTGTTCTTCCCCAGAATCCCTGAAATCCGGGAAAGGACGCCAGGCTTGTCTACGACGGAAAACCGCATGTACCAGCGAGTCACGACACGCTCTATGTCCTTGATCCCTATCGCCTTGATGTATCGGTCCTGATGAGACAAGGTCGATACCCGACCTGCCGAATGGAAAAGTACGTTCCGAGCAAGTTCGACGACATCGCTCACAACGGCACTTGCCGTAGGCATTTGTCCAGCTCCCTGCCCGTAGAACATCGTTGGACCCACAACATCGCCAGTGACAAATATCGCATTGTCAACGCCGTTTACCGCAGAAAGTGGATGCTCGATAGGAACCAAAGTGGGGTGGACCCGAGCCTCAACCTGACTGGCTTCGATCTTGGCAATGGCGAGAAGTTTTACCTTATAACCAAATTCAAGGCTGTATTGAATATCTAGCGGAGAAATCTTTGATAGGCCCTCCGTGTATATACGATCGAAGCGCACCCGGCCGCCGCAGGCTAGGGAAAGCAGAATTGCCAGCTTATGGGCGGGGTCGATCCCATCGATATCCATCGAGGGGTCCGCTTCAGCGAATCCCTTTTCCTGTGCCTCCTGAAGAACCTGCCCGAATTCGCCCCCTCCATCAGTCATCTTGGTCAGAATGTAATTCGAAGTCCCGTTAAGAATTCCAAAGAGAGAGGTGATTCGATTGGCGACCAAGCCCTCCCGAAGAGATCGAACAATAGGGATGCCGCCCCCTACTGAAGCCTCGAAATTGATATCAACCCCATGGCGACGAGCCTCCCTGAATATCTCATCGCCATGAATCGCTAAGAGGGCCTTATTGGCTGTGACGACGTGCTTTTTCTGCCTAAAGCAATTGAGGATAAAAGATCTCGCCGGCTCATATCCACCAATCAGTTCAATGACGATGGATATTTCCGGGTCCTCAATCACCTCCAGTGCATTTCTTGTCAGCTGAACGTGGTCGACAGAAACTCCCCTGTCTGTATCAAGATCAAGATCGGCGATCCGCTTGAGGATCAGCGGCTGTCCCAACCGCTTTTCGATGAGGGATCCGTTCTCTTCCAATACCTTAACGACGCCAGACCCCACCGTTCCAAACCCGATCAAACCAATCTGAACGCCTCTCATATTCTTCTCCAGATATTTTGAGGGGGCTTTCTGCCGAGCGGTTCACTGATATCCGAGAAAATGTCCCCATTTGTTATCACATCCGATAGAATTCTTCAATTTGATGTCGATCTCCAAAAAACCTCTAGCCAAGGATTGCCTGTTCTGTTTTCTTTTTGAGCACTCTCGTTTATAATACATCGAAAATCCCACGCAGACCGCATGCAAAAGAGAACGATTGACCTTCGGTGGATTGGAAGAGAGGTCACGAAAGATCCGGGGTAGCCGGGCCCTCAATTGGGGCGTTCCTTTACGAACATCTTCCATGGACGAGAACATCGCTTTGTGAGGGGCAGTTGAACGGTGAGAGGAATGAGAACTCCGATATGAGTTCTTAAGGAGGGATAGCATGAAAAGCGTGTTCAAGCATATGAGGTCCAAAGCCGTGGCTGGGATTCTACTGATCCTGCCCGTCGGGATCACCCTCTTCGCGCTCCAGTTCTTTTTCAGGGTTGTCGAGGGCATCTTTGCTAAGCCGGTTGCTAACGTCCTAAGTCAACTCCTCCAGCGAAACATTACGATACCGGGACTGGGAGTTCTCTTCTTTCTCGTTTTGATATACCTGGCGGGGATTATTGCCACCAATGTGGTGGGGAGGGGATTTGCCTATTTAACGGAGCGGTTCTTTACCATCATTCCACTTGCCAAGAGTATCTATTCGGCGGCCAAACAGCTCACCATCGCTTTCGCTCCTGAAAGAAGGGAAACCTTTCGCCAGACGGTTTTTGTGGAATTTCCCAAGGCCGGTTCCTACACCGTCGGATTTGCAACGAACGAATTGAAAGATGGTGAGGGGAAAATCTACGTGTCTGTTTTTGTCCCGACCACGCCAAACCCTACATCGGGTTATATGCTCCTCGTCCCCAAAGAGAGAGCTGTCCCATCAACGCTGAAGACTGAAGACGCCATAAAATCGGTTATGTCTGGGGGATTTGCCCTACCCCCTAGCATGAGGGCAATCTTGCCATTTTGAGATCCGTAGCTATTTGAAAGATAGATCGGTTGACCCTTTCAATTCTAAAAAATAGGATTTGATGCCCGTCGATCAGACAGCCGATTTCTCTACGGACCGCTCGTTGAACGCGTGTTTTCGGGCAGGCTATCAGAATTTACTCCCAAATCACACAAGTACCCGATTCCCTTTTCGCTTTTCCCAAATGTTTTTTAATAAATCTCAGGCTCGCTTCAGGCGCTCTCAGAACTCCCCGCCTCAGGCGGCTCAGGCAGTTGAGACCGCTTGTCTTCTCCCGCCACAGGCGGAACCTAGGATTTATAGGCAAAAACAATTGAAAGAACGCTCAAAGGGGTCGAGGCTACTTGTCCCCAAAATAGATCAAAAGACCAACAAACTCCGTTCAGAACGGAGGAGTTTCCACTCTCGGACCCTTTCGTCTTGACTTGGAGATTCCCGCCTAATAGCATTGAGTCGTGAACCCACGTATGGAAACGCCAGGGGACTGATGAGAAAAACAAAAATCGTCTGCACGATTGGACCTGCCAGCAACCGGACTGAGATCTTATCCCGCCTCATCCAAGCGGGAATGGAGGTCGCGCGTCTCAACTTTTCCCACGGCACGCAGCAGGAACACGGTCGGGTCATCCAGTATGTGAGGAAACTCGCACGAGAACAAGGAAAGAATGTGGCCGTCTTACAGGATTTGGCCGGTCGCAAAATCCGGATTGGAAAATTCCAGAGTGACACCATTATGCTTGGACCTGGGGATAGTTTCACACTCACAACCCAAAAGGTTTTAGGTGATGAGAAGAGAGTTTCGATCAATTACTCTGATCTGCCTCGACAGGTAAGATCGCGCGACACGCTTCTCCTGGCCGATGGGTCCCTCGAGCTGTCTATCGTCAGAACCAACCCGCCTGATATCGAGTGCAGGGTGATTACCGGAGGAACGCTCACTTCTCACAAAGGTGTCAATCTCCCAACGAGAACCCTTGAATTTCAGGCGCTCACGAAAAAGGATCGAGAAGATCTCGCCTTTGGCATTGATCAAGGCGTCGACTTGGCGGCTATTTCCTTCGTAAGGAAAGCCTCAGATGTCCTGCCCGTGAAGGAGATCATGCGGCAAAGAAATGTCTCCATTCCCATTATTGCCAAAATTGAAAAGCACGAAGCTTTGGATCACATCGATGAGATCCTGAATTTGGTAGAGGGGTTATGGTGGCCTGTGTGGATCCCGGCATTGAGACGCAACTGGAAAAAGTTCCAATGGTCCAGAAGATGTTGATTCGCAAGGCCATCCATTTGGGAAAGCCGGTAATTACTGCAACTCAGATGCTTCGATCCATGGTCGACAGCCCCAGGCCAACGAGGGCCGAGGCCACAGACATTGCCAACGCCATATTCGACGGAACCGATGCACTCATGCTCTCTGAAGAAACCGCGTCAGGGAGTTACCCTGTCGGGTCTGTGAAAATGATGGCCAGAATCGCTGAGGCTACCGAAAGGGAGTTTCCCTATGATTCCTTCCAATCGATGGAAGCATCCTCACACGAATACGCCCCAGACGCCGTTAGCCTCGGGGCTTGCTTTCTCGCCAGGGGAGTTGGCGCCAAGGGAATCATCACCCCTACAGAGTCTGGACTGACTGCCCGACTTGTCTCAAGGCATAAACCACTCCAACCGATCATCGCCCTGAGCGCAAACCAGGCAACGGTCAATAGCCTTGCTCTTTCCTGGGGAGTCATTCCTTTTCCGGTCTCGAAATTCCGTAACACGGACGACATGCTCTCAAAGGCTGCACGGACCGCTGTAAGCACTAAGCTCGTAAAATCCGGTACAGCATCGTACTCACGGCCGGGCTACCCATTGGTCATCCCGGAAACACAAATATGATTAAAATCGTGACAGTTCCATAAGGGGGTTTGTATGGAGCCAAAGACCCTGTTCTACATCGGCATTACACTCGGATTCATTGGAGGAGTTATCTTGACTTTGATCCTGGTTAAGATCAAATCCTTGTTTGTCTCTGGTGAAGTTAAAAAGCTTCGCCATGAGAAAAAAGGTCTTGAAAAACGTCTTATGGAAAAGAATAGATATATTGATGAAATGATGAACCATGCCGAAAGGCTCGCCCATAACTTGGGAAAGGGAAAACCTGACAAGAATGAGAGTCAATAGGTAGCTCACGGGAGGTTCCTCAGTTTTGCGGGGGCACATGCCCCTGAGGGACGTTTATCGATGGCTCACGGCAACTCATCTTGTTTCAGACCGCGAATCCCTCGAATCTGACCATAAAAAACTCAGTGAAAAGGAGCGAGAGATGGAGGAAAAGAAACTAAGCGTGCCTGGCGCGCTTGTTGGAGCCTTAGTCGGACTCGGAGTGGAGATTGCCATTCGAGAACTCACCGGATTCGATGTTGTCAAGGGGATCTTGGAGATCGTCGGAGCAGGGTTCGGCCTGATCCGGATCGACAGAAGGATCTATGAATCCACCGTCCGACTTCTGAACGGAATGGATGTGGAGCCCGACGATGACTATCAGCGGATCCTCCGTAGAATCGATGACCTCACCGTAGATCTGCCTGAACTCAGACAGAGCTTCCTCAAATTGATGGAAGCAGGACTTCGGGCCAAGACGGCCTAATTGATCATGATCGGCCTCGGAATCCTTATCAGAATCGTAAAGGCCTTTGTGGGAAAGCCGCTCGAGAATACAGGTCTCTTCCCTACACGCTATTACTTGCAAGAAGCCCTTCGATCGCTCGATCAAGACAATATTGGTGAGGCTATTAAATTTTTGAAAATTTCTAAGGGAGCGCTACTCGACCGATCACGATGGAAACTGGTTCGCCAGCTGATCCTCTTTCGATGCCGGGTTTTGAGGGAAAGGCATGGCAAAAGAATTGGCTACATTGAGGGTAGGATAGAGAAGCTCAAAATCCAGCAGAAACTTCCGTGGCGATGGTTTAGAAAAAGACCGACCGATCGACTTACCCAGTACCAGGACGCCCTAGCCCTGGAGAAGGAGGCACGGCTCCTGCTCGACGACTATGAGAGAGAGTTAAAGGATCTCTGAGCTGAGATCGCATTCTTATCTTCAATCGCCTAAGGGAGTCCCAACTGTTAGCTTCCAACGATCAGCCGTCAAATGGGAAATGATCCACGGTTTCGATCTGAGATTGCTGGACGACGAAGATCAGAAGATTACTGAGCGGGTGAGGTTAGGAACGGCCGGGTATCTCTCTCCATCTGGGGTGTAGATGTTTTTCCAGGATTCAGTATAGACGAAAAGTCCTCGTATGCTATTATATATTCTTTGTGAGTCTATCCCTGACGGAAATCTAAATGCCTGGTAGGAGGCACTGATGCCTGAGGTGAAAACATTCGAGGAGGTCCCCCCGGGAAAACTCCGGTGGCAATGCGATCTGAAAAGCCTACCCTTCAAAACAACCCAGGAGGTTTCTGCCTGTGAGGTGGTCATCGGACAGGAAAGGGGAGTCAAGGCCCTGAACTTCGGCCTGAGAATTCCCGGATTTGGTTACAATGTTTTTATTACCGGAACGGGCGGAACAGGTAGAAGATCTGCGCTCGATTGTTGTCTCCTAGAAGCCGCGAAGGATAAGAAGATTCCACCGGATATCTGTTATACCAACAACTTCAAAAATCCTGACATGCCACGGGTCCTCGAATTTGAACCGGGTCAGGGCAAAGCCTTCAAGAAGGAGATGGCGGATTTTATCAGTGCCCTGAAACGGAATATCCCTCAAATTTTCGAGAGCGACGAATACCAAACTCGGAGAAAAGTCCTAACAGAACAGTTTGGTGAAATTCAGAAGAAAAAATTCAAGGGATTTGAAAAGAAGATCACCATCGACGGCTTCACACTGGTTCAGATTCAAATGGGACCCTACACGAGACCTGACATCCTTCCCGTGATTGCCGGCAATCCCTTAAATCTCGATCAACTCGAGTCCCTGGTGGAAAAGAACCAGTTTCCCAGAGAGCAATTTGAAGCGATCCAGAAAAGACTGCTTGAACTCATGGTGGAGCTGCAACAGATCATCAAAGGGACGCGAAAGGAGGAAAAGGAACTCATCGAGAAGCTGAAGAATCTCGAGAGAGATGTTGTGGAGCCACTTGTTGTCGAGGGTATCGGGGAAATTCGGGACAAATTCCAAGGACAAAAGGTCCGGGAATACCTCGACGAGGTTGGAGAAAATATTCTCGCCAATCTCTCGGACTTTCAGGAAAAACCCGAAGGCCAGACTCTCCCCATTCCTGGCCAGCATGAGGCATCATTCTCCGAGTATGAGGTCAATGTGTTGGTCGATAATTCTGGAACCGAGGGCGCGCCCATTGTTGAAGAAACCTACCCGTCCTATCGCAATCTCTTTGGAAGTGTCGAGCGCATGATGGATCGATCCGGCCTGTGGCGGACGGATTTCACAAAAATCAAAGGAGGGTCTCTTTTGAGAGCCAACGGAGGCTATCTCATCATTAATGCCAAGGACGCCTTCTTGGAACCCGGTGTCTGGCTGGCCCTCAAGAGAACGCTTAAAACCAAACGTGTGGAAATCCAGGCCTACGATCCTTTCTTTCTATTCACAACCTCTTCAATCAAGCCGGAACCCATTGAGGTTGATTTGAAGGTCATCATGATCGGGGACCATCTCTCCTATCATATCCTGTACCGTTACGATGAAGACTTCAAGAAAATCTTCAAGGCCAAAGCGGACTTCGACATCGTAATGGACCGAAATGACGCTTCGATCAAAGAATACACGAGTTTCATCACGAAAATCTGTCAGGAGGAAAATCTGAAACCCTTCGATCAAACGGGTGCAGCCGGTGTCCTAGAATACGGTGCTCGTTTGGCAGGGAAGCAAAAGAAGCTCTCCACCCAATTCCATCAGATTGCTGATCTCGTGAGAGAATCGAGTTATTGGGCGGAGGAGGAGGGAAGCGCCCATGTGAAAGAAAAACATGTGGACATGGCCATTGAAAATCGTATTGAACGGCTGAACCTTGTTGAGAGTAAAATCCAGGAAATGATTCAAGATGGCCAGATCATGATCGACACCGAAGGTCGAGTGGTGGGCCAGGTTAATGGCTTGTCTGTATTCGACATGGGAGACTATGCCTTTGGAAGGCCATCACGAATCACGGCTAAGACCTCGATGGGCAAGGCTGGTGTCATCGACATTGAGCGCGAAGTGGAGATGAGCGGTCCCATCCATACGAAGGGGGTCTATATATTGAGCGGATATCTCCGGGGAATGTATGCTCAGGACAAACCCCTTAATATGTCTGCGAGTCTCTGTTTTGAACAGTCCTATAGCGGTGTGGAGGGTGACAGCGCGTCCTCTACCGAGGTCTATGCGCTCCTTTCAAGCCTCTCAGAGGTTCCTATTCGACAGGATATCGCCGTGACAGGCTCGGTCAACCAGAAGGGAGAGGTCCAACCCATCGGTGGGGTCAACCATAAGATTGAGGGTTTTTTTGATGTCTGCAGAGCCAGACGCCTAACAGGGACTCAGGGCGTCATCATCCCCCATCAGAATGTCGAAGACCTGATGCTACGGAAGGAAGTCATTGAGGCTGTCAAAAAAAAGAAGTTCCACATCTACCCGATCCAGACCATCAATCAGGGAATCGAAATCCTCACCTGCATGAAGGCAGGGGAGAGGAGAAAGGACGGCAGTTACGAAGACGGTACCCTCAACCATCTTGTGGACCAAAAACTGAGGGAACTGGCCGAAAATCTGGAGAAGTTTGGAGAGACTGAGGAAAAAGACGAATCATAGGAATTTATACATTTGATCTTTTCTGAATTCCATTGGCCGCCGAAAGCTCCTCCGAGGGTGCAAGGCACCGCGGTGGGGATCCGGTACAGATTTTGAACAAGAGAGACGAAAGGAGAAAGGACCGTGAAAACAGTAAGCTCGAGATCCACGAGAATCAGAGGACTTATGGTCATCATCACGACAGTGGCCTTGCTCTCTCTCATCACGACGGGATGGAGCGAGCCTCTCTGGAAAACCCTGGAGGGGAGCGAACGCAGGAAGCAAATCAAAATCACCAGTGAGACCTTTTCAAAACTAGCCGAAAAGCTAAAGCCTGCGGTTGTCAACATCAGCACCACCCAGGTTGTGAAGCAGCACCCATTTTTCAAAGGTCGCCCGTCTCCCTTCGGAGAGCAAGACCCCTTTCGAGAATTCTTTGAGCGTTTCTTCGGTGGGGAGATGCCCCGGGAATTCGAGACGAGATCACTCGGTTCTGGTTTTATCATCAACGAAGAGGGCTACATTGTGACCAACAACCATGTGGTTGAAAATGCGAAGGAAATCATTGTCGCCCTCTCGGACAAA
>JABAOC010003744.1_pt2 | contig 12516 bp, 16 predicted proteins | sample 7062161 | NCBI WGS metagenome assembly JABAOC01 (sample SAMN14538625, study PRJNA623070) | marine sediment metagenome | biome: marine biome [ENVO:00000428]; feature: marine pelagic biome [ENVO:01000023]; material: deep marine sediment [ENVO:00002113] | place: India: Gulf of Khambhat ... | reverse complement strand
TCGGCTTGGCAGCGATACATCTTATGCAGTTGCCGATCATCCTTACAGGACTGGCTCTGGGTCCACGAGCAGGAGGACTGGTGGGAGTCATAGGAGCGGCGACCATGGCTTTTAGGCTTAGCCCACCAAACCCCTACATCCTGCTTGGAAATGGGATACTCGGCGTTTTCACAGGCTTGTTTTATCTTCGTCTCAAGAAAATGGGAGGAAGACCGATCATACCGCAGGTGATCTCTGTGGTGGGAGCGTATGTCGTTCAATCTCCCTACGTCTACGTAACCGATGTCTATTTCATGCCCATACCCCCAACTGTAGTTTTGACAGCTATTCTTCCAAAGCTTCTTCTAGAAGACATAGTCAGCGTCTTACTCGCTCATTTCATACTATTTCGAGTCAACATAGCAGAGATTCTTCAATAATGGAACGGTAACATTGATGGTTCCGCTAAAGCAAGATCAAACGAGCAAATTGGACGCCATCTTGGAAAAGGCAGTGGAGTTTCATGGACACCTAGGTCCCTTCCTCGTATTGGGCGTTAGGATGAGTCTCATTGGCCTTAGAGAATTAGGAGTGAAAGGAGATTATCAGAGATTACGAGTGACTGCCACGCTGAGAAATCGAACTCCCTTCTCATGTATTCTTGATGGAATTCAAGTGGTCACCAAATGCACGATGGGAAACAAGAGACTGAGGTTGAAAAACGATACTTCACAGATTGTGACGAAATTTCAAATTGGAAATGACAGAAGAGAAGTGAACGTTATGGTTAGTCCAGCTACTTTCGAAAATTTGAAGATCAAGCTGCTCGGAAAAGATACCTCTCCAGAGGAGATCAAGAAACTCGCGGAGACTGTCGCGACAATGCCAGAGGAAAAGCTGTTTACTATACGAAGTAGGTAAAGGCTTTTGTGCAACCTTCAGCTTCCTTACCAGAAATGGACACGTCAGATCTGAGATTTTCCAAGCTTAGGTTGCGTAAAGACAAACTCAATCTTGTAATTGTTAAGGATGGCAAAGTGGTTTTCGATACTGGAGCCCATGGTTTAAGTGGTTTCTTACTGGCCATCGAGAAGGTTGGAACGGAGTTAGTCGACGCTTCTGTGGCGGACAGAGTTGTGGGGAGAGCAGCAGCCTTCCTCTGCACCTATGTCAAAATCGCTTCAGTATTTGCGGTTACGATAAGTGCGGTAGGACTAGAGGTGCTGAGAGAGAACGGTATCTACTGCGAGTACAAGGATCTTGTTCCGCACATCCTCAATTCTGCGCAGACTGATATCTGTCCTTTTGAAGAACTCGTGTCTGGTCTCAGGGATCCAGAGGAAGCTTACCTGAAACTGAAGGACCAGGTGGGTTGTTTGAGGTCCAAGGGTTCTTGAAGAAGTCTTATATGACCGTCTCTTTTGTTAGAAGCTTAACGCGAGGGGGAGAAAAACCGTGTGCGAACTCAAGGTGATGAAGGAAGGGGAGACTGTCTATAGAGATGTGGTCTACGCGAAAGTTGAAGGAACCAGAGTCACAGTCAAAGACGTCCTTGGCGTTTCGAAAGTGTTCGATAACTGCATGATTGCGGAAATCGATGTCGGATCTGAGCGCTTAGTCTTATTACCAGCGAAAGACTCAAAAGGATTCTCTTGAGTGCGTCTCTCGACCCTATACGCTGAAATCAGTTCATTAGGGATAGCTAGGGCCAAATGCCAAGTGTCTTTATAGCTTCACCGACCCGTCCAATACCCTGGCCTAACGCTATGGTCCGCATATCCAATTCTTCGTCCTTCGCCCTTTCATAAACGTCATTGAACGCGTTGAGCATCTTGTTCGCCAGCTTTCGATTCACCTCTTCGAGTGCCCAATGTTCTCGTTCGAGGTTTTGCACCCATTCTAAATAGCTCACGATGACGCCACCAGCGTTGGCAAGTATGTCCGGTATCACGAAGACCCCCTTTTCACGAAGTATCTCATCGGCTTTGGCGGTTGTCGGTCCGTTCGCTGCTTCCGCCACGATTTTCGCCCTAATATCCGCCGCATTGGTCGCCGTTATCTGATTTTCCAAGGCTGCCGGAATTAAGACGTCGCATTCTAATTCCAGAAGTTCCTCGTTGGTTACGCTTGCGCATTCCTGGTAGCCAACTACAGATCCGGTTTTCGCTTTATGTTCACGAACCTCGTAGGGATTCAGCCCCTTTTTGCAGTACACTCCACCTTGGGAATCGGAGACACCGACTATACTACATCCTAAATCGTGGGCGATCTTGGCCGCATTCCAACCGACGGTGCCAAAACCTTGCACCACCACTGTTGCGCCTTTCATCTCTACGCCTAAGCGTTTTGCGGTCTCCTTCACACAGAGGACTACACCACGGGAAGTCGCTTCGATCCTTCCCTCCGAGCCTCCGATAACAATGGGCTTTCCCGTGACACATTCAGGGACGCTGTAGCCCTTCAACTGGCTGTAGGTATCCATAATCCACGCCATCACCTGCGCGTCCGTGTAGACATCAGGAGCAGGGACATCGCGAAAAGGGCCAATGATATCCAGAATGGAGCTGACGTATCGCCGCGTCAGGCGCTCCAACTCGCCCTTAGACAACTCTTTGGGATTGCAGCATACTCCCCCTTTGGCCCCTCCGTAGGGAATATCCACCACTGCACATTTCCAAGTCATCCACATAGCCAAGGCGGTAACTTCATCCAGAGTCACATCAGGATGGTACCGCAGACCGCCTTTGAAAGGCCCCCTCGCATCGTTATGCTGGACGCGGCACCCCATGAAGACTTTGACTTCGCCATTCTCAAGCTTCACAGGGATCGAAACCACGAGTGACCGCTTTGGCCGCTTAAGCATCTCATAGATGCCCGGATCCAAGTCTATCCTTTCTGCCGTGCTTTTGAGCTGCTCTAAGGCAACATCTAAAGGTCTTACAATCTCAGCCCTCATTGACATTCACTACCCTCTTTGAGCGTTATTCAAATCAGAGTTTAAAGAATTGCGCAACATCGTCCCGAAGGGTCCTCCATGGCTGTCAAACATCTTTGCTCTTTGAAACTAGGCTGAAGAAGAGCGGATCGACAAGAGGGTAGACTATGATTGCGGCGAAAATGCAGGTTTATATGGCTTGAGAAAAGTAAGTAGGCTAGCAACCAACGAGCTGGAGAAGTCAATGTGAAGATTGCGGTTTCAGGTAAGGGCGGCGTCGGCAAGACATTGGTCGCCGGCGTGCTGGCTGACTACTTCGTCAAACGGGGGTTCAAAGTGTTGGCCATCGATGCGGATCCGTCTCCGAATCTCGCGCTGACGCTCGGCATACCCGTGGAAACAGCGAATCAGATTGTGCCTGTCTCTGAGAACACCGAATTGATAGCGTCGAAAACTAACACTGGCTTCTCAGGAGTCTATCGCCTTTCGTTCCGTGTAGATGACATCATCAAGGATCTGAGCGTCAAGTCGCCCTACGGCGTGAACCTCCTTCTCATGGGAACTGTTCGATCGGTCGGGGGCGGGTGCACGTGCCCCGCAAACGCCGTCGTACGAGAGTTACTGCGGCACTTCATCGTTGAGAGCGACGAAGCCGTGATCATGGATATGGAAGCGGGGATCGAACACATGGGCAGAGGAACCGCAAAACATATGGACGTTATGCTCATCGTCACGAACCCGAGCTTCAAATCAATGGAGACGGCGAGAAAAATCCACAGTTTAGCCGCGGAATCCGGCATCAAACGAATCTTTATCATAGGAAACAAAGTCGCCACCGAGGAAGAGCGGGAATCCATCGAGAACTTCGCATCGGAAGCCGCGATTCCTCTTCTTGACCTGATTCCATATGACGAGCGAATAATGAAAGCCGACCTGTATGGAGAATCCCCCTTGAAATACGCCGACAAATCAGAAGGTATCAGGATAATCAAGAAGATCGGCGAACAGTTGGTGGAATTCAAGGCATAGCCTCGGCAAACTGCCTCGGTTCCTAAGCACGCTTGGTACAGAGCAACGGTGCACACAAGGGCTTCATTCCGGATCGATGAACGCTTTAAATAGTTGATGGCGTGTTAGTGAATGATTGTACGAGGGAGACGGTGGCTATGGATATATCTGAAAAGCGGGTTATCGGTTCCCTCTTGCTACTTCTAGGCTTAACCTTCACCATCGTCGGATTGTACTCTGGGCACCTAGACCACATTCTTCGACTCGTCCAAGATGTGTTTGAGACGGCGGTCGCAGGGTGGCCCTAAGAAACCAGAGCGAAATCAGCTAGCCTTCTTGCTGGGTCTTCTCGTACATCTTCTCGAGCGTCCAGCGTATGGCCGACTTAAGTTCCCTTACTCGTCCGGAGCGAATATTTCTAATTGTCAGCTCGCGGAGCACGTCGCCATCTCGTGCAATATTAAAGGACAACATCTTTTCCGGAGTTAGCTCGCCCTTTCTGGCTGCTTCACGGTCAGTCTCCTGCATCTTCGTCAGAACGCGCTCGACGAGAAACGACGTGAACGGGGGCGTCTTGACGTTGAAGGTCTTGTCTTCCGCAGGTACTATTTGCATGCTATCTTCTGCTGCATGGATGGTGGCCAGAAGATTGCCGGTCACGGTTTTTATGGGGATACTTCTCTCGTACTCTGGCGTTGCCGAAGGGGCGGGTTCTGAGGAAGGTGGAGCGGCTTCAGGGATTTTAGCCGGAGTGGGAACGGGTTCTTCCAGTTTCGCTCTCTTAAATCCTTTTTCAAGCAGCTTTTCGTCCATGAGCGAGAGTAGGAACCGGAGTTCTTCTTGTTCCGCTTCCAAGTCCGCGATGCGTTTCTGTAGTCGTGTTCTAAGCTTCGCGACCTTCTTGATTTTTTCTTCTTCGGCTTCTTTGCCCATCCTTCTCCCTTCCCCTAGATGAGCGGACGTTCCTTATCAAAGCTTCCTAGCCATTGGGTTGAACGTTGGTGCTAGACTTAAGTGCACACGCGGTCTTCTCAGACGTGGTGTTCAGGTGCAAACGAAGATTTTCGACTGTAACCTCCTCGTCTCGTGTTCTTGGGGGGTCTATAGACGAGCCCGGGAGGAGATCCATCAGGTTTTAGGGCTGCTTGGGGATGAGAATCCCGTCGTTAGGACTAGTGGCGCCCGAGGAATCATCTGCGTCAGCACTAGCTTGGACTCACGAGAAGTCATCCGTGCGCTTCGCCGGGTGTTTGCCAGGGATAAGCTTCTTTTTCAGTACACTTTGAAGTGGGTGCCAATCGACTTATGGACCCTGTCTGATATGGACTCCATGAAAGCAGCTACGAAGAAGTTGAGCATCCGAATTATCGTGGGGGAAACGTGGCGGATGACCGTGGAGAAGCGGCGATACACGCAGTACCACAAAATCGAAATCATAACGGAGCTTGCCAAGCTCATCGAGGCGAAGGTGGATCTCGAGCATCCTGACAAGATCCTACGCGTTGACATAATTGGCAAGTATGCGGGGCTGGCCGTCTTGCGGCCGTTGGACGTTTTTTCAGTGGCAAAGCCGTATGAGGAAATCGAATCGCACTAGATAGCGTTGCTTGTGGTCGAACTCAGATTTCTTCGAGCAGGGCATGTTGGCAGGGTTTGATGTCTATGCCCCAGCGCTCCTCGAGAAAGCGCTCAAACTCTGCGAACACAACGCTCCGCGTCTTGTTAAGCTTCAGGCAAATCGGCTTGCCGGTATACGCTCCGCTCAGATCATAAATCGCGTTTCTTTGTAGGAGTTCAGGGTCCTCTGTCACGGTGTGGATGAGTTCTTCGGGAGGAGAGTGGAGAAAGAGCCAAGCCGCGTAGGAGACGTCTACGACCCGATAGGAGATGCCTTCATCGATAGCGCATCGATGGTTTGCGGCGATTTTCTTAAACGTAGAGAGATGAATGGTTTGAGTCCACAAGAAGTTGTGATACTGGGCCCCCTTTTTAACCCAATCTTCAGATTCAGCGGTCTTCCACCCTTTCACTTGACAATACTCTTTGAAACGTCCAAGGATGTCCCAAACTTCAGGAATGCCCAACGCCATTGCGGAGCCTCTATGAGCGATAGTGACCTATAGAAGTAAGTTCTAGGTCGTACGATTTAAGGCTAACTAACATGATTTTTGAAAAATCTTAGTAATAACGCGTACTTTTTGGAAAAATTGTAGGCATAGGAGCGATTTCTGTGACAAATCTCCGTCAATATCACGTGGAAAGCACTAGATTATCTTCAAAATTCTCTCAACCTGTCGACCAGAAATCGGAAAATCTACGAAATTCCAACGTTTCCTCTGCTATTTTCCGATGAGAAACAATAAATTACCGAAAATGACAAACGTAGTCTTGCTCGGATCTGAGACTATGACAAAGCGAAGGCGGAGGAACCCTTTAGACAAGCTTGACCTGGGCATCCTTCAAGCGTTACAGCAGAATGCACGACAGACGTACAAAGAGATTGGCACCCAGCTGGGAGTCGCCCATTCAACAGTCTATGATCGCATTCGACGGCTCGAGAAAGAGGGGGTTATAAAGCAATACACGACGATGGTCGATTTTGAAAAGATCGGAATGGATCCGATCGTGGCGATCATGACGGTCTTCACGGCACCACAGGAGACTGAAACAGTGGCGAAGAAGTTGGCCGAAGCCACCGAGGTCTTAGAGGTTTCCACGTCCCTCTCGGAGGAACTGCTGATCATTGCGAAGGTTACGGCGGACGATCGCGACAAGCTGCACGCCTTCATCGCGGAACGGGTGGCCCCGCTTCCAGGCGTATTGCGCATTCGCACGTCAATTGTTACCAAGAAATACAAGGATGCGCTATTCTCGATCCGCACGTGAGCGGAGATTGGCAATCCGGAGGGAGCGAAGGTTACTTATAGAACCACACTATATGAGGTCCAGACGGAGGGGCTGACTCGCTGACGCCTCACGCAGGTTCCCGCACGTTGAGACGACTGCCACGAGAGAAAGGATTCTATTTTTTCACCTCCATCGGGAACTACACAGGTGAACATGTGGCCTCGCTGGAAGAATTTGTGACAAAAATCAAGGAAGTTGACGTCAAATCACTGGAGTTTCACCTCTACCGTGGGGATCTTGAGAAATGGGTGGCCGACGTGCTGGAAGATCCGTCGTTGGCTCAGGCGATCCGCAGCATCCAAAACTTCAAACCGGTCGGAGACTCCTTGAGGGATCAACTGCACTTGGTTGTGTGGAAACGATATAAGGAGTTGCAGACCGAAGTTCCTGGTTGAGAAAACAACTGCTTTTTCGATAAGCTTCATCGGCTTGGCAGGGCGCGTACCGGAATAGAATAGACGGGTCAAGTGCGCACCGTTTTGCTATACATATACTGGATTCTCGCGTCAGAAGCGAGTAGAACATTATTACATAAGTGTTTTTTAGGGGGACGTGTCATAGTACGGTTCAAAGAACGGTGAGAGAGAGGAGGAAAACAGGAAATGCGTTTCTTTTCGGTTTTGGCGATTTGTGCATTGAGTGCCTGCTTGCTCGTGGGCGCGAATTTGTCGACTCACCCGGCTATGGCCTCAACGACTGCAGAGGTCAACATCGACCCCGACACTTTGAACCTGAAAAGCGGTGGACGATGGATCACCGTGTATGTCGGACTCGCCGAGCCCTTCAACGTGAGTGATATTGATCTTTCTACGGTGTACCTTGAGAACGTCGTCCCTGCGGAGTCAGACCCTGCCCATGGTTTTGTGAAGGATCCCGCGATACGAGATGTTGATGATAGACTCCAAGAGTTGATGGTTAAGTTCGACCGGCATGCGGTCATCGATTACGTGTGGTTAAGACTATATCACATGGACATCGGTCAGCTTCCTAAAGAGGGTGTGGAGATTGAACTCACGATAACCGGCGAACTCGTTGATGGAACGGTTTTTGAGGGAAGTGACGAGATCCGAGTTACGAATCCCTAACCATTGATCCAGCTTTGACCTTTCAGGGCGTTCATTTGGCTGCCTATCTCCGGGTTAAGCCATCTTTGGTTCTCGTGTTCCCGCGTTTTTCCTTTATGGACATTTCCGGTGATTGTGTTCTCGCAGAGTTTCCCGATTCCTGCTTTTGGGAGCCATTTGGTGCACATTCGTTGCTCGCGGACCAAATCCAGGAAATCTACACACCTGTGTAATGAATAAGCGGCCGCTCTAGTTGGTAAGGATATTAGGGAAGAATGGTTATCAAATAGGACTAGCAAGTTGTCGCGAGAAGGTGGAGCCCATTAAAGATGATTGCATGATCGTGGCTGGCACGCGGCCGGAAATCATTAAGATGGCGCCAGTCATTCGGGGGTTAGATGCGGCGGGACAATCCTACGTTTTCGTTCATTGTGGACAGCATTATGATTTCAATATGTCGCAGACGTTTATCGATGAGCTGGAATTGCCGAAGCCGGACTACGGGTTTGCAGTGCGCGCTGACTTGCCGGGAGTGCAGACCGCCAGAATCCTGACACGGATTGAAGGCGTTGTCCAGAAGGTGAAGCCGAGCGTTGTCTTGGTTGAAGGTGACACTAACAGTGTGTTGGCATCGGGTTTGGCAGCGGTCAAACTGGGTGTCCCTGTTGGGCATGTGGAGGCGGGGCTTCGCAGCTTTGATCTGCGCATGCCGGAGGAACATAACCGTCGGTTGGTGGACCATTTGTCGACGTATCTGTTTGCACCGACTGAGAGAGCTCGGGAAAACTTGGAGAAGGAAAGTGTTTGGGGGCAGATTCATGTGACGGGGAACACCGTGATTGATGCGGTGATGCAGCATCTGCCCATGGCGGAGCGGAAGTCAAGTATTCTGGACACGATACGGTTTTCACGGTTTGCCCTGGCGACCGCGCATCGATGTGAGAATGTGGACAACCTGGAGGTCCTTACAGATTTTGTGGAAGCCTTTGTTGAGGCGCCAATTCCCGTAGTGTATCCTGTGCATCCGAGAGCTGAAAAGCGGCTTCGCCAGCAAAACTTGTGGAGGACGTTACATTCCTCCGAGAATGTGCAGGTTCTAAAGCCTCTAGGATACTTCGATTTTCTCCTACTCATGAAACACTGTGAAATGGTAATCACTGATTCGGGGGGGTTGCAGGAGGAGGCCACCGCCCCGCTCATCCGGAAGCCTGTCTTGGTCCTTAGGCTGTCTACAGAAAGACCTGAAGCAGTCGACGCAGGCTTTGCCAAGGTGGTAGGTGTCGAGAAGCACGGGATTGTGGCTACCATCGGAACAAGCTGTGACGGAGGCAAGGGATCTACTGAAGCGCTCGCCCTATGGCAATGGAGACGCGGCCAAGGAAATAGTAGATATCCTTATGAAGGAAGTGGGTGACTAGCATGCATACCGATCTAGGCCAAACAATCTAGACTATTGCGTTACCTACAGAAGTGCTTGTGGAGAAAACCTTCTTTGCCAAAGGAATCGTCGATATTGACAGTTGCATTCGCCATGTTTTTCGTCGCCTTCTTGGTCTTGCCGCTTTCTCTTGGGGGAGACTACTGTAGCCGGAGATATGAATTTCAACAGGACGATCTCCCCGTTCGAAATCTGGACACCGGCAGGAGTTACTCAACAATACAGGCGGCCATTGATGCCCTCGAAACGTTAGACGGCCATGAGATCTTTGTGGCTTCCGGAATCTATTACGAGCAGGTGGTAGTGAACAAGTCGTTGTCGCTCATCGGGGCAGATCGGAGCACGACCATCATTGATGGTGGTGACGAAGGGCGAGTCGTCTACGTCATTGCTGATCACGTGGAGGTGCGAGATTTTACGATTCAGCATGGTAGCGTGGGGCTGTGGCTTGATAACTCTTCGGACTCACGAATTGTAGACAATATCTTACAATATGGTTCGTACGGTCTTCGCCTGTATCACTCTGGGAATTCGGAGGTGCGGCGCAACGACGTGCGAGGATTCGCTTGGTTTGGTGTGGAGGTTCGATCCTCGGGGAATTGCACCTTGCGGGAGAATCGCTTGATGGACAACACGTACAATTTTGGGGTCAACGGCGATGTACTTTCCGATTTCATTAATGACATTGATGTTTCGAACACGGTGAACGGTCGGCCTATCCGTTACTTGATCGATCACCAGGACCTCACGATTGATTCTTCGACGTTCGACGAAGTGGGCTATCTTGCCGTAGTGAACTGCGCTAACGTGGAGGTGCGAGATTTGGAGGTGCAGGAGAACGTGCAGGGCGTGCTCTTCGCCTTCACGAAAGACTCCGCCATCAATGGCGTTTATGCAAGTGATAATTGGAATGGCATCTACGTGGCCCATTCCTCAGATATTTCCGTCGGCAGAAATCAAGCGAACCGCAATTTCGACTACGGAATCAAGTTCTTCAATTCTTCACGTTCTGTGGCCCAAGGAAATAATGTAGATGACAATGGCTGGGCAGGCCTCGGGGTCTTTGGGAGCTCTAATTCGACAATTGAGAACAACGAGGTGAACTTCAACACGTACAATCTGCATCTGGTGTACACAAATAACTCCGTTATCACCAGAAATCATGCCCTAGGCAGACCTGACGAAGGCACGAGCTACAGCATCGCGGTTTACTATTCCCACAATAATCTCATCGTCCACAACACCTTTGCGAACAAGCTCCTGCATGTCGAGACGCGGAATGGGACCCGGTTTACTCCGAGCAACCGTTGGGATAACGGGTTCGACGGTAACTACTGGGACGCCTACAAAGGTGTGGATGCCGATCACGACGGGATAGGGGACACGCCACACGTGGTGGGATACAATAACACCGATGAGTATCCGCTAATGGGGCAGTTCTCCGAGTTCAGCGTTACTGTGGAAGAGGAGCCGCATACGATTTCTATCATCTCCAATTCCACCATCGCGCAATTCCAGTTTGACGCGGGTGACAGAAGGGTAAGTCTCCGAGCTACTGGAGAACGTGGCACCACCGGTTTTCTCCGACTGGCTGTTTCAAATGGTTTTCTTCAGGGTCTAGATGGTTCCAACTTGAGTGTTCTGGTTAACGGAGAACCGCCTGTGTTGAAGAGGAAATGGACGGTTGATATGCATACCTACTTCTTTTTCTCTTACGCGAATGGTGTTCTCGAGCCAGCAATAGATCCGTGGCTTGTTGTGGTGTCGGTTTCTGGCACTGCGATCGCACTGGTGTTTGTTGCTCTTGTCTTAAGGAAGCGATTGGAAAAGCGCAAATAGAAAAGCTCTGTTTATACTTGGCGGGTCTTCGCATGCGCACTGGGCGATGTTGAAAGCAATATACTTTTGAGAGAGTTATCATTGCAGAAGGTGCTTCAAAACCTAAAGCCTGTACAGGAACGTAAACGGCCATATGACACTTAATACTATTTGGTGACATTTGCAGCGTAAAGAGTGCGTCACCTGACATCAGTAGTGCCGTCACTTATGTTGTATTGCTGAGAAGTGTACAGGACATTCCAATCCTTGCATGCTAATCCAGCTCACACCGGACGAAAACTGGCGGAAAAGATACATGCTTGCAAAAAAAGAAGGGAGGTTAAGGCAGTTCAGTCTTCGATAAGGTCTATAATTCTTTGTGCTTCTGATATTAGATGGTCTGCTTGTTCGATTGTTAAATTTTTCTTGTTGCTTTGAGCTTCAACTAAGTCTATGAACTCCATCATTTTGTGTATTGCGCCATTATCATTTCCCTTGTTGAGCAAGGCAATGGCTTTCTCAAGTTTAACTATCAAGCTGTTTTGGGTTCCCCTGGCCAAATTCCAGCTTTCGATTGTTTCAATTAGTTCTTGTATTGCTTCTATTGGACCCTTTATCCTCATGATGTGGGTAGCCGGATCACTCACTTGGTCTTCGTCGTCAGTGACAGCAAGTGTTACCTCATAAGTTCCAATCGATGTGTAGGTATGAACGACTGTGGGATTTGTTGTGGTGGTGACGTTCCCGTCTCCAAAGTTCCATTGGTACTTGACTATGACACCTCCGTCTGGATCGTAGGAGTCTGTGCCGCTGAAGGTTTTGGCCTCGTTAACGTATCCTTCAGACGGAGCCACCACGACGGCCACTGGCATATATTTTTCTGGCAGCCCGCTTGGTCCCAAAAACGGATATCTGTCTTTGTTATCATAATTAACAGTGTAGGGGTGGTCCCATATTCCATCACTACCTGCCTCATCTTGGTTTGGACCACCATAGAAGTCAACACCTATATAATCACTCCAGTAGTTGCCACCAGAAGGATAACCATCATCCCAAGTAGGATAGCCTCCAACGAGAAACGGGTCACTCACATTTGCCTGAATCGTGTTATCTAGGAAATTGTTATGGTAGATGTAGGTAGGTCCCGACGGGTCCCACATGGAGAGTTGAACTTGAACGCCACAATTGTTGTCTGCTATTTTGTTTTCAGTTAGGTAATTACCGAATACGACCCCTTCGAGATAAATGCCATTGTTGTTTGCGTTCACGATATTTCTGGAAATGATGTTACCTACTGGATAAAAGGTCATTGTCCCACTAAGATAGATCCCGTTTTCACTGTTGTTCGTTATGTTGTTTCCAGTTAT
>JABAOC010032304.1_pt1 | contig 12517 bp, 8 predicted proteins | sample 7062161 | NCBI WGS metagenome assembly JABAOC01 (sample SAMN14538625, study PRJNA623070) | marine sediment metagenome | biome: marine biome [ENVO:00000428]; feature: marine pelagic biome [ENVO:01000023]; material: deep marine sediment [ENVO:00002113] | place: India: Gulf of Khambhat ... | reverse complement strand
CATGCGGCTTTGGCCAGCGACCTTGGAGGGAGAACGCGAAGTAGCGCTATTGCTTGCGGTATTTGCGGAGCAGGTCGAGGAGGGTGTGCATGTCGGCGGGGAGGGGGGCTTCAAATTTGACGCGTTGTTCCGTGGTGGGGTGGTTGAATTCGAGGGTCCAGGCGTGCAGGGCGCAGCGGGTGATGACCGGGTCCTCGACGGCGGGCTCGGCATCGGCCAGTTGCCAGGGATAGACCAGTCGGCCGCCGTACATGTCGTCGGCGACGATCGGGTGCTTGAGGTAGGACAGGTGCACGCGGATCTGGTGGGTGCGGCCGGTGTGCGGCTCGAGCTTCAGCAGCGAGAAGCCGCGGAAGGCCTCCAGCACCTCGTAGTAGGTGATGGCTTCCTTGCCGATCTCCGGGCGAATGGCGTATTTCTCTCTGATCGTCGGATGAACGCCGAGCGGCGCACTGATCCGGTCGGCGTGCAGCTCGGGGGTCCCATGCACGATCGCCAGGTAAGTCTTGCTGACCTGGCGGGTCTCGAACTGTTTGGCGATTCGCCATTGGGCACCATCGTGCTTGGTGACGACCATCACGCCGGTGGTATCGCGGTCGAGACGATGCACGATGCCCGGGCGGAATTCGCCGAGCCCGCTGGACAGGCGGTTGGAGTAGTGGGCCAAGGCGTTGACCAGGGTTCCGCGCGTGTTCCCCCGCGCGGGGTGGACGATCAGGTCCGCGGGCTTGTTCAGGATAATCAGGTCGTCGTCCTCGTAGAGGATGTCCAGCGGGATATCCTCCGGCTCGATATCTTTACTCGGCGGCTCCGGGATGACCAGGTCGATGACGTCGCCGTGGCTCAGGCGGAAGCTGGGCTTGACGGGCTTGCCGTTGACTTTCACGGCACCCGCTCGGATGGCGTCCTGCAAGAAGTGCCTGCTGAGGTTCCGGAATCGGCCGTGCAAGTACTTGTCGAGCCGGCGTTCCGTGATGCCGATGCCCACGTGGAGCGTCAGCGACCGACCTATGAGATCCCGTAACTCATCCATCGTGCTGCATCAACCGCCCGCCGGCTCGTTACCATCGGCGCTCTGGGCCGGCCCGGTCGCGGTGGAAGCCTCGTTCACCTCAACGGCGCCGGCCGCCGGAGCCACCGGGCCGACCGGAGCAGGGGTCTCATTCGTCTCGACAGGGCCGACCTCCGGAGCCACTGGTCGGACATTCACGTCCTCGGGCATAGGACCTATCATCGGCGCATTCGCATCCCGGGGCCCGATCTGGATGACCGGGGCCTGCGATTGCGGCGCCGGTGGCGGCGGGGCCGGCTTGAAGACCACTTTGGTCTTCAAGTCGTCCATGATTCGGAGGCGATACGCCGCGGCCGCCTGCGGCACGGTTCCCGCGTATTCCGGCTTCTGCGCCACTTCGCGGTAGATATCTGCGGCCTTGTCGAAGTTGCCCAGCTCTTCCTCGCACAGCCCGAGCCCGAAATGCGCTTGGGCCGCCAGGGCAGGATTCGACGGACTCCGCTCCAGGGCCAGTTGATAACTCGCCCGGGCCTTGTCAATTTGCCTGGCGACCTCTTCCGGCGTCATCTCGGCGATGCGGTAATGTAACTCCGCGCGAAGCGTCTTGCCGCGCTCGACCAGCGCCAGGGCGGCCACGTTGTCATCAGAGGCATCCTGAGCGAACCGTTGCAGCTCATCCGCCGTTGGCAGCAGGATGTACGATTGATCCTCGCCCCCCATGGCGGCGCGCGCCACGCTGTTGGTCTGCTGCTGGACCTGTGTCACGAGACTCGTCAGGCGCGTCTGTTTCTGCACCGACACCACGTCCCGGCGATAGAAGCTCCAGAAGTACACGACGACGGCCACGACCATCACCGCCGCGACGGCGCCGATGGTGATGCGGTTCTGGCTCGCCCACTCGGGAAAGTGCGCGATCCAGTCGGCCAGCTCGTTCGTTTTCAACTCATGCCGATGCTCGGATTTCATTCGTATACTCCGTTTTCGTTGCCAAAGGGCCTCAGCCCGGGGTTATCGGGCTGCCGGAAAAGACAAACCAGTATGATAACAAAAGGTCTTTTCGCTTGCAATGCAAGTCTCTGCAGGATAGAATTATAGTTTCCTGCCCATCGAAAGAGTACCAGTACTGGGGATGGACGAATGCCGAAGACACAGGTCTTACGAACTGGAATGTGGATGGTCTGGCTCGCAGCCGCGGTTTGTCTTCTCGCGCCGACGAGCGCGCTTCACGCCGCCGGAGGGGGCCGGGCGCGGGCCGACGCGCTTTGGGATTCCCAACGGTATATCAACGTGGACGAGGTCAAGCCCGGCATGCCGGGCTATTGCCTGACCGAGTACGGCGAGGCCGGCATCGAGAAGTTCGAGTTGGAGGTCGTCAACGTCGTCCACGATATCGAGCCGGGCCGGAACGCCATCCTGGTCATGGGCGTGGACGAGCGGTTCAAGCGCACCGGCATCGTAGGCGGCTGCAGCGGCTCGCCGGTCTATATCGACGGGCGGCTCGCCGGGGCCCTGTCGTTCGGCTGGACGTTCGCCAAAGACCCCCTGTACGGGGTAACGCCCATCGCAGAGATGCTTGAGGTCGGTCTGGGGTGCGAACCCGGCACTTCCGGCAGCTCCTCTCGCACCGCCGCCTTCACCTTCGATTTCTCCAAGCCGATCGATCTTGCCGAGATCGACGAGCAACTGATGGCCAAGAAGCTCACAGGAACGGGCACTCCGAGCGGAGCGACGGCGCTGCCCTGCCCGCTGCTCATTTCGGGTCTGCCGGCCGAGGCCTGCCGCCAACTCGCGAGACAATTTGAGGCGCTGGGCTTCATGGCCGCCCCCGGCCTGAGCGGCAGCGTCCCGCCCCAGGAAAGCACCAAGTCCCTCATGCCGGGCGCGACCCTGACCATGCCGATGGTGGCCGGCGATATCAAGATGGAGGTGCTGGGGACCGTCACCGAAGTCCGGGGCGACCAGATTTACGGCTTCGGCCACAGCTTTCTGGGCTGCGGCCCGGCGAGCCTGCCGATGGCGGGCGGAAAAATCTACACGGTGGTTTCGAGCGTGATGCGCTCCTTCAAGCTCGGCACCTGCTCCGACATCGTCGGGGCGATTACCGCCGATGAGTCGGGCGCGATTGTCGGGCAAGTCGGCGCCAAGCCCGACATGATCCCGCTGACAATTCACGTGGAGCGTTTCAACGCCCTGGAGCCGCGCACCTACAACTGCCAGGTCGTCTATAACCAACTGCTCACGGCGAGCCTGGTCCGCAGCGCCATCACCGGGGCGGCTTACCAGGTCGGGGCGTTCCCGCCGGAACACTGCATCGGATATAACGCGAGCATCAATCTGGACGACGGCCAGTCGATCCGGTTCGAGAACATCTCGTCCAATATGGAGCTGCTCGAACCCGCCGTCGAGATCAGCGGCGCCTTGGCCCTGCTGATGAATAATCCCTTTGGGAGTCCCAGCATAGAGAGCCTGCGCTTCGACCTTGACGTGATGCCGAAGAATATTGCGGCGTACCTGTGGTCGGTGGATGTCGCCGACCCGAAAGTCAAGCCGGGCGACGAGATCCAGGCCGAAGTCATCGTGGAATCCTTCCTGAAAGAAAAGAGAAAGTACCAGGTCAGTCTCGCGGTTCCCGAGAACGTGCCGCCCGGCAAGTACAATCTGATGTTCCTGGGCGCCTACGAGTACGAGAATTTTCTGCGAAAAGCCGTGCCGTACCGGTATCTCGCCACGAATTATAAGACGCTGGTGGAAGCCTTGAATACGGCCCTGAACGTCAGTCGAACCAAGCTGTACTGCCTGCTGGCCCTGCCCCCGAGTGGAATCATGCTGGAAAAGGCCGAATTGCCTGATCTGCCGGCCACCCGGGCACTGGTCCTCCAGAGCGATAAGAGGGCGGTGGCGGTCCAGCCATACCCGCATTGGGTCGAAAAAACTGTGGAAACAGGCACTGTCATCGCCGACAAAGAAATGGTGTCCATAACTGTCGAAAAGAAGTAGCCGTGCCGACATGCGGCGATACCCACTCGCGCCGGGTTGCCAAGTCGGACCAGATACCCCAATTTCACAGAAAAGCAGGACTCGGTGGTTTTAGAGTCTCAAGGCCGCGGAGCAGCAGGTTTGCCCGGCCCGTCCATCACCGAGGCTCGTGCTCTTTGCACAGGGAGTAGACATGAAGACAAAATACTGCCGTGGGAGCTGGAGATTCGTGGCGGCCCTACCGGTCGTGGTCCTATCCGCCTCCGTTGCGCTGGCCGTCACCAGCAAAGTCACACGCCAGGCCAGCAGCAAAGACCTCCTGAAGGGGAAAACCGACGGCGTCGTCGTCACCTCGCGCGGAACTATCCAGTTGGGGCGGGCCGCCAAGGTCCTCGCCACCGAGTTCGAGGACGTCTGGTCCGTCAACAGCATCGTGGTCAGCGGGGGAACCATCTTTGTCGGGACCAGTCCGAACGGCCATGTCTACAAGTACAGTCTCGGCAAACTCACCAGAATCTATCCAACCGAGGAGAAGGCCGACGCCAAGCCGGAGGAGTCGACGATGCAGGCCGCTGACGCCAATGACTCCAGCGCAGGCAAAGACAACGTGGTCAAGGCAAGCGAGCGGTTCGCGAATCAACATATCTTCGCGATGACGATGGACGTGGCCGGGCGGCTCGTCGTCGGCATCAGCGGCGACGACTGCCGGCTCTGCCGCTACGAGGCCGGCAAAATGGAAACCGTCTTCGAGCCGAACGACGCCCGGTACATCTTCGATATCGAAACCGACAACGTCGGCAACATTTACCTCGGCACCGGGCCGCAGGGCAAGGTCTACGTGCTCGACCCGTCCGGAAAGGTCGCCCAGCTCGTCTATGACAGCCCGGACAAGAACATCCTGACCGTGGCGGCCAGCAAGGACGGGTTTGTCTACGCCGGCAGCGACACTCGGGGACTGATCTACAAGATCAACCCGCGCAACAAGACGGCGACGGTCCTCTATGACAGCGACGAGCCCGAGATCAGCGCCCTGCTGGCGGTGGACGGAGCGCCGGCCGAGGCGGGCGTCCTGTACGCCGCCGCGACCGCGGCCAAAGTGGTGGAAAGCGAGGAGCGGTTTGCGGCCCAGCAAGCCACGTCCGGCCGACCGGAATCCAAAGATGAAAACGGCAAGACCAGCGCCGAGAGTGAAGGCGGCATGAAGCTGAAGATCGCCAATACGAGTACGACCTCGGAAAAGAAACCGGCGTCAGCACCGCGGCCCACCGCCCGCCCGGCCAAACCGGGTTCGGCCAGCCACATCTACAAGATCGACAAACAGGGATACGTCACAGAGACATTCAGTGAGACGGCGGTTTTCCTGTGCCTGGCCAATCACAATGGCAAACTTCTGGTGGGCTCAGGCAACGACGCCCGACTGTACGTCGTGGACCCGGACGCAGAGCGACAGGTCGTCGCTTACGAGGATGAGAAGGCGGCTCAGATCACCGCCGTGACCATCTCCGAGCAGGACGTCTATCTCGGCACGGCCAACCCCGCGCGGCTCGTCCTGCTGACGCCCAGTTATGCCTCCGAGGGCACCTATCTGTCGGACCTGATCGACGCCGGCCAGCCGGCCCGGTGGGGCAAGCTCCAGATCGACGCCGACATTCCCCGGGGCTGCCAAGTCCTGGTCGCCTCGCGCAGCGGCAACGTCAAGGACGTGAACGATCCGACGTTTTCCGAATGGACGGAGCTGGTCCCGATCACCGAGCCGGTCCAGCTTCGCTGCCCGATCGGCCGCTTCTGCCAGTACAAGCTCGTTCTGGAGACCGAGGACGGGCAGAAGACACCGCTGATCCGGGAGGTAGCCGTGGCCAGCACGGTCCCGAACCTGGCCCCGAAAGTGGAATCGGTGGACGCCAGCCGGCTCACCAGCGCCAATAAGGAAGGCGTCTTCAAGATCAGTTACAAGGCCGACGACGCCAACGAGGACAAACTCGTCTACAAGCTGGACTTTCGCCGGATCGGCCGGGCCACCTGGATCGAGATGAAAGACGAGAACGAGGCGGAAAACTACGAGTGGGACAGCAAGACCGTCGAGGACGGACGCTATGAAATCCGCGTCGTCGCCAGCGACGAGCGCGGCAATTCGACCGAAACCAAGCTGACCGGCAGCCGCATCAGCGAGCCCATCATCGTGGACAACACCGGCCCGGTGATCCGCAAGTACGCCATCGAGAAGAACGGCAAGGCGGCGACCCTGAGGCTGCAGGTCGCGGACGAGCTGAGCGTGATCAAGAAGCTCGAATACACCGTCGACAGCAACGCCGAGTGGAAGGGCACGCTGCCGGACGATCTGGTCTGCGATACGACGGATGAGAGCTTCACCGTCACGACCGAGGAGCTGGAGCCGGGCGAGCACGTCATCGCCTTGAAGATGACCGACGACGTCGGCAACACGACCTACAAGACCTTCGAGCTGACGGTCGCCGCCAATTGACAAATGCACGAAATACGAAATCCGACATAAATCCGAAATTCGAAGCACGAAACTCGAAACAAATCCCAATACTCAAATTATCGAAAGCTCGAAACAGCAGGGCCCAGACGGGCGCCGTTTCGAATTTGTGATTTTGGTCATTTGAGTCTGCTTCGGATTTCGAGATTCGTGCTTCCTGCGAAGCTGGTCTCGGATTTCGAATTTCATCCCTCATGTTTCGGATTTGCGAGACGATGGTACGGACGGTTGGATTCGAGCAGGTCAGTAAGGTCATCGAGTCGCTCTGCGTGGCGGCCTGTCACGAGCTGCCGCCGGACGTCGTGCAGGCGCTGCAGCGCGCCGCCGAGAGAGAATCCGACCCTCGTGCCGCCGGCATCCTGCGACAGCTCATCGAGAACGCCCGCCTTGCCGCCCAGGAAACCATCCCCCTGTGCCAAGACACCGGCCTGACGGTCGTATTCGTGGAGCAAGGCGCCGAAGTCGTGATTGCGCCGCCGACCACGGAGAACGGAGGGCAGAGAACAGAGGGCGGGGGACGCGACACGGACAACCAGACCCGTCCGTCACCCGTCATCCGTCGTCCCTCCTCTGGAATTGTCGATGCCATCAATGAGGGGGTACAGGCGGGCTATGAGGCCGGATACCTCCGCAAGAGTGTGGTGGCCGAGCCGCTCCAGCGCCGTGCCAACACCGGCACGAACACGCCGGCTGTCGTCCATCTCGCCATCGTCCCCGGTGACAAGCTCAAGCTGACCGTCATGGCCAAGGGCGGCGGCTGCGAGAACAGGAGCCAATTCCGCATGTTCCGGCCCACCGCGGAAAGACAGGAGGTCATGGACTGGATCGTGGAGGTCGTCAGGCAGGCCGGCGCGGACGCCTGTCCCCCATTTATCGTCGGCGTGGGTCTCGGCGGCAGCTTCGAGCACAGTTGCCTGCTGAGCAAGAAGGCCCTTCTGCGGCCCCTGGCCGAGCCGAACCCCGACCCTTTCTACGGCCAAATGGAACAGGACCTGCTGACGCAAGTCAATGCCCTGGGCGTAGGTCCCCAGGGTCTCGGCGGGGACACGACCGCTTTGGCCGTACTGATCGAGACGGCCCCCTGCCACATCGCCTCGCTGCCCGTGGCCGTCAACATCGAGTGTCACAGCCACAGACACCAAACCGCCATTCTCTAAGAGGGTGTGTGAGAAGCCGAAATAACTGCGGTTCCGTGATTTGACGGGTGGCACCGTCAAGGCCGAAGGCCGTGGCGATCGTCTTACGCACAACAACGCCGCCATCGCCAAGCTCCGCCTGACGATGCCACCCAGGAAACACGCAGCTTCTCACACACCCTCTGAGCCGATTCCCCCGGCGGACCCCCAAAGCATTCTGGGCACGTGGACGAAGCCAAAGGTCAGGCCGTAATTCCTCTGTACCCGGACCGATGGGGGATCTCATCAAGGCCGCAATGGTCTCGCACGCCAACATTCAAGGTTCTTTTGCCCGTCCCGCATCAACATCATCCCTGCAGGCCGTGTCGCAACAACTGGCTGGGGAGTGATGATACCATAGGTGCGATGGAAGACGCCAACGATGGCCCAAGACCTGATATGAAAGGAGTTGCTATGGGAAACGTGTTTTCCAGATTGTTGCTTGCGCTGGGCCTACTCTGTACCATGGTGGTTGTCTGGACAGGGGCGGCACCGCACGTGGCTACCGGAGAGTCGCTCTATGGCAGTTTCACATTCACCGACGAAGCGTGCCCATGCACGACGGTGTGGAGCGGCCTGGACTGCTCCGACGCGGAATGGCCAAGCGGGGGCTCGATGGACTGCACGGGGGGCTCGAATGTTACGGCATGTGTTGGTGGTCCGGGCGGTAAGACGTGCGGCCCCGATACCAGTCAGGGCCCACCATGCGGAGCCCCGGTAGGCTGGCCTGGCCCCATGCCACATATGTGTCAGATTGTCTACAATGGCGAGTGCAGTTGATATGGCTTGATACAAGCCGAAACATCAGCGCTGGAGCCGGTGGGATTCGGACTCCCGGCTCCAGCTTCTTCATGGTCGACACACCGAAGGAGAAGATATGTGCGGTCCCATGATGGTCCTGATACTGGCTCTGGCGTCGCTCGGCACGCCGACGGAGGGCGAAGACACCGTACCGGCACTCCTGGCGAGGTATCGCCAGGGACAACAGGTACTCCAATCGGCCATTATCAAATCAAGCCAGGCATTTGAATACCGTTGGTCTATCGACGCCCAGCGCACAAAGAAGATGTATACGTCCACGGAAATGTACCTGGATGCCGATCGACACCGCACTATTACCAGGAGTTGGGGCGACATATCACCGGTCTTCCAAGCCATCTCCGAGGATCGACCCCTGTATCGCAGCGCTCTGTGGGATGGGTCGACCAACTACTTTTACAATAGAGCCCATGCGGCGCTCGGAAAGCTGCACATCACGCGCCAGGAGACGATCAAGGACAATCCTGCGTTGGCCTACATGAGCAGGCTTCCCAACAGCACCGTGCTGGGATATTTCCTTTCCACGGAGCGCATCGACCAGGTCCTGGAATCGGCCGGCTCAGCCGTGCTTCGCGGAGCCAAGGAGAGAGTCGGAGACTATGACTGTTACGTAATTGACGCTTCGACCAAGGGAGGCAAGATAGCCGTGTGGATAGATCCGGCGCATGGATACAACATCGCCAAGGCCGAGATACGCAAGGGACCTGGCGACGGCACGGGACAATCTATGCCGCGGGACCGCGATTCCCAGTACCTGAGTTTCGAGGTCGACAGCTTCCGAGAGGTGGATGGGGCGTGGGTGATGGCGGGAGCGGAGATCCGGGCCGGCGAGGTCCACGGAGCGGATTCCTGGGACTCCCAATCCCGCTACAGCCTCACGGACATCGTGCTCCATCCGGACCACGAGACTTTGCGCTCCTTCGTGCCTGACGACGTCAGGGACGGGGCAACCGTGACAATCGAGGGAGTTCCGGGCATTGTCTACACGTGGCAAAACGGCGAACTCATACCCAATGTGGACGAGTACGTCATCGGCGCGATCGATAAGGTTGCGGACGAACTGATGGCCGGGAACAGCCCGACCGGGGGGAGTATCCCTTGGCACGGCGTCGCGGAGCATCCGACGGCGCGGACCTTGCTGGATGAGTATTCCAAGACCCAAGGACGGCTGCGATCTTTCACGGCCCAGGCCAGGACCGAGGTCTCGAGCTCACGCGACACCAAGAATACTTCGAGCCGCGTTGAATGGTGCGAGTTCGGAACCGATGGCACTCGTGCCTGCTATCGGCGTTTGGCAGACAACCCGGAATCCCCCGCGCAGGCGCTCCTTCTTGCGGATGGAGAACAACTCATTGATTACCGGGCTCGCGGGGACTCAGGTCGGGGCATGGTAGACGTGAAAGAGCCTTCGGGTGAGGAAATCGGACTCATCATGAAGGCGTACAGAGGCGCTCCGCTGATGGGATACTACCTGGGGGATACGCAGAGGGTGGACGATCTGTTGCGGCGCGCCGAACTCCTCTCGGTTCGACTGACAACAGAGAACGTGGATGGTATCGCCTGCTTCGTGGTGGAAGGTTCCCTGGCGGGCCGAAGCTACGCGGTCTGGATTGCGCCGGCGCGGGACTACAACATCGCCGGAATCACAATTCACGCAAGCCAGGACAACCGGACCCTCCTGTTCTCCCTGCAAAAAGTGCAATTCGAGCAGCGCGACGGGACGTGGGTCCCCATGGCGGCGGAAATAGCCGAACAGCGAGGCACCGCGAAGACAACATGGTCCCACAAAAGGATACGATTGGTGCTCAACCCCGATCACGAGGCGCTGGGGTCATTCGTTCCGCGCGCGGCATTCCCGATGGAACGAATGTGATTCTGAAAGGAATAAGAGGAAGGCACGTGTGGCGCAACGGCCGACCGGAGAAGAAGGAGCGCGACGATGCGAAACCGTGATCCGGCGGGCCTCCCGCGTGCCGGTGGCATCCTGGCGGCATGGCTCGTACTCATGGCCGCCGCACACGCAGCCCTTCCGGCAGATCGCACCTCGGCGACGGATGCAGGAGAAGCCCAGTTGCACGGACGAGGCCATGTCCGTCACCCGCACTGTGGACTGTATTGCCTCTACGCGGCGCTGCGCCTCACCGGACATCGCATGGACGCGCGAGAGCTTATCAAGCCGGACTATATCAGCTCGCACAAGGGCAGCTCGCTGTCCGAACTGAAAAAGGCCGCCGAGGATCACGGCCTGTACGCACTGCCCGTCACGGGTTTGAGCCTTCAAGCATTGCGGAAGTGTTCCCATATGATGATCCTGCACGTCAAGTCCGAGGTCGCTTCGGAATCGTACGATCATTACCAGCTCTGGCTGGGCACGGCAGGCGGAAAAGCAAGACTGTTCGATCCGCCCGAACCCGTGCAGTGCGTGTCGTTTCATGAGCTGGCCCCCCGCTGGCGAGGGAGCGGCCTGATTCTATCGCCTCGACCCATCGCCGTATTGGGCGTGCTGGGCCCGGGTTACGTTCACCTCGGATTCCACGTGCTTTGTGCCGTTGTCTTCGTGGTGATTGTCCGTCTGCTGCGGCAACGGCTCTGGCCGGCCCTTGCGGCACACGGAAGACAGCGAGTCGGCTGGTCCGTAGGCCAGGCCGTGGGGGTCTACTGCCAAAGCGCAGACTGCCCCTTCGCAGAAAGAGTAGCCGTGCGGCTCACGACGGACGGCTTCTCCAACATCTCCATCTTCCGGGGCGGATGGAACAAGTGGGCGGCGACACGACCGCCTTAGCCGTGCCGATCGAGACCGCACCGTGTCACATCGCCTCGCTGCCCGTAGCCGTCAACATCGAGTGTCACAGCCACCGCCACAAGACGGCCATGCTGTAACCGTCCCCGCGCCACGAACGTAGGGGCGAATCATCATTCGCCCCGACCGCCCGGGATAACAAAGCCCTGTCGCACCGGATGCGGCGGGCATGCGACGGTGAATCTTGTAGGGTGCGTACCACGCAGCACACAACGATACCGAGAGAGAAACCGATGGTGCGTGGTACGCACCCTACACCTGAGCCTGGGCGCCGTTTCACGCTTGCGCAAGCGTGTTTTTCCTGCCGGAGATTTGCCATATCCACGGCAGCGTGGACATGGCACCCGGCGGAGGGAGGGATCTGGGCCCTGCAAGCGCGAAACTTCCCCTTCCCAGGCCAGATCCTTCGCCTTCGTCTCAGGATGACACAGCCCACCGCGCAAGAGTTTTTCCTAATCCGTATCAGTGGGTGGGCTGGTAGCCGAGTCGGCCCCAGACGGCCTTCTGGAGGCGGTAGAGGTCCTCGAAACCTTCAGGCGTTTCCGGGACGAATTGCCCGGGGTGGGAACGGTCGCGGCTCTTGCCCTGCTTGCGGGTGTCCATCCCCTTCCACTTCCAGTACTCGGCGTGCCCGTCGGCGAAGTTGAGCGTCGTGCCGTCGCCGTGGCGGACCATCGGGTCGTCCCACCACNNCTGAACGAGGTGGCCCAGCCCTCGTCGATGAAGACGCAGCGCTCGGCGGGAGCGGGCCGGTGGATCTGGTTGCGATTCTTGACCCAGAGCACGACCCCGTCCTCGACCAGGGACGAGTGGCGCGTGGTGCCCTGCTGGAAGGTCCCCGGCGGGGGGTTGCCGTTCATCGAGTGCACGATGGCATAGGTCATCAGCTCGCCGCGATAGGCCGTCGGGCACTGAAACAGCTTCAGGCTCGGGCCATAGGGCCACAGGGCCCCGGCCATGATCGCCTGTCGCTGGCTGTCCTCATCCAACTGTTCGCCCTGGTCGTAGTTGGCGTGCCAGCACTGGCCGACCCAGGCCCTCTCGTTCGGATGCCGCGGGTCGGACATGTTCGTGAAGCCGGCGGCCCCGTTGACCAGGTTGCCGTCGTGGTCGTCGGCATAGACGATCCAGGCCAACCCAAGCTGCCGCAGGTTGCTCAGACAGGCCGCCCGCTTGCCCTGTTCCCGGGCCCGCTGCAACGCCGGCATGAGGATGGCCATGAGAATGGCGATGAC
>JABAOC010013557.1_pt2 | contig 12518 bp, 17 predicted proteins | sample 7062161 | NCBI WGS metagenome assembly JABAOC01 (sample SAMN14538625, study PRJNA623070) | marine sediment metagenome | biome: marine biome [ENVO:00000428]; feature: marine pelagic biome [ENVO:01000023]; material: deep marine sediment [ENVO:00002113] | place: India: Gulf of Khambhat ... | reverse complement strand
ACAAGTCAGGACCACAAAATTTAGTTTTCAAAGCCCTCCGGTACGCTCCAGATTACCCCGGTCTGAAAGGCAAGGATCTCACACCCGGTGAGCCTCTCGTCGAGTATTTCAAAAAAAAATCAAACGTTAATATCGCTAAGCGATTATGTACATCAGGTTCCCAATTCCGTGACTGTTCCTTGACCAAACGGGTCCCCCGTAATCTTCACACACCTAAGTCACAGGTTCAAGTCCTGCCTCGCCCACCATTTATTCTCAATAACTTAGCTTTCACTTCTTCGTTATCTTCGTCTTTCGTGATCAAGTTCATAAATAATCTATATAAACCTCAAAAAATTAATTATTCTCTTTTTCCAATAATTTCTTAAGATTTCCTCCTTCTGCCCCCACATGTTTATCATGAACTTTTCTCAATTTCTCCATTCCTTTCTTAAAGAGCACCCGAAAAAGTCTCCAAAATCGCATGTAGGTTACAGCCGTAAAAACAGAGTATGAACCTTTGGGTTCAATCTGCCATTCCACCTTAGGAGATACTAAGGATATGGGAAAATAAAATTTAAAGACTATTTTTCTGTTGGGGACGACTTCAGAACAGATTCCTTTATATTTTTTTACTTTTCCCATCACATATTGTTCAGCATAAAAGGTCGAACTTTCCTTCAACGGCTCTCCTTCGGTCCATTTAAACAGGACATGGTCTTCGGGATGCCAACTCCTGTAATTTCGCTCAAGGCTGGTGAAAAATTCCCAAATTTTTTCCGGTGAGGTCCTGATTTCTATCGCATGTTTTAGCACCGAATGTTTGAATAATGCCATCCGTTCCTCCTTCAATATGGCTTTAATACTCAATCATACTGATTGTATCCGACGAGGAATGGAAATTTATACTTATTGTTGGTTAACTTTGGCGGGGACGATCCCCGGAGAGAACCGTCCCTCTTATTAACTGGATTTTATCGATCAATCACGCAGCGGGTCTTTCCGTACGGTAACAGGTTTGGTCATGGAGGCGCCGTTAACCGTCAGAGTGACCTTGAACACACCCGGTTCGGCCGGAATCGGGTTCATCTTCTGGGTTCTTCTGTTGATGCCTCTGTATCTCTCTCCTCGCTTCTCGAGGGATTCCTCCAATTTGTCACTGATTTCCCTTCTTTCTTCCCGTTCAGCGGTTATTAGGTATTTATCNNCCGTTCAGTGGTTATTAGGTATTTGTCGAAAAGTTTCTTCTCCTCTTCGTTCAACTCCGGCGGATCGAACTGAAAATTCCAGAGATGCTTGTTGATACCGGGTTTTCCTTTGAGTTCGAAAGTCTTTCTGAGTTCACCTTTCCAATCAGCAATAGTCAGCTTGGCGTCCTTGGCTCCTTCTCCTAGATAGTAGCTGATCATTGCCCCGCGGGGAGGGTTTTCACCCCTGAACAAAAACTGTCCCCGGGAGCCGCCCCGGCTGATGTTCATCCATTGGGTTGCCACGCGCTGATCGAAAAGATAGGCTGAGGAGGCTTGGATCTCTTTGGTCATGTGCTGGAGAGGGGTGATGTCGTCACAAATCCAGATGCCGCGGCCGTGGGTGCCGATAATCACGTCGTTATACAGAGGATGGATCATAAGATCATGAACAGCCACAGTCGGAAGGTTATCCATGAAGCGATCCCATTTCTTTCCGCCATCTGTGGATATGAACACGCCAAACTCTGTTCCCAGGAAAAGCAGGTTTTTGTTCTTATGGTCCTCGCGGATGACGTAGGCGACCTGGCCATCTGGAAGGTTGCTGCTGATGCTGGTCCAGGTCTTTCCGAAGTCGGTTGTCTTGAAGACCCAGGGCTTGAAATTGTCGCTGCGGTGGCCGTCGAAAGTCACATAGCAGGTGCCTTCCTCATAATGGGAGGCTTCAACGCGGCTGACCCATATGCCTTCAGGAACTCCTTTAAAATTTGGTCTCAGGTTGGTCCAGGTCTTCCCACCGTTTGTGGTCAACTGGACATTCCCATCATCGGTTCCGGCCCAGATGATTCCCGGTTTGAGCGGAGATTCGGAGATGGTGACGATGGTGCAGTGATTTTCTGCGCCTGTGACATCGGCTGTCAGTCCTCCCGTTTTTCTGCTGATCTTAGCGGGAGTCGGAGATGACAGATCAGGGCTGATGATCTCCCATGACTCGCCGCGGTCCATGGTTTTGAACAGGAAGTTCCCGCCAAAATAGACAGTGTCCGGGTTGTGGGGCGAGATGATGATCGGGCTGTTCCAGTTGAACCGGAAAGGATTATCCTTACCCCATCCCCCTTCTTTCTGCATCTTCAACAGCTCCTTTGTCACGTAGTCGTCATAATTGATGATGTTTTGTTTTCGGGGCCTGATGGATTGTGCTTCCCGGGTTTCCACATTGACTCGGCGGATATTTCCCTGCTGGCTTTCGGCATACACTGTGCGCCAGTCCGTGGGGTCGACCGGCGTGTAAAAACCGTCACCGCCTCCTATTTTGAACCAGTGATCGGTCAGGATGCCGGCCCTGTCCCGGCTTAAGGAAGGACCGCCCCACGAACCGTTGTCCTGAAGCCCGCCGTAGACATAATAAGGATCGCGCATATCTGCCCCGATGGCATAGAACTGGCTCAGGGGAAGGTTGTCAAAAAAGATGTAATTTTTCCCGTGGTCATGGGTAAGTGCGGCCCCTCCGTCGTTTCCTATGTAATAGCGGTCTTTGTCATTCGGGTCTGACCACAACGCATGGTAGTCGCCGTGAATGCCTGTATTCTGCCTTTCGAGTGTTTTCCCCCCATTCTTGGAGATGTGGTACCTGCCGGAGACGACATAGACAATCTTGTCATCAACAGGATTAAGGTAAATATGGCTGTAGTAGAAGGGACGGTTGTTATACCGGTTCATGTACTGCCAGGTTTCTCCCCCGTCTTCTGTCCGGTAGATGCCGGTCCCGAGTTTGGTCATATCTTTATAATCGGGATTATCCTTTCCGTCAGGAAGCTTTTCTCGGGGTTGAAAGCCATGCTCGACAAAAGCCATCAGAACCTCTGGCTTACTCCGGCAGATGGCCAAACCGATCTTCCCTGTGTCTCCTTCAGGAAGCCCGTTGGTCAGCTTAGTCCAAGACTCTCCGGCATCGGTCGACTTGAAAATGCCGCCGTTTGGACCGCCGCTGTCGAAGCGGTAGGGTCTCCGGAGTCGCTGCCAGAAGCTGACATACAGAACGTTATCATTCTTTATATCCATGACCAGATCGATGGCGCCGGTTTTTCCGTCATCGGGCAGTCCGTTGATGAGCTTCTTCCATGTTTTACCACCATCTGTCGTCTTAAAAAGGCCCCTGTCTCCTGTGTACCCCCAGAGATGACCGCCAGCCGCGACATAGACGATATCAGGATTCGAGGGGTGGGTGATGATCCTGGATATGGAATGGGTATCTTTAAGCCCCATGTTGGTAAAGGTCTTCCCCCCGTCTGTGGATTTGTAGATCCCGTCACCCCAGGCGATGCTNNCCAACCCAGATAATCTCAGGATTCTTCTGGAAAAAGGCCACATCCCCTATCGAGGAGGCCCCGTAGGTGTCAAAAATGGGCTCCCAAGTGATACCGGCGTTTACAGACATCCAGACGCCGCCTGAGGCCGATCCGATGAGCACAATCGTGAAATCATCATCCAGGGCCTCGATGTCAGAGATACGGCCTGACATGTTGGCCGGACCGATGTTGCGCCATCCGAAGGCTTTAGTTTCCTCCTGGTCTTCGGCTTGAGCCTGGCTCTGTCCGGGTACGACCAAGATAAATAAAGCCGCGATGACACCCAGGATTAAAGCTGTGTGTTTTTTCCCGATACTCATTAATATTCCTCCATTTTTTTGCTATTTGGTCGGATTTATAAAGATATGCCGTCCTGGCTGAAGCAATTATATAAAAAAATTTGAGAAAAAGAAAAGGGAAAAAAACTTGTTGATTGCAGCCCTAGACTTCTTTTCCTGGATGATAAGAGCTTTCCTGATAAGGCCTGAGGCTATTTTTTCTTTAACAACGGTTTAAGGATAATATTTATTCCGATTATTATGAGCAAAATCGGAAACACGGGTATGTTCAGTCCGAAGACAGAACTGACTCCGAAGGCTAAGGCCACCAGGCCTAAAACGAGCCAGAAGGCATTGACCTTTATTCCATACAGGTAGCGGATGCCCATGAGTCCCAGGATGATAACTCCCACGCCGATGAGCCAGGTTCCTTCGGGAACAGCGCCTTCAGGTGCCAGCCAGAGTCCACCGATCATGATCAGGAACAATCCCCAACCGATAGCGTCCAGCCGCTTGTCTAACTCTCTTTTTCGAGAACCTGGATTTCCTATAGGTTTATCGGACTCCCGATTCATACTAATCCTCCTGCGTTCATTTTGAAAAACAATATCAGTAATAGACAACAGAGTCAACAAGGCATGAAAAAGTCGTGTTGACTTAGCAAAATTATTTGGTTATTATACCAATTATGAAAATAACCGACAAACAAAAGGTCCGGTTCGAAACAAGGGCAGCTGTCTTGAAAGCCCTGGCTCATCCGACCCGGCTGTTCATGGTCGAAGAGCTGGCCAAAAAACCTCACTGTGTTCGTGAACTTACGGATATGGTCGGATTAGACATCTCTACTGTCTCAAAACATTTGTCATTACTTAAAACGGCTGGCCTGGTTCGAGACGAGAAAAAGGGTAAACAAGTCTACTACAGACTTCACCTGCGCTGTGCCTTGAATTTCCTGGACTGTGTTGAAGACGTCCTTCAAGAACAACTGAAAGATCGAATTCAGGCAGTAAAATGATCTAGCTGTGACTGTCCTTAACAAGATTTTTTTATCGAACTGAGGAGGAACAACTTATATGGAAGACAAAGCGTGCCTAACAAAGCAGCCTAAAGGGCTTAGCTTTTTCGAGCGCTACCTGAGCCTCTGGGTGATCTTGTGTATCATCGGAGGAGTCGTACTCGGAAGACTCGCGCCCAAGGCCGCAACTTTCTTAGACGGCCTGGCGATTCGTGTCAACGAAGCACCTGTCGTCTCAATCCCCATCGCAGTCTGTCTGTTTTTCATGATGTATCCGATCATGGTCAAAATAGATTTTACCGAGGTTATCAAAGCCGGGAAAAACATCAAACCGGTAAGCTTAACCCTCTTCGTCAACTGGGCCGTAAAACCGTTCACGATGTATGTTATTGCTCTTTTTTTTNNCTTTTTTTTCTTGGCCTTGTTTTTAAAAGCTTAATCGGGACCGAGGCGATTGATTACATAAAGATGCCATTGGGCTTAGATCTTGCCCTCGGGGCCAAACACGGGGCCGGGACGGTCGTTTTGGTCGATGGCGTAAAAATGTTGGCTGTTCCTCTGTGGCGCAGCTATCTCGCAGGCTGTATCTTACTCGGGATCGCCCCCTGTACAGCCATGGTCTTGGTCTGGGGGTATCTGGCCAAAGGAAATGACGGACACACGCTCGTTATGGTGGCGATAAACTCTCTGACAATGCTTTTCTTGTACGGTCCTCTAGGAGGATTCCTGCTGGGAGTGGGCCGTCTCCCTGTCCCATGGCAAGCCCTTTTTCTCTCTATCGGCATCTACGTGGCCCTCCCCCTTGTCGCAGGATACATATCAAGAAAATTGATCATTGCCAAGAAAGGTCTCGACTGGTTTAACACAAAATTCCTCCATGTTCTGACACCCGTGACGATTTCGGCCCTGCTCGTGACACTCGTGTTGCTGTTTTCATTCAAAGGAGAGGTGATCCTGTCGAATCCGCTGACGATTCTATGGATTGCGATCCCCCTTTTCATCCAAACAAATCTCATATTCTGGATCGCTTATGGGTTATCTAAGGTGCTGAAACTAACCTATGAGGATGCCGCCCCCTCGGCCATGATCGGCGCCTCGAATCACTTTGAAGTGGCTATCGCGACGTCTGTTATGCTCTTCGGGCTTTCGTCGGGTGCAGCCTTGGCAACAGTTGTCGGAGTCCTGATCGAAGTCCCGGTGATGTTGATGCTGGTTAGGATATGCCTCCGAACTCAAAACTGGTTCAAGGCATAGAATTGTAATAGGGTGAGAAAGCTAAAAATCAAGATCTGTCCCTCCTGGTGATAGAAGAGGATATTAGCGGTCAGCGTTTGATTTTCCTGGCTTTAGGCGGAACCCAGTGCTCGATGAATTGATTCCTGCCCTCGTATTCGTCGACCAGGTCCTGGAAAATCGCCCGCATCTGTTCGTAGGGAAGAGTGCCGATAATCATCCGGCCGTTGATGATCATCGTCGGCGTGGAGCGGATGCCGTAGGCGAAGCGGTCTGAGGTCTTTCGGTATTCTGTTCCTGTGTTGATGATTGTCCGAACCAAGTCTTGAGTGGCCGGATCATCCTCTGCCCCCTCCACTCCGTATCTTCTCGCCAATTCTCGACGCCATTCGGGACTGCGGGCGGAGTTGAAATTGGCAAAGATCTCGTCATGGATGGCCAAAAACTGCCCTGGATCATAGGCAGCCATGTACGACAGCTCACAGGCCCCGGGGTGGATATCCTTATCGACGACCGTGTTGCACTGACCCTCTAGAGGAAAAAACTGGAAGACGACATTCATCTTCCCGGCGAACTCCTCTTTGAGTCTGTTGAGCTGCTGGGTCAAGAACAGGCAGTCCGGACAGAGGAAGTCCGAAAACTCGATCACCTGGATGGGTGCGTCCTCGAAAACCTCGGTCGAGCGGACAGTCCAGTAGGGTGAGAGGAAGCTCGGATTGCCGACGATCGGGAGGTCGCGGAACTGCTTGATAATCCTGAGCGCCACGGCTGACTGAGCCTCTTTTCGGGCTTCATGATACTGGATCATCCCGTAAGCACCGAGGGCAGTGATGAAGGCAAAAGTCAGAAGCATCTTCAAGGATGGCTTGAGAAACCGCCGAAAAAAACCGACATGCCCCCGCCCGACTCCGAAGCGCCAAAACAGGATAAAGCTCAGGATGGAAAAGATGTAGAACCCCGTACAAAACAGACACAAGCTTCCCATGACGGCCACGGAATAAACAAGAAGGCCTACGACTCCCAGCCCACTCAAAAGGGCGATAGAGGCGTTGGTCCGCTCGAAGCTCTCGGTAGGAAAAAGCGCTCCCAGGGCAACGAGGGCCCCGACGATGAGGCCGAAATAACCGATCGGAATCCCGATCACTTGAGAAATAACGGAATAGGCCGAACTATCACAGTTGAGAAAAGCGCTGATGTCGCAGAACGATCCTTCAAAGATGGATATGGGGTAGTTGGCGAGAAAGAAGTGCCGGATGGTGAGGATGGAAAACACCATCATCCCGATCCCCGAGCAAAAGCTTAAGATCCTCAGCCATCGGCTTCCAGCCAACGTTAATGTCTGTTTCATCTAAAATTTCTCTTATTAGTGTCTCGGATATGTCAATCTAGGATACTCTTCTTCTATTCGTAGATCAAGGGATGTGCGTCAGCCTCCCCTCGTCTTAAGACAGTTTAACCTTTCACTTTTGCTTCGATCAACCGGCCTCCGATTAAGCCCAACCACGTACCGATTCCAGAAAGGACTATGGCGTAGACAAAGAGCACAAAGCCGTAAGACCTCTGGTTTAAGTCCGAGGAGGAAAGCAGCACTATGAGGGAGATCGAGAGGAGGATGAATAAACTGGATAAGAAGATTTTTTTCTTCAACAGGGGCGTATTGGCCCGTTTAAACCTGAGCCAGCCGTCATACAGTCCGGATAAAGTGGCGATGACAGCTGCACAAGGCAGAAGCCAGACGATGGCTTCTGCCATGGCCGATAGAGCCGATGGCATACGGATAATATTTATCATATTAACCAGGCTGATCAGGAATAGAGTCAGCACAAACGCCAAAGGAAAGTGGGTCATGACCGGGTGAATGTGCAGTTTCATGATCATCCGGCGTTTGGCAGAGACGGGGGATTCATACTCCTCGAAAATTTTCCCTTTGAACCCGCAAGCCGGGCAGACTTCCGGCGGTTCTGAACGTTCTGAAATATACCCACACACCTTACATCTGTAGAGTTTCTTCATGTCATCCTCCTGGAAAGACGATTCTACAATTCCTTTTTCCTTTTGGAAAGTAAAAAAAGTGCTCAATTCTGGCGGGAAAACATACCGACCATCAACCCGACACTCATCAAATCTCTCTCGGGCAGGTAGGCTGCGTAAAGCTGAAGAGCGGGCAGGGCAAGGTTCCGAATATAGATTCTCACGGATATCCCGAAGCTGTGGATAAATTCAGAGTCGAACAATCCACTTATCGTGTCTGAGAAGAAGGCGTAATCATAGAAGGCCACGCATTCCATACCTCATCAATACCCGCCGGGACTGTGATCTCTTTGATGATGGCTCGGTTAATCATGATGTCTTCGGACATATCTTTATCTCCTGAGAAAACGATCATTCGGCTGGAAGATCAACCCAAGATTAACTAAGATATTGCTCTCAGCTTTGAATTTCCTGGTCACTTAATTCTTCAATCCTGAATATGACCTTCGCCAGAGGATCTGGACACTGCCACTCCTGCAGAAGGTCCAAGATCCCCTCACCCTCCTGGGATTGGATGAGGGCAGCCGAAAGGGTCGGTAATATGCTTCCTAAGGCAAAAATGCAGACTTTCTGGCCGGGGGGAATCTCTAGCTTCGCATTCTTGACGAAAAAAATCGTTCCGATTTTTGAGCGACTGCATTTGCCTTCCACTTTTACGATGGTGATTTTTAAATCTTTAAATGTCATTCCCAATCTCCTAGTCTTCTCTATTATATTAGTCTGTTCTTCATTTTCAAAAGACCCAACTCGAACGAGCACAGCCTCGGATAGCTCGTGTTATCGATCGAGCGCCGATAGAGGTTACGATTGGGATTAATACTTAATCCCTTTCATGTACCCGATTAACCTGGGAAAGTTCCCCTCGTAAGAGGAATTCTGTATTCTTGTAGTCTGTAGGACTTCAAAGTGATTGACCTGAGGTTCTAGCTCGAGGAGGTATTTTTCATCATCCGGAAAGTATACGGCTTTTTCCGCGTCTGGACCCGAGAATTTTTTTATGGCTTCGAATGAGTCCCATAGAGTTATCATTTTAAATTCTGCTTCTCCGTTCTCGATCCGTCTCAGCACAAACACTCCTCTATTTCCCTCGGTTGACCTGCACCCTTCGACTCCTGTCTTTTTGATGTAATCGAAGTACTCGTCTCCGAGCGAAGCGGGAGTTTTCCCTTGCCAGATTCTAGCAATCATAATGCCTCCTTATTTTGGGCGATTTCGCCCTTTAAATTTCTTTTGTTGACTTCATAGAACTTAAGTTTTTTCACGGATGAACAAGACTCCTTATTCCGAGTGAGCATGGCGGTCACTCCCATTACCATCAGCAGTGCTGCCATCAGTATTCTCGGGCTGAGAAGCTCACCTCCAGCAAACCAACCTACCAGGATAGCCACAACGGGATTCACGTAGGCATGGGTGGAGACCTGGGAAGGAGAGGTCTTCTTCAGCAGCCAGAAATAGGCCGTCAAAGCGATGATCGAACCGAATACGACTAGATAAAGCATAGAGAAAACCGATCGAGGCGAGACCGAAAGGAAAGACANNTTTTAGGAAGGACGACGCGTTTCGAGTAAACCGCTCCGATGGCCCATAATAATGTCCCGATTAACAAAACCGCAGTCCCTGTTGGATCTACCGGCATTCCGCTCAAAATCTTAGAGGGCTCCACCAAAACGAACACACCCCCCAGCCCGACGACAAGACCGAAAATCACACGTGAGGTCAGAGGATTGTCATGGCTTCGGAAAGCCTGCAGGAGTGTCATCCAAAAGGGATTGGTGGCTATGATGAGGGCCGCCACCCCCGAGGGAACCGTCTGTTCACCCCAGGCCAAAGCTCCGTGTCCACCTAAAAAAAGGAATGATCCTATGATGACAGCCTTTACCCAATGTGTCGCATTAGGACGCTCTTCGCCCCTCCATCGAGCCCAGCCGTACAGAATCCCGCCGGCTAAAAGTGAACGGCTGCCCATCATGAAGAACGGTGGAATTGTCTCGACGGCGAAGCGAATAGCCAGGTAGGTAGATCCCCAGATNNCAGATGAAGTAGATGGCCCCGAAGGCGAGGATTATTTTCATCTTCAACGTAAGACATCGAGCCCTTGTTAAAAATATTTTTCTGAAGGGAGGATTATGAGGCTTGAGTGTTTTTAGGACCGAAGATAACATATATAACCATCCTATTAATTATTGATGGTTAGATTTTACCGAGAAAATTATAACTTGTCAAGTCTTTTTTGATGGTTATATAAAAAAAAGCAGTAGAGGAGAATTTCTTTTCGGGTTTTAAAAATCTAGGCGGGAATCAATCTCTGGAAAATGATGATCACTGGCAGAATTACTTTTTCATTTTTCTTTCATAATAACGTTTGGCTTTGGCCCGGTTGCCACAATCTTTCATATCACACCATCGTCTGCTCCTGTTCCGGCTTCTATCCAAGAAAAGCCAACCACAGCCACGATCATCGGCACATTCTCTTACTCTATCCAATTTATCAGAAGTCAACAGATTTGCGGCTGACCAAACAACAGGATTCAGCATCCAATCCAGACTATCTTTATTCCCAGTTACGTCCCATGAAAAACCGGCTTGGCTCTGAATCAACCGTGACTTAGACATGGCTTTGGAGGTATTCCTGTTTAACAGGCTTAGGTCTTTTTGAAGAGGAAGGGAGCCGGCAGCAATCGAGGAAAAAATACGATAAATTGCTTCTCTCAAATTGACAGCATGTTTCAGGACTTTATCTGATCCGGATGGGTTCTTTTTTGCTTTGCTGGTCAATCGTTGAGCATCATCTTCAGAGATAATCCCCGTCTGAAGACTCCATATCACTAAGTCTTGGTAGGTATTTAATCTTTCTCGAGGATTTTTACTCGCATGCATACCCACCGTGTTGGCAAAATCCAGACAGAGCTTCCCGTCTAAGAAATCCGGATCACCCGAGCGTTGCTTTACTTTAATCAATTTACTCCCCAAAAAAATATCCATTCCTTTTTCTGCTAGGTTCTACTCAATATTTTATGACTGTAACCATCTTTAATATAATAGCTGGTTAAATGATTGTCAACTCAAGGGAAAAAGCAAATAGGGGTCAGGTCTCAACTTTTGACATTTCTATCCCCGTTCAAAAACGAGACAGAAAATCCCTGTTTATCACCACCAAACTCCGGATGAGAGATGTCAGCAGCCAAGAGCAGGTCGTGGAAAAAACCCAGCAGTGCCTGCAGCGCCTTCAAACCGATTACGTGGACTGCATGATGATTCATGGAGCACCGACCGTAGAATCGCTCAAAAACGAACATTTCCATCGAGGAATGGATCAGCTCAAAAAAGAAGGCAAAGTGAGATTCCTCGGAATTTCCAACCACGGACCCAGAAGGCCAGGTCAGGGAGACTCGATGGAAGAAGTCCATCTGGGAGCCGTCGCTGACGGCCGGTTTGATGTTCTGCTCTTTGTCTATAACTTCCTCCAAAAAGAAGCTGGCGAAAAGATCATCGAAGCCGCGGCCAAGAAAAACGTCGCCACCACGATCATGAAATCCGATCCGTTGGGACGATACTTCGAGACGAAGGAACGGGTCGAACAGATGAAAAAGGAAGGGAAGACAATAGACGAAAGGATGCAGCGTTCCATGGCCCGGATGGAAAAAACAGCCGAAAAAGCAGAATCTTTCCTCCGAGAGAACAACCTGAAAACTCCAGACGAAGCTAAAGCCGCCGCCTTAAAATTCGTCATCAGCAATCCTAAGGTCAACGTGCTGAACCTGGCTTTCAGAAATTTCGATGACGTTCAAAACTTCCTAAAAATCTCTGGTTCTGGACCGGAGCAGAAAGACAAAGCCCTGCTGACAGCGTACGAGAAGGGATGCGCTCAGCTTTACTGTCGACATGCCTGCGGCATCTGCGAATCCGATTGTCCTCACCAGGTTCCGGTAAACACGATCATGCGCTACAACCACTACTTTGAAGCCCAAGGCAGCGAAAAATTCGCTATGCACAAGTATGCCAAGCTCGAGACTCCTAAGGCGGATACCTGCCGGAACTGCCCAGGATACTGTGAACAATCCTGCCCGTACGGAGTTCCGATTCAAGGGTTGTTGAACATGGCCCACGCCCGTTTGACATTAGTTTAAAGCAACACTCTCATATTGAAGAGTTTGTCCATAAAAAGGGCTCCACCAAAGCGGCGCGGAATCATGCGTTTGCTCCACTCTATCGATATTTTTGACAGTCGAATTTGCTTCTGTTAATATTTGTTCAAAATCCAATCCTCATCAGGATTATGGGGAGATAAAATGGAAAAAAAATTTCGTTTCAAGCTTAACGGAAAAGATATCCACCTGACCTCACCGCCCGACCGGATGCTCCTCTGGGTCTTGCGATCCGACCTTGAACACACTGGACCAAAATACAGCTGCGGAGAAGGATTCTGTGGAGCCTGCACCGTGATCAT
>JABAOC010020003.1_pt1 | contig 12520 bp, 12 predicted proteins | sample 7062161 | NCBI WGS metagenome assembly JABAOC01 (sample SAMN14538625, study PRJNA623070) | marine sediment metagenome | biome: marine biome [ENVO:00000428]; feature: marine pelagic biome [ENVO:01000023]; material: deep marine sediment [ENVO:00002113] | place: India: Gulf of Khambhat ... | reverse complement strand
ACATCTTTTCAACAAGTTTTTACCAGAATTTTTGATATTTTTCCAATCTTGAAACAGATATTAACTATCTTGTAAAAAAGATATTAATCTAATAGATAACAACAGCTTTTACACCTATTATTTTTCTAATTCTTGGAATTAGTATTCCTGGGACTTGTTTTTCAGTAACAATAAAGAGTCTTGGTTCTTCCGAAAATTCAAAGTCGTCAACTATTGCCTGTCTAATACTTATTTTTGCATCAGCAACAACTTTTGCAACATCTGCAAGTATTCCTGGCATACTTGGATCTTCAGGAATAATTTCAATTACTCCCCAATTCATCTCTGGAGCAACATCTTTTAGATGACAAGTTGGATTTAATTGAGAAAATACTTTTAACAAATCTTTTTTCTTTGATATTGTTTTTATTGTACTTGTAATAATTCTTCTATCTACTTTAAATGCTCTGGCAATTTTAGAATCAGAAAGTTCAATTTCTCCACAGTATATTTTGTTATTGCTTACCTTTAAACCGTATTCAAGTAGTTTCTGTGCAAGTCTCTTCCTCTTTGGATATCTGTTAAAATATTTGGCAATTGTTCTCCACATGTTTATACAATATTACAAGGATAATATATAAATATTGTACATCTTTCTAAAATAAATAGCTAAAATGTTTAATTATGTACATTAATGTACATTTATGCTCAATATTTATATAGTATTAACAACATAATAATATATGATAGAAATGAAAAAAATAAAGATACAGCTAGACGAAAATGATTTACCAAAAAAATGGTATAATATTCAAGCAGATCTAAAAACCCCATTAGACCCACCATTAAACTCACAAACAAAGCAACCAATAGGTCCAGATGAGTTAAAAGCAATATTTCCAATGGAACTAATAAAACAAGAAGTTAGCAGCGAAAGATATATATCAATTCCTGAGAAAGTAAGAGAAATATATCGAATATGGAGACCAACACCCCTATATAGAGCAAGAAATTTAGAAAAGGCATTAAACACACCTGCAAAAATATATTTCAAATGGGAAGGAGTAAGTCCTCCAGGCAGTCATAAACCAAATTCATCTGTTGCACAAGCATATTTTAACATGAAGGAAGGTGTAGAAAGGATTGTTACAGAAACAGGAGCCGGACAATGGGGTTCAGCTCTCGCCTTTGCATGTCACTTATTCAAAATTAACTGTAGAATTTATATGGTAAAATGTAGCTATGAACAAAAACCCTATAGAAGAGTTCTTATGGAAAACTGGGGCGCAGAAGTATTTTCCAGCCCAACAAATCTTACAAACAGTGGAAAAAGTCTGCTAAAAAAAGACCCAAATACATCTGGGAGCTTAGGTATAGCAATAAGTGAAGCAGTTGAAGACGCAGCAACACACGAAAATACAAACTATGCACTCGGTTCGGTGTTAAACCATGTTGTATTACATCAAACAATAATAGGCCTTGAATTAAAAAAACAATTTCAAATTCTAGATGAATACCCTGATATTATTTGTGGATGTGTAGGGGGTGGTAGTAACTTTGCAGGTGCAAGTTTTCCTTTTGTTAGAGACAAAATTCTTGGAAAAAGAAAAGATTTAATGGTTTTTTCTGTAGAACCTCTTGCCTGTCCGACATTAACTAAAGGAGAATATAGATATGATTTTGGCGATAGTGTAGGATTAACTCCATTACTAAAAATGTATACATTAGGGCATAGATTTGTTCCCCCTGCAATACATGCAGGTGGTCTCAGATATCATGGAGACGCACCACTACTCTGTAAATTAACAAAAGAAGGATATATGCAAGCATTAGCATATTATCAAAAAGAGGTATTTGAAGCAGCAATACTATTTGCAAAAACAGAAGGATTTGTTGTTGCACCTGAAAGTGCTCATGCTGTTAAAGCAGCAATTGATTTTGCAAGAATTGCTAAAAAAAGAAATGAGAAAAAAATAATTTTCTTTGCAAATAGTGGACATGGTCATTTTGATCTATCAGCATATGATGCATATCATAACAATGTAATGCAAGATTATGCCTATCCAAAAACATTTATAAAAAATAATTTAAAAGAAATTCCAATAATAGTAAAAAAAAGAAGAATATAGTTAAAAGTAATACAAAATCAGAAAAAACTTCTATTTACCTCTTCCTAAATTAGCGCGAATGCTAGGCCTTACTCGCTCTGCACCGCGACCTTTATGTCTCAGACCACGTCCTTTCTGACCAGCAGAAGTTTTTCCACGAAGAACCCTTCGTTTATTTGACACATTTGTAATCCAATTAATTTTTGGATCATTCATAATAGAAGGATGAACAGGGTCTACCAGAATAATTTCATAGAAATGATTCTTCCCATCTTCACCGATCCAATAAGAATTCAAAACTTCCATGTTTGGGTATCTTTTAGCAGTACGCTCCTCAGCTATCCGTTGAGTACTTTTTGCCATTGTAATCTTAGATATACCTTTTGCAGCGGGCTTTCTCCCACCTTTAATTGTTGGTTTTCGAAGTCCACCTCTTCTAACTCTTGATCTTACAACAATATAACCAGGTTTTGCTTTATATCCAAGAGATCGAGCTCTATCAATTCTTAATGGGCGTTCAACTCTTGAAAAATTTTCTTCTTTTCTCCAATGAATTAATCGTTGTTGTTGAGGTGATTTATAAGAACGATCAGGTTTTTTCCATTGATCTCCAATATAATCATACACACTTTTTACCATGATTATTCACCAGTTCCAAGGAAACAGTGGGACCAAAGGAAGGGAATTCTTTATTTAAAACTTTTGCCACTTTAAAAATAAAAGAACTGCTATTCTTTAAATGCTTTTTAACTTGAAAAAAAATTTTTTTAAAAATCTTTAACAATTACATATTAAATATTATTTAAATGAACATGAATAAAAATAAAGATAAAATAAGAATTCTATTTATATATTGTACATTATCTTCATTTGTTAAAAATGATTTAGAAATATTAAAGAAATATTTCAACGTAAAATCTATACAATGGCATGGAAAAAAAGACATAATTAGAATTGCTATAGAAGCTTTTAAATCAGATATAACCTATACATGGTTTGCTGAAGACTATTCAGCTGTAACAGTCTTTTTTTCAAAATTATTCAAAAAAAAATCTATTGTAATTGCAGGTGGTTATGATGTAGTATCATTACCTGAAGTTGGATAATACGGCAGATTCACCTATGGCATTTTTAAAAAATTTCTAACAAAATATTCTTTAAAAAATGCTGATCTGATTATAGCTATTTCTAAATTTGTTAAAAAAGAAACAATTAAAAAAACCAATGTAAAAAAGATTAAGGTTGTATATAACGGTATTGATGTTAAAAAATTTAAACCAGGAAAAAAGCAAAAAGAAAATGTTGTTTTAACAATTGCAATGGCTATTGAAAATAATTATAAAATAAAAGGACTTGAGACATTTGCAAAAACATCAAATAATTTTCCAGATTTTTCTTTTATAATAATTGGACAGAAGGATGATTTAATAGTCAAAAGCTTAAAAGAAATAAACCCAAAATTAATCTTTACAGGTGAAATTTCTCAAGATGAAGTAAAAAATTGGCTTCAAAGGGCTTTTGTATATTGTCAATTATCTTATATTGAATCTTTTGGAATGGGGGTTGCTGAAGCAATGAGTTGTAATTGTATCCCGGTGGTAACAAAAAAGGGAGGATTGCCTGAGTTAGTAGGAAATCAAGGTTTTTATGTAGATTATGGCGATGAAAAATCCACAACAAAATCAATAAAAAAAGCCTTAAAAGTTACAAAATTAAAAAGTCAAAATATAAGAAAAAGAATAATTGATAAATTTCAACTGGAAAAAAGAGAAAAGGAGATTATAAAAATAATCAAGGATTTAGTATAGAAATCAGGATTAATTTTTCTTAAAAAGTAAATATTTTAAAAAACTGTTTTAATAATTTATAAATCACAACAGTTTTTATAAGGAAAATTATATTTCCATCGGCTGGGAGGAACAAAATGGATTACATGTTTAACCCAAAAATCGAAAAAATGCCAAGACAAAAGATAAAGGAATTGCAACTAAAAAACTTAAAAAAAATTGTGAAACATGTTTATAATAATGTTTCCTTTTATCAGAAAAAATTTAAAGATTTAAATATCAAACCTGATGATGTAAAGAAACTTGATGACATTTCCAAGCTTCCGANNATGCCCCTTTTAATATGATGGCAACCTCGCTAGATAATTGTATTGAATTACATTCTTCTTCTGGAACGACTGGAATCCCAATTACTGTATGTTATACACCAAGTGATATTAATGTATGGTCTGAAGTAATGGCAAGATGCCTTTCAATGTCTGGTCTTACAAAAAAAGATGTTTTTCAAAATCCGATATCTTATGGAACTTTTACTGGTGCATTTGGTTTTCATTATGGAGCACAAAAGGTTGGTGCTCTTGTCGTTCCTTCAGGTATGGGACAATCTGAAAGACAATTAAAACTTATGAAGTATTATGGAACTACATTTATTTCAGGGGTTGCTTCATATATATTAAGGCTTGCTCAGGTTGCACAAAAGATAGGTCTAGACCTTAAAAAATTAAAAGTAAAAAATGGAATTTTTGGAGCTGAGATGTTTTCATCTGGATTAAAAAATAGATTAATGGAAACATGGAATATAGATGCTCATGATATTTATGGTTTAACAGAAATGTGTGGTCCAGGTGTTTCAACAGATTGTGATCAACATAATGGACTTCATTTATGGGAGGATCATTTTTTTGTTGAGGTATTAGATCCCACCACCTTAGACCCAGTTGAAACAGAAGAAGAAGGTGAATTGGTTCTTACAACACTTACAAAGGAAGGAATGCCTATTTTAAGATATCGAACTAGAGACATTGCACGTCTTTATGATGAAAAAATTTGTGAATGTGGTAGAACCCATATCAAACATAGTTCTATTAAAGGTCGAAGTGATGACATGGTAATTTTACGTGGCACCAATATTTATCCCGGTCAAATTGAATCTGTCCTAATGAAAAATGAAAATGTGGGTGGAAACTGGAGAATGATACTTACAACCGAAGATGATATTGATCAGTTAAAAGTGGAAGTAGAAAGTAAGGAACGCTTAAGTCAAGTTGAATCTATCGAATTAGAAAAATCACTTGAAAATGAGATAAAATCTGTAATAATTTTTACACCAACTGTTATTATTCTACCTCCAAATAGCATAGCTCAAGAAGGATTAAAGGCAAAACGAGTAGTCGATGAAAGAAAAAAGGTTTGATTATGAAAAAAATTATTAAGAAGTATTTAGGAAAAAAAGGACCACTTTCAGAAAATGAAGTTAAAGATTTATTAAGGGCATATAAAATAAGAACAACAAAATATCGATTGATTAGCAAAATAGAAGATTTAGAAAATATTGATTTAAAATTTCCAGTAGCTTTAAAGGTGTGTTCAAGTAAAATTTTACACAAAACAGATGTCGGTGGAGTAAAACTTAATATTAAAAATAAAGTTGAACTCAAAAATACATATAAAGAGTTCAGAAAAAAATTTCCAAAAAATGATTTTCTTGTTGACCAAATGGAAGAAAAAGGTGTTGAAATTATAATAGGTCTTATTCAAGATCCGACCTTTGGTCTTTCAATAATGTTTGGAATAGGTGGAATTTTAACAGAACTTTATAAAGATGTCACATTTCGTGTGGTTCCTATTGAAAGATATGATGCAGAACAAATGGTTGAGGAAATAAAGGCAAAAGAGTTATTAGAAGGTTTTAGAAATATTCCAGCAAATAAAGAATTGGTAATTGATTTAATTTTAAATGTTTCAAAATTAGGTGAAGAGTTAATTGACCATATTGACCAGATGGATTTAAATCCTATATTTGTATACGCAGATGACCTCTGTGTAGTTGATGCTAAACTTATCTTAAAATAATTAGGAGATTAAATTTATGGTTGAAAAAACAAAAAATTATGCAGTTAAAGACATCAAACTTTCAAAAGATGGAAAAAATTTAATTCATTGGGCAGAAGACCACATGCCAGTTTTAATGAGAATTAGAAAAGATTTTGAAAGAAAAAAACCACTTAAGGGTGTAACTATTGGCTGTTGCCTTCATGTAACAAAGGAAACAGCTGTTCTTATGAAAACATTAAAAGCAGGAGGTGCAAAAGTTGGATTATGTGCGTCAAACCCTTTAAGCACCAATGATGCAGTAGCAGCAGCCCTTGCAAAAGACGGAATCTTTGTATATGCCTGGAGAGGTGTAAATACAGAACAATACTATTGGTGTGTGGATAAGGTTCTTGATCTTAAACCAAATATTACAATGGATGACGGAAGTGATCTGGTCACTCAGCTTCATACCAAAAGACAAAAAGAATTATCTAGTGTTATTGCTGGTACTGAAGAAACAACAACTGGTGTTAATAGACAAAGAATTATGGCTGAAAGAGGAGATTTTAAGTATCCAATAATTGCAGTAAATGATGCAATGACAAAGCATTTCTTTGATAACCGATATGGGACAGGACAATCAACAATTGATGGAATTCTTCGTGCAACCTCAGTTTTAATATCCGGTAAAACCTTGGTTGTTTCAGGCTATGGATGGTGCGGTAAAGGGGTATCTATGCGTGCTCGCGGTATGGGTGCAAATGTAATTATTACTGAGGTTGATCCCGTTCGAGCATTAGAAGCAGTGATGGATGGTTTCAGAGTAATGCCTATTGAAAAGGCTGCAAAAATTGGAGATATCTTTGTAACCGTTACTGGAAATAAACACGTGATTGATAAAACCACGATAGATATATTAAAAGATGGTGCAATTATTGCAAATAGCGGTCATTTTGATAACGAAATCAATGTCACGTATTTAGATGCGAACGCAAAAGATTGGATGGAGATCCGTCCAAACGTACGCGAATATCATATGAAGGATGGTCGCACTATTTATCTTCTTGCCGAGGGCCGGTTAGTTAATCTCTCTGCTGCTGAGGGTCATCCCAGTGAGGTGATGGATATGAGTTTTGCAAACCAAGCACTAACTGCAGAGTGGTTAATCAATAAAAAGAATCTAGCAAAACTAGAGAATAAAGTGTATTCGGTACCAAGTGAGATTGACCAAGACATTGCACAGCATAAGCTACAAAGCATGAACGTACACGTTGATAAGCTTACAAAAACGCAAAAAGAGTATATGGATAACTGGCAAGAGGGGACATAACGAGCTTATTTAGATTAATAGTTAGGGACATTCTTTTAATAGGTACGAAGGATTGGGTAACAGTATGATTGTCTTGATTGGTACAGGGCATGTATTTGACTTGTCTGCTTCACTATTAAAAATATTTAATGAAAAAAATCCTGATGTCATCTGTGTTGAGTTAGATAAGCAACGGTTTAATGCGATTATGGTAAAACGCACAAAACCAGATACATATAAAGAAGCCCGAAAGAATTTGCCTGTTGTGTATAAACTACTTGCTCGTTTTCAGGAGAATCTCGCTAGCGAATATGGAGTAAGTGCTGGAGATGAAATGCTGACAGCGATTAATTATGCTCAGTCTCATCATTTACCAGTAGAATTTATTGATATGAATGCACAACATCTGTTTCGAGAGATGTGGAAATCGATGCCCTTTTCTGAAAAGTTCAGACTTTTACTAACGGGCTTTGGTGGTTTATTTGTAAGTAAAAAAAGGGTAGAAGAGGAACTGAAGAATTTTCAGAAGGATTTTGATACTTATATTGAAAGAATAGGGAAAAAATTCCCAACGATCAAGAAAACACTCATCGATAAACGGGATGCCCATATGGTAAAAAAACTAGTGGAACTAAATGAACAATATAAGACTGTCATTGCGACAATAGGTGATGGGCATGTTCCGGGGATGTTAAAGTTATTAAAAGCAAAGGATATCGAAATTGAAACAATCAGACTTTCTGAACTAAGAGATAAGAAAGATATAGATTCGTCATCTGGCCAGTTCTCAGTCAATTACAAACCTATCTAGAGTTTTATAATAATTTAAAAGATATAAGATAAGATAATGAATTAGTAGGGAAAGTCTCTTAATCATCTATCTAATAATCAAGATAATAGGGCCTGTAGCCTAGACTGGATAGGGCGACAGCCTCCTAATCAAGTAAATCACTCCTGTAGAAATGAATTTAAGTTTGACATAGACAAGCTAAATAAATATATCAATTTCTTAGAAGTTAGAAGTATTTCTGATAGATGGAGACGTGAGGTTAAACGAGTAATAACTCTCTATCTGGAAAAGCTTAACTGGAGTGTCAGTGAGGATAAAACTCTAAGATATTTGATGAACCTTCGACAATCCATTGAAAGGAATTATTACAGAAAGCAAGGTTTACAAATTAGAAAGTTCTTATGCTTTTATAACCTAGATTGGGCTAATAAACTTACATTTCCTAATGAAGTACATCCAATTCCTAAAAGAGTTACAAATGATGATATTGAAAAGACATTAGACTACTTTAGTCATCTAAATGAAGAAATAAGATTACAATGTACAGCAGTTATTCATTTAGTTTCTAGTACAGGGATACGAGCTTCAGAACTATATCATCTTAAAGAAGAGGATATTAACCTGAATAATAGAATTATGCATATTCATACTTCTAAAACAGGAAATGGTAGAATTGTAATATTCAATAATCAAGCTAAAGAATCAATAATGGAATATTTAGAATACTTCCACAATGGTTGCACCCTAACATATCTATTTTCTGAAAAGACAGTTGAAAGAAGATTTAAAGATGCTCCTGTACAGGTCAAACATCTTCGTAAGTTCTTCTCCCAGGAATGGGACAGACGTGGTGGTCCAACATCTATCAAAAAGATACTCATGGGACACTCATTAAAAGGGGATGTAGACCTGATGCATTACAATGCTCAATCACCAGATGATTTGAAGAAGATATATGATAGGGTTATGGATGATATTCAATAAAACGATTTTAAACCATTCTGAGAAATTAATTTGAGAATATCCGAGACATTAGCCAAAAACAGGGTATTTTCTGTAGCGTCCATTTAAAGGGGGTAAAGAGCAACGCTGAGGGACTTAAATTCCAAAAATTAAGGGATGGCTATGTTACCCCTCGATAAACCTACCCAATAGATGTCATTTAGCAGACAGAGAAAAAGTGAACGGATTATAAGGAGAAAAGTACCAAAATAATGAACGGGTTGAATCTCTCTCGGAGGGAATATCTAGTTTTCGTATTATATATATTATACTCTCACATCTAGGGGAATAAATAGATGTGTGTAATAGATAGATGTGTTAAAGACCTACTTTGCATCTACATATCTAGGGGTAATAGATACAAAGTACCCTTATCCTTCATTATCGGGTATATATAGTCATTTATTGCTCTGAAAATACCTATATATAGCCATATTTTCTAAGGGTGAGAAACTGAGGTAAGTCATCATCTATGTTGTTTTTAGCCAGAAGAATCTCTTCATTAATTTATAATTGTATTTATAACGTATACCAACAATTCATAACACAACTTGTATCCCAATCTATTATTTTATCAATAATATATACTANNAGATAATTAAAAAAGGAATACAAAAAGGAGTCCAACAAATTGTGTATATGAAATTTGCTCCCCACGTTTTATTCTTATTATTGAAATCAAAATTTATATCATTTATTTTTGAAGTATCTCTTAATTGATACAAAGCAAATATCACATCATTGTCATTCCAATCTTTGATATTATCGTTTTGTTGAATACTATTAATTAATGAATTAACGAATTTATTGTAAGATTCATCGTCCATTGCTTGTATTATTTCTATCACTTTTTGTATTGATGCTTTTATATCATCTCTATTCGGAATAAGTAAATTGATTTCTTCTCCTTTCCCCACATACTCACAACTCAGATTCTGATTATCTTCTTTTATTGCTCTCCTACTTCTGATATTGAACAGTGGTGAAGCTTCTATGTTAGATTTTACACTTCTATATCCAACGACAGAGGTGAATGATACACCAATCAAGATAGCACCTGCTATGATACTGCCGATGAGTATCTTTTTATTCATTTGGCATCATAATTGAATTTCACTTCTCAATCTCAATATCAACCTGCTCAGCTGTACCAGAAAAATAATTACCATCTCTTGTCCCCTTGAATCCTATGATACCTACATAATAGTCTCTAATATTATCTGGATATGGTTGGAAAGGTGTAAATATTTTTATCCTCCCATAAAAAGTTCCATTTATTTCTATCTCCTTACCCTCTGGAGTAACAATGTTGATGTATCCTTCTGATGGATACCAATAATTTATATTGCCTTCCCAGTCACGATTCAAAACTCCGAAGGTTATCCAGCTATCTCTATGATTTCCTAAATCTATGTCCCAGAATATTCTATTCAAAATTAATCCTGAAATTATAAACAATCCTCTTCTTACTTTTTGATGAAAATTATTTATTAAGATTCCACTTTTTATTAAAAAATTTGTTCTAGTTGTCTCTCCGGTTACTGTATATAGACCAGTTCCTGAGCCGTTTCCTTCAATTGATTTTATTTCTGCAATTCCTGATTCGATGCAAATTAAACATATTAATAGACAAATACTACCTAATAATATTTTCTTCTTCATTCTCTTTTCCCCATATTCTCATAGATATTCTCATATTTAGGTTTTTCATTTAATTCTGACAAACTTAGCAAATCCTTGATAATACCAAGAATTATTAGTATAAACTTTTAGTCCTGTGAATCCCAATACTCCTGCTTTAAAGTATCCAATGTAAAGAGAGCCTATGGGAAAATGTCCAATATCTAAGTTTAAGGCTCCTCGCATCTTACCTTCTTTGGATTGATTACCAAGTAAACCCTTAGTATATATCCAACCATATGCTGGAGTGAGATATTCTTCTCCAAGTTCCCAATCCCATTTTGCAAATCCTAATCCTATCATATTTCCGAATGCTATTTTTGTTTTATAAACAAAATTGAAATATAAGAGCATTGCTAAAACCCATAATGGTAGAATTATTATTAAGTAATTTAAAAGACGATAAAGTCTCAGTACAGGCTCTGTATTATTAGTTCTCCCAGATATTAGACACATTAGATTTACTTTTGTATTTCCAAATTGTTTATGCAAAATTGGATATTTTTCTAATAGGTTGATATCTTTTGGATAGGAATAACCTTCCATCAATCTCTGAATTCTTTTTACATTTGTGGATTTTGGGAGCATATTATAATTATCAAGTTCTATGATTACTTCATTAAATATCTGGATAACCTCATTTCTTGTTCTAACCTTAGCAAGTTGTTCTTTAATAGAATCAAGATACGCATTTATCTTGTCTGCTTCTTCCCGTGTTACTTGAATCGTATGCTTCCCACCACCAAGTCCACATATCTCGGTTGTAATCTCAACCAGTTCACTCTCTTTACTTACATTCGCATTGATAGACGGTGCACAAGCAAGTCCGAGGAAAAGAACGATTACTCCAACAACAAGTAGTTTCTTCATATCACACCCCTAGGTTATATGGTTCTTGTGAAGGAAACCAATCGAATTTCCGCCATTGAAACTCATAAGTAGGCATCCAAGCAAAAAACCCATATACAATTATTTCTCCAGGAATAGAAAATGGTAACACTCTATTTCTTTCCCAAAAGTTTCTATTGAACCTAAGAGTAAAAGAATTCGTTAAAGCTTTCAAAGCGGCACTAATCCAAAATTCCCCAAGAACCCAACATTTAGCAGATATAAAATATGCATGAATGTTATTTCCCTGAAAATTATTCTTCGTGACAATCGTAAACCAGGCATCAATCAAAAGGATACCATTTTCTTTATTCTCAACAATGTTATTCCCTTTAAAAGTAAGAAAATTTGATGAAAATGCCATAATGCCATATGTGTTATTTTCCACATTGTTATTTGAAATTATGTTATAGTATGAAAAATCAAGCATTATGCCTATTGTATCAACAGGTACTGAACTAATCTTGTTCCTTGAAATGAGGTTATTATTGTTGGAGTAGAGGTAAATACCGTTGTCGTTATCTGAGAATACATTATTTGTAATGGTATTATGGTCAGAACGTAGTTCAATTCCACAATCATAAGTAGGCCAACTTGAGCTCCCACTGTTTTGTAACGTAAATCCACTGATGTTCACCCAATCTGCAGAAACAAAAACGACATCTCCACTATTATTGCCATCAATAACAGTTGTGTTCCTATCCTCACCAATAAGATTTATTGATTTATTCACAATCAGGTTCTCAACATAAGTTCCATTATATACAAACACCGTATCCCCATCACTTGCATTATCAATCGCATCCTGTATCTTGGTGTAATTCCCTGGTCCAGAACCACCGACATACAGTGTTTTACCATCAAGAGATTTAATAGACTGCTCTGTAGCATTGAATCCAGTGGATGATGATATACTCATCCCTATGAACAGAAGAATAATACC
>JABAOC010002814.1_pt2 | contig 12520 bp, 8 predicted proteins | sample 7062161 | NCBI WGS metagenome assembly JABAOC01 (sample SAMN14538625, study PRJNA623070) | marine sediment metagenome | biome: marine biome [ENVO:00000428]; feature: marine pelagic biome [ENVO:01000023]; material: deep marine sediment [ENVO:00002113] | place: India: Gulf of Khambhat ... | reverse complement strand
TATCTTTTCCTTCGGAATGGTCAAAACCGTTATGCCGATATCGACGTAGAGCTGGGTTTGTTTTTCTGCAAGTATATCGCCGGTTATAGTCTGGCCTCCTTTGAGGACAATTCTATCCGCCCAACAAGGAGCACAAAAACACAAGAGCGCAAGAGCACAAAGACACGTATGATTTATGCGCTCGTGATTTGTATATTTACGAGTTATATTCTCAACCATTTATCGCTCCCGAATTGACATCTTCATGTGCTCGTTAACATTTTGTAGCTAACAGTTAAAATCATTGTAAGGACTATCCTGTTTTGAAGCAAATAGAAAATACGATGAGGCAGTTGACAGTAAACGACCTTAAAAAACCATCAAATGATAAATTAACTTGACTAAAGGCGATGAAAAAGTTATAATATAATGCACAAAAATGTTGTTTTTGGGGGCTAAAAATACCGAAAAATTATCGGTACCGGATGTAAACTTTCAATATTTGAGGAAAATACTTATGAAGAAATTATTTTCGAGCAAATTAGCATTGGCTGTTTTAGGTCTGTCAATAGCACATTGTCAGATGTTGGTTGCAAAGGCCCAAAAGAAAGTCGGTAGAGCTCCGGAAACAAACCGCCGGAGACAGTCTGTAGTTAAATCATCTGCTGAGCCGTCGAATATCGTTGTTGCGGGTATAGGCGATTATGTCATTACAAAGCAGGAGCTTGAGAAAAGACTAATGATGGAGCTTTATCCTCGTGGCTATGACACTTACGATGAGCAAGCTGAACCGGCTAATGCCGAGACGGTGCTTATGAAAATGATAGCGGAAAAAGCTATGGTTACCGAGGCCCGCAAACTTGGGTTTCTCGATGATGAATCGCTCACCGAACAGATTAAAGAATACAAGGACAAACGGCTTGCAAACTTGTTGTTACAGAAAAAATTGCAGCCCAAATTAACAGTAACAGAGTCCGAAATTCAACAAAAGATGAAAGCCGACCCCAAACTCGACCGGGCCAGGGCGGAAGCGATGATTAAAAGGGCAAAAGCCAGTGGTCTATTTAACCAGTATTACAAGCAAATATGCCAAAAGTTAAATGTGACAAAAAAAACTGAGAATTACCTCAAAGCGGCTCAAATCCACCAAAGACTGCTGACTCAACCCAAGAAACCGCGTAAAGTTCCTTTTATCCGCATCTCTCAGATAAAAGAGGAGCTGACCCCGGAGGAGAAAAGCATTGTTCTGGCAACATTCGACAATGGAAAAATAACATTGAAGGACTGGTTCGATACTTTGTGTAATAGCGCCCCGCCAAGTCGTCCGAAAGACCTTAATACTCCTAAGGGTGTCGACCGGTTGGTAGAGAGAGCTTTGAGTATGCCGGTTCTTGTCACCGAGGCCACGTCACTCGGGCTCGATAATGATAAAAATCTATTAAAGCAGGTCAGAGATTACGAAGACACCAGGCTCCTGTCTAAAGTCAGGTCTGAAAAATACAAGGAGATTAAAGAGCCGACGCCCGATGAGATAATGCTCTACTTCGGCAAGAACAGGGAACTTTTCAGAACAAACAGGACGCTCAAGATTGACCTAATCTGGTGTCAGGACCTTAAAACAGCCCGGCAGGCAAAAGCTGAATTAGACAGCGATAAGGATTTCGAGTCGGTCAAACAGAAATATTCTTTGAATAAAAAAACTAAGCCGTTCAATACCTATCCCAGCGGCGAAGGATTGTTCTGGAAGGATTTGTGGAAAGGCGACCCGAACGATATATTAGGCCCGATTAAAGGTTTTTACCAGAACAGCATCAAGTGGCGAATCATCAAAATCTTAGAAAAGAATCCCGGCGAGTTAACGGGATATTCCGAGAATATGGGACGGCGGGTCAAAGAGAGGATAGCAAGCGAACGGAGAGATGCCCTGATGGCCAAATACGGCGACGAATTGTTGAAGAAATATCCACACAAAATCTATACCAAGAAAATCAAAGATATTGACCCGCTGGATATTCCCTAAAACTAAACTCGCTCCTCGATACCCAACAAGCATCGAGGAGCGAGTATAAACTATCAAGCATTTATCCTTTGAAGAAGAATATAAACACCAAAATGCTCACGAGTGCAATCGCACCCGGCACCATGAAAATCTGACGCCACTGGAACTTTTCTTCTTTCCTGAATTTGTCCATTATGAAACCGGCGAACTGAGTCCCGCAGAACAGTCCGACGCCTGTAGTGGCGGCAAAAAGCAACGATTGCATAGAACCTCGTATTTCATCTGAGGCCACGGTGTTTGCGAATATCTGGCCTACGATGACGAAGAGCACATAAGCCAGGCCGTGGAAAGGCTGGCAGGCAATAATAATCCATATCGGCTTTTGCTTTATATAGGCCAAGTACAGTATGAACCAGCCCGTTGCTCCGACTATCAAGGTCCATTTCGTCCCGAGCTTTTCGAGCAGGAAGGCCATCAGGACAACGGTGGCTATTGCCTGTACCGCCTGGGCGATGCCCATCGAGGCCGGGACATTCTTAGCCGGGATTCCTATGTCCTGCATAAACGGTGCCGTTCCAAGGAAGTAGAACTGCATCAGGGCAAAGAATATCATCGAGACGACAATAAATAGAAGGAAGTTAGCGTCTTTGAGCATACCCATAGCTTTAAGTATGGGAGCGGTGTCGGCTTCAGCAGGTGGTGGATCGATAGTTTGAAGTGTGGGAGGGGTGCCAGCTTCAGCAGGTGGTGTATCGGGCATGAAGAAACACCCCACACCCATTATCACCGAAAGTATAGCTGCAAGGTAGAGGCAGTCTCGTCCCTGCTCTCCGGTTTTGAACTTCCATCGCCAGCCCGTAAGGGACCAGCCGATAAAGGCCCAGGCGACTGGCGCCCAGATGAAAATCCACTTTGAGTGGACACCCGGGTCAAGGTTGTTTTTCGCCAGGTGGTGAAACATGATGGAGTTGGCCAGCGGCAGGGTGGCGGCATAGCAGATAGAATAGAGAAACATGACTACAAACAGGCTCTTAAAAGTTGTTTTGCGCACAGCAATGAACATTAGAATTGCGCCTAACACGTGAGCTACGCCAAGAATGTTCTCAGTGTTTACATACTTGTCAGCGAGCTGCCCGGACACCAATGGCATAAAGATACAGGCCAGCGGGAAGGTGGCGTAAATCCAGCCGGTCTGCTTGCCGGTCATTTTCAGCGGTCCCAGCAGCCGTGCCGCCAGTACCGGCATCCAGGCGGCCCAGACCGCGTACTCCATAAACATCACAAAGCTCAGGGCAAAGTACAGTTTCCATTCCATTTTGTTCTCCCTACATACTTTCGATTATTTTAGCTCTCTGAGTCGACTACGGTTCTATCCCAGGCCGTAGAAGCTTTCAGCTTATTCAGTGTTCGGTTGTGATTGTGGTTCTTGATCTGCGGGTACCGGCTGCGGCTGTTCAGAAGCTTGCTTGACATCGTCGCGGAAGAGTGCACACATTGCCGCCAGCAGGACGGCGGAGACGATGGCAATGATCACGAAGACCGGATTCCAGTTACACACACCATCGGAGGTATAGCGTTCTATTAACTCGACGTTGACGAAGGTGCCGATTAACATGCCAATACCATAACAGACCAAGACAATCAATCCTTGTGCCTGAGCGCGGATCTCCGGCGGGGCCTTCTTATCAACGTACACCTGTCCACCGACGAAGAAAAAGCCGAAAATGATCCCGTGCACAAGGACTGCAATGTAATACAGGAATGTTTGGTCGGCCACTAATCCACCCCACAAAGCGACATATCGTATCGCCAGCGCTCCCAGTCCAATCACCATTGTCCACTTGACACCGAAGCGCTTTAGGGCCAGCGGCACGAGAAGCATCAGGAATATCTCGACAAGTTGTCCGAGGTTCATGGTCGCTGTGACCTGCTTGAATCCCTGACTTTCGAAGAACTGAGATCCCAGCGAGAAGTACAGCGTGAAGGGAATCATGACCAGCAGCGAGATGATGATGAACAAGGCGAAGTTGCGGTCTTTGAGCAGAGTCATCGCCCGCAGGCCGAGCGCGTCCACGATTGAGGCTTCCTTGCCCTTGGCCGGTGGCGGTGTGTTGGGCAGCGTCAGGTTCAGAATCGCTGCGACTAAAGCCGTGCCTGCACCGCAGTAGAGGGGAATCGCCGTACCGTCGATGACCTTGTCCCCGAACAGGCTCGTGGAGGCGATGAGGCTGAAGACGGCGGCGGCGACCCAGCCGATCGAGCCGAAGACGCGTATCTGCGGGAACTTATCCGACGGGTAATTTGACATAGCGATCGCGTTTGTAAGGCTCCACGTCGGCATATAACAGAACATCGCCAGCAGCAGGATCACGAACATCGCCGCTGGACTCGTCTGTCGGGCGCCGATGAAGAACAACACAGCGCAAGCGAAATTCAGGACCGTTAGTACCTTCTGACTGGCGAAATGGCGGTCGGCCACCATGCAGATGAGAGGGGCCACCAGGCAGCCCAGTGGCATTACGCTCAGTATCCAGGCCTTATAGGCTCCTTCAATCTCCATATTCGCCAGGTAGGCCGCCAGTGGCACCCACCAGACGGCAAACATCATGTACTGCAAGAACATCATAATGCTGAGGCGAATTCTAATACTTGTGGAGGCCTTATCCATTTTGTTCTCCTTACTCTGTTTTTCCTTTATGCGTTGAATTCCAACAGCCTCTCAGCCGCCAGCTTAATATCTCCGAACCGGTCGCTGCCGGCTTCGCGCTCGATTGCCAGAACACCTTCAAAACCGATTTCTTTGAGCACACTCAAAAATGCCTCCGGTCCCACCTGACCTTCACCCCAGGGGACCTCCGCGCCCCACGTGCCCGGCTGGGTAGTCCGAATAGCATCCTTAATATGGATGTGCTTTATCCACGGCGCCAGCACCTGGACAGCTTCGATTGGGTTGCCCTTGTCATAAAGAATCATATTCGCCGGGTCAAAATTGACTCCAATCGCCGGATGATTCAATTCCTCCATAAAATGCTTCAGCTCCTCAGCCGTCTCCTGGCCTGTCTCCAGCAGCAGCATAATGTCCTTCTGGCCGGCCGCATCAGCTAAAAATCTGATACGGTCGTAAAATTTCTTAATATATGCCGGGTCACTTTCATCGATGAAACCGGCGTGCAACGAGAGGTATTTGACACCGAGCTTGACCGTTACCTCAACGGCACCAAGAAACAGCTCTCGACTCTGCTCCCAGTATTCATCCGGTGCAATTCCGCCGGTTACTTTTATGCTGTCGAGCGTCGAATAATCTTCCTGCGGAAAATCTATCATCGTACTGCTTATGGTCCAGTTTTGCTTCTGTACCGCCTCAAGGTAATCGTCTCCGCCGTCTCCAACCGCGGCCCTGATGCCGAGGTGTACATGTTCAATTCCGATTTTATTCATCGCATCTGCTACGCCGGCAACATCCGTCTGCAGCGACCAGCTGCAAATTCCAATAGGCCAATCCTTACATTTCATCGTGCTATTCTCCAATTCAATTTTTTATTTTGTTTCTGGGAACCTCTAAAAATTCATTTTTACTGCGAACGGCTGCAATCTCCTCCGGCGGCGTTGTCAGGCCAAAATGCGTCCTCGACATAGCTTTGGCTATGCCTGCGGCGATTTTGACCTTCCGCCTTGCCGGAGAAAATTTCGCACGTTCTCGTGACAAAAGCAATTTTTAGAGGCTCCCTTAACTTTATTCACAAAAATACTACGTAAATCAAGTGGTTTTTTCGTCCTTATACTTACAAATTCCTGTCCATCCATATAGGACGTGGGATTAGAGCGTCTCCAGCAAAAGGCCCTTATATAGAAGTTGCTGAGGGTATTAACTGTGAAAAGATAACTTCTCTAAAGAGGCTTTTCTTCAAGGTCGATAGTAAAAGTGTATAGGATCGGAGGCAGGAGGCTAAAAATCCACCTTTTTACAAGGAAAAGCAGGAACAATAACACGGCAGGGGAAGCAACTTAAGCAGAGTTTGACTGATGAAGAAACACTCAAGAGAAAAAAAAGTTCTTTTGATTCTGGGGATTTCCATCGCACTTGGCACAATAATTCTCAATGCGCTGGGCCATAATCCTCCATCAGCCGGTGCATTTTGTCTTTCACGCTATTACCGTCTGGGCTCTGTGAAAAAAGCCATCCGTTCTCATGCCGACCAATTGCCGGGACGCTGGAGCCGAATCGAGATTTACTACAGCGGCACCGAATCGGGCAATATTGTGTCCGCATTCGGCGGAGCGGGCGATGTGAGCGCCGATGAGCATATTAATCCCGTTAGAGAGCAAAACGAAAAAGTCTCTAAGGGGGTAAACTGCCACTTCATTATCTGCAATGGTCGAGTCGGCTACGATGGCCAAATACAACCAACCGAAAAATGGCAACAACAATCTTTGCTCAGCCATTACAGCAAACAAACTATTCGCATCTGTGTTATAGTTGACGACAAAGCCAAAACCCCGACCGACTTTCAGATAAAAAGAACAGAAGCACTGGTAGAAGAGCTGTGTAGAAAGTTCCACATTCAGCCTGAATCCATCCGGTACCCCGCCGACTGGCAGTAGCAAAAACAGAAGACAGAGGACAGAATTTACGTCTTCGGTCTTCTGACCTTTGCCTTCTGTTCGCCCTGAATATTATAGGACCTAATAGAGCTTGCTGATAACCGATAACTGTTAGCTGGTGACTGGTAATTGGTAAATGATAAGTGGTAAAAGGTAATGAACAATAACCAGTTACTAAAATAAAATATTGAACGACAAACTGTCATATCTTATTGTTAATAAAATAGTTATGGTCGTTAGTTTGTCCTAATCGGTCGGTTTTATGGCTTCAAAAATCTTCTTTTATAAAAAAGCTTCAATACGAAGTGCCTCGCAGCCATGCCCAGAAAGGCAAATCCTCCTAAAGTGATTTTTTTGTAAAGCCGAACTACAAAAGGCTTTAGCACCTTGGCAGGATGTCCGTTGGCCCGTATTCTTCGAGCAACGAACACATTCGGCAATGCTCGGTATTCGTCCTGAGCAGAGCCGAAGGACGAAATATTGTGACAAGGAATTCTCATCCAGATAACTTCAATCGAGGTGTGAACCCAAACGAATGGAAGGTGATGGCGCACAAAAAGTAAACTTTTAGGGAAGAATTTAAGGATGAGCCAAAAATGCTAACGGACACAATATTAGGTTTGTTCAGTATGGATATGGGCATTGACCTTGGTACGTGCACTACCGTGGTTTGCATCCGCAACAAAGGTATTGTCCTCAATGAGCCCTCCGTAGTTGCTGTTCGCAAAGGAACCAACATTGTCCTGAACAACGGCGAAGCTGTCGGCCTGGTTGCATATGAAATGTTGGGCAAAACGCCCGGCTCGATTAGCGCAATAAGACCTCTCAAAGACGGCGTAATCAGCGACTTCGAAATCACCGAGGCGATGCTGAGCTATTTTATCAGGAAAGTGCACGGCAGGGGCGGACTTGTCAGGCCTCGAGTGGTAATTGCGGTGCCGGGCGGAATAACCGATGTTGAGCGCCAGGCGGTGATAGATAGTGCCGAACGTGCAGGTGCACGCAAAGTCTATCTGGTTGATGAGCCAATGGCGGCGGGAATCGGAGCCAACCTGCCAATCGCAGAGCCCACCGCCTCGATGATTGTCGATATCGGCGGAGGAACCACCGAAGTGGCCATAATGAGTCTGGCCGATATCGCCGCCTCCGAATCAATCCGGGTAGGCGGCGACGATATGGACGAAGCAGTAATCAACCATCTTAAGAAAACTTACAACCTGCTCATCGGCGAGGCAAGGGCTGAAAAAGTCAAGATACAAATCGGCTCGGCGGTTCCGCTCCGAGAGGAATTGACCATGGAAGTGGCCGGCAGAGATACCATTTCCGGCATGCCAAGAAAAATCGTTATAACCAGTGAGGAAGTCCGTGAGGCCCTGCGTGGCCCTATCGCTATGATTATAGATGCGGTCGCGGCGACGCTGGAAAAGGCCGAGCCGGAATTGTCCGCCGACCTGATTGACAACGGCATACACATCTGCGGCGGCGGCTCACTGCTGCGGGGAATGGATAAAGCACTGGCAAATGCGACCGGCTTAGTCGTCAAAAGAGTCGAGGACCCTCTCAGCTCGGTGGCCCATGGCACCAGCGTGTACATGGAAAATCTGGAGCTGTGGAAGGATACAATTAATCACAATGGGAATGGATGGGAATAATTCGCAGACACAGATGACACAGATTGAAAACCCCGATTTCCGCAGATTTAATCTGTGTAATCCGTATAAATCCGCGTAACCTGTGGATACGCAATACAACTATGGCGAAGAATGCGACTAAAATCTCCGACCGAATGTTATTTACCTGGTTTATGTTAGCCGGGCTTATTTTCCTCTTTGCACCCCAGAAGCTGACAAATAAATTCCAGTTCGCATTCGTTCGCATTCTTAGCCAGCCCTTAAGTTTCAGCAGAAACATTTCGCTTTCCGCATCTCGATTGATAGCATCGGAACAGCGCTCGCCCACTAACCTGGTCAGCAGCAAAAAATACAATAGGCTCCACAACCATCTCGCCAACGTTACAGAATGGTTGAAACAAGAACGTCAAAAGGTCGAAAAGCTGTCGGGACTGCGAGACAGACCTGTCTGGAAAGGTGTGGATTTTGTGTTAGCTGATATCATTGCGGCCACTGTGACTGGATTGCGCTGCGAGCTTGTTATAAACCGCGGCGAAAACGACGGCCTGATTGTGAACCAATTCGTCATGGCCAACGAGAGCATTATTGGAACCATATCCAAAGTGGACAGCCGCACAGCTCAGGTCAGGTTAATTACCGACCCGGCATCCAAAATAGTAGTAAAAATAGCAAAATTGAATATGGACAGGATAATGCAGGGCAACGGCAACAACTCCACCAAGGTCCATCTGGTCTCGACAAAATACAAAATCAAAATCGGCGATATCGTTTACGCCCAGAAAAGGCCAGGATTCTTGGGTACGCCTGTGATTGTGGGAACGGTAGCCCAATGCAAAAGCAATGACGAGAATCCCCTGCTCTGGGATATAACGGTTAAACCTGCCTGTGATATAGAGAGTCTGAGAGATGTAGCTGTTATCGTAATGAACCCACGGTAGGGGCAGGCCTATATGCCAGCCCAGGGCGATGCTCCGTCACCAAGGCTATGGAGCGTCGGCGACCACATCGGGTTACCCCTACGATTGATTCTCCGGCATTCAATCCACCTATTTGCGCAGGATTCTATTGCAATACTGATGGGCTTCGTGTAGAATATTTTTTGTGATGCACGCGATATGTTTTTTACGAAATGGCATCGGACAATAGACATTCAGCAGCGGCACCGGAATTACGGGGTGTAGCTCAGCTTGGCTAGAGCGCCTGCTTTGGGAGCAGGAGGCCGTAGGTTCGAATCCTATCACCCCGAGTTGAGAGGACGGTGGCCGTTTTCTGCCAAGATTGAGAACGGTAACCTATAGTCTCCATAAAGGTTTACGTCTTCAAGCTGCAGGTTCGAAAATACCGAATCAACAATCTGGCGTTTTTGGGAAGATGGAAACGTAACATATTGTTCTACAAGATGTTGTGCGAGTTCGATAATTTTTACTGCATCACGGTTATTTTCCTGTTTCCCTGCTTTTATCTGTTCAATCCGTTGTTGCAACAGGGCCACCTCATGCTGTTTTTGCCTCGCTAGGAGCCCGTCCGAGTAACTCCCTATGGCCCATTTTTTATATTCTTGTTATTTGTTCCTGGTGGATTTAATAAAAATGACCTCCGTGCGCCGAAGTAGTATAAAAACTACTGAGTACACGGAGGTACACAATAAGTACTAATGTTATATCGATCGTAGGAAGTCCAAAGATATTGAAACTTAGATTGAATCCTGAAGTGAATTATCTGAAATCTGTGATATGAAATCTCAGGTTCTCGATTCACGANNTAGAGCGCCTGCTTTGGGAGCAGGAGGCCGAAGGTTCGAATCCTTTCACCCCGATTTTCATAAGTTATTTCAAATGAATTACTTATTAGGAATCCGCTTTTATTGGTCTAAGTTGTCTCTGTGATTTTGTGGCAGTTTCAACCGAATTTGTGGCAGCAACCTTTTCATACAACTCTTCTGGAACCTGTAAATAATGGCGAGTTGAAATCTGCGATTTCAAGCAGTTTCTGGCATGCCAGAAACTGCTTGAGCCTCTCCTCTAACCAAATGCTTTAAACTGTGCCATTTTTGCTGACGGGAAACAGTCAAAATGGAGACACGATGTCACCTGGAAGTGAGGGGGTTTTCCAGCTTCTGAAGGAGGTGACTTTTGGAAAAATTCTGGTATTTTATGATGCACGATAATGGGGGCATTTATGGATCATCTCTGCGTGGTTCAGTGCGCACCTGTGGAAGGAAACTTCCAATCAACATGGCACCTTTATGGGCGTTTCCTTCTCTTTTTCTTCATCTCCCTTTTGAACAACGGAATCCACAGCTTCTGTTCCAGCTTGAAGTGACTGAAGTTTACATATATTACTACTATTATCAACCATAGGAAAGGAACACCCAAAGCTACCTGGGAATTAGCAAACTCGGGACCAAATCTTAAAGCGTTGATTAAATAATGTACAGCTATAACACACGAGAGCCCATACATAATCACGACTCCACTTTTACGAAGAGATGCATTATGGTCAAGTTCCCTAAAAAATTCACTATTGCCTAATGCGTTAACAACCATCCGTTTATAAATTCCTATTGAGAAAAGGACCAGAAAAAATGAAAACACAGCGAATTTTTTGATCGTACTAGACGACGTTATTAACGGGAAGTCATATAAACCATGGACTATGCATGCTGTAAAGAAACTCGCCGCAAAATATAGAATGGATTTCTTGTTGTACCTTGAATATATCAGACCGTAAATTGCGAAAGAACTCATCGCCATGTGCAGCAACGTGCACGTTGTTGCTCTACCTCCTATATTCTTGAGGCCGAATTCGTGAAAATATCCCAGGTTCTCTGCAAAGGCAAAACCTAAAGCTGAAATTGAGGCATAAATAATGAAGTCTACTGATTCGTTAATTTGTTTGGTGAAAAAAAGAATAATGAGGACAGGTGCAATTTTGACTGATTCCTCAATGAATCCAATTCCAAGAATGCAATACGCCAACTCTGTTACAACAGAACCCTTTAGTTCAAAGTGTAGATTGAGATGAAAAAAGTCGTAAAAAAGGTATGATAACACGGAAAATCCAATAGAGATGAGAAGCGTAAGAAAAAGGAATCTGAATTTTTCTGGCTCAAAAATATCTAGTTTCTTTATGAACAGAAACCAAATGATACAGATCAATATGGCCGCGACGAGTCCATCAACAATTACATTTTCTTTATAGGACAGGACGATCGAGACAAAATATGAGATAAACCTATGTTTTATAAAGTAAAAGTCTCTTCTGATGCTGGGGTATATAAGCTTTTTGTATTTAGTATCATTTAAAATTCTTTCTAGTTCTTGAGTATTTTTTTCTTGAAGCAGGATTTTAGCGTAGTTATTTAATGCGCCACTCACATATCCATCTACTTCGATTTCGCGCTTGAAAAAGAGTTTTGCTTTCTCACAATTGCCTAATTCCCTATGACATCGCCCAATAGAATAATTCAAAAATACTAAATCTTCGTTTTTAACTTTATAATAAAAACTAAGAGCAGTTTTATAGTCATTCTCCGTTGCTTTAATAAATCCCAGACAATAATGCGCAATATCTAAAACGTCTGGATCTTTACTTTTCAAAAAACTCATATAATACGCGGAAATTGTCTGAACCTGTGTAGTGTTTGATCTAGCGCTATGCTTTGAAAACTTGAAATGTGAACTTATATATCTTATATGGTAGTTAATGTTTGTAAAATCAAAGGCAATCAGCTTTTTATATTCCCTCTCTGCAACCTCATAATTTCCTGATGCTATGGCTTTGCGTATGTAATCAGCTGTGTTATCTATTGAAGGATCTTTGATAAAAATATTGATTAAAATAACAATAAGGATAATAGGAAGAAGCACAAATATTGTATATCTCTTCATTTTTGTTTGAACTCCAAAATCCTACACAATCGGTAGATAATAACGACTATAATCTGTTAAGCTTGTCAACAGATCCACCTAAAAACCTCGCTAATTTTGCCACTGAAGAATTGCTATTAGGTCACACGTTATTAATTTTAATATCTTTCAGGGCGAATACCACAAAGAACTTTCGTAATCTCTTCGTTGTGTCCATGAATTAGAATAATTGAAATAATAATAATTAGGGATAGTCACCTATTTATGTCTCGCGGAAGTACGCAAAAAAGTTAAATCTCCCTGATATAAACCCGCTTTCTCAGTGTTTATCAAAAAAATACCTTTTTGGGCTCTTTTTTCTTTTGACTTTTGTTTGATATTATGTTATAATACGCAAATGTTAGCCAGATGGCTAACGCAAACCGCCCGCAGGCGGAAGA
>JABAOC010003975.1_pt1 | contig 12523 bp, 9 predicted proteins | sample 7062161 | NCBI WGS metagenome assembly JABAOC01 (sample SAMN14538625, study PRJNA623070) | marine sediment metagenome | biome: marine biome [ENVO:00000428]; feature: marine pelagic biome [ENVO:01000023]; material: deep marine sediment [ENVO:00002113] | place: India: Gulf of Khambhat ... | reverse complement strand
TCCTTTCCTGATGCCCTTTATGATTTATGGGGCCTTTTTGTTTTTTAAGTCAAAAGATTGGAAGATTAAACAAATTTTTTTGGTTTGGATTTTGATTTCGCCGGTTCCAGCCGCGATTACCAAAGACGGAGCCGGTTATTTGTTAAGAGCAATAACAATGATGCCCTTTTTGACCTATTTATCGGCTCTTGGCTTGGTTGAATCAATTAAATTAATCAAACCGAAGTTTAAACTGATTTACCTTTTGATCATTACCGGAATAGGGCTTTACTTTATTTACTCCTTTTTGTTTGCCTATTTTCATGTCTATCCAGCCCGAGCCGCAAAAAGCTATGAATTTGGTTTTAAAGAATTATCCGATTTTCAAATTAAGCACGAATCAAAACCAACGCTTGTTGTTTGGGATGGCTACTATCCTCATTTGTATTTCCGTTTTTGGCAAGCGACTGATGCCAAAGAATATTCTCTTTTTATTCCAACTAAAATCCAGATTAATCAGTCAGTTTTTTATAAAATGTATCCCAATCTCTATTTTTCTCTTCCCCAATCCGTGACCGACCTTAGAGAGTTTTTGGAAGAAGATGATATTTCATTCATCGTTTTTCCTTCAGAATTGCGAGAGAGGTATTCGGAATATCCTCTTTTGGACCAGCCTCCTTTTGAAACAGTTTTTTACCCTGACAAAACCCCTGCTTTTTACATTTATCAAATAGACAAGGGTAACAATAATTGAGATAATAGGATAAATGCGCTTCTTTAGAAAAAATTTTTATGAGATAGTTTTAGTTTTTCTTTTGTTAATCGGCTTTCTATATCGTATTAATGGATTGGCAGGCAACTATTCTTTTTGGGTTGATGAGGCGTCAACCGCCCGCTTCGCTCGGGGAATTATCGAAACAGGAATTCCCAAAATTAGTCTAACTGGGTATCAAGAAAATTCTTATTTTGTCACCCACTATTTAACCGCCCTCTCTTTTGTTTTTTTTGGTCAAAATGAATTTGCGGCTCGTTTTCCAGAAGTAATCTTTGGCACATTTTTGATTTTAGTGATTTATTATGTTGGCAAAAAGATTTTCAATAATTATGTTGGTTTGGCGGCTTCGCTTTTAGCGACTTTTTCCTATATTCAAATTGCTTGGTCTAGACAAGCTCGTGGCTACGTAATTCTGGAATTGTTTTTTCTTCTTTCCCTCTACTGTCTTTATCTATTTACAAAATCTAAAAAGTTATTTCACCTAATTTTTTTCGGCATGTTTTCACTCTTAAGTATTTGGACGCACACTTTGGGTCTGATGATTATTCCCATTGCCTTTTTTTATTTATTGATAAAAGGAGATTTAAACAAGATCTTTTTAAACAAGCTCTTTTTGTTTGGTTTTCTTATCTTTATTGTTTTTGTTCTTTACCTAACCAATTTCAGAATTGCATTAGACTGGGTTTTTGCTGAGAAGTTAAAAGAGGTTTTAAAAGGCAGAAATTTTTTGTTTTATTATCATTCTCTTTTTTGGCGTCAATATGGTTTGATATCATTCCTTGCTCTTTTAGGTTTAATAGACCTTTGGCTCTCTAAAAAAAGGACCGAATTACTATTTTTTCTCCTTAGTTTGGGAATCTACTTGTTTTTAGCATCTTTTTTTCTTCTTGTTCCGTTTGAAAAATATGTTTTGCCACTTTTCCCATTGTTGTTTTTGATTTCTTCCTATGCTTTATTCCGAATAGCCAGTTTGCTCTCAAAAAGAAAAGTTAAACCTATTCTCATCTTCTTTTTTCTTTTAGCTTTTATTTTATTAAATGGTAATAAATTTTCTTTAAAACCGCGGCTGTTTTATACTCTCAATTATGATATGAGAGAAATACCAGAAATAGACCATCAAGGTATCTACAAAATCGTTGAAGATAAAATAGAAAATAAAGAAAGAAAAGAAATTGCCATTATTGAGATTGATCAAGATATACCCGCTTGGTATTTAGGAGAAGGAAACGTAGACTTTGTTCCAAGAATTAACGTGGCAAAGGACATTATTAAGAACAAAAACACTGGCGCTACTTTTATTCATGATTTTGAGGAATTTGAGGAGGTTTACCAAAACTTTGAGTTTGGTTTTATTGTTCTCATAGAGCATAATTTTAGATTTTATCCCCAAGGATTAGTTGATTTTGCTAAGAAAAATCTTTTTTTGGAAAAGAGAGAAGAATATACTTGGTTTTCACCAGATTGGAACAAATGGCCAGTTGAACTATATTCCTGGGGATTTGAGGAATATTAAAGTTAGCCAATGTCAAAAAAACCTTCTTTTTCCATTGTAATGATAATTGAAAGATTTTTTCCTTTTGTTGGTGGAGCCGAGACACAATGCTACCAGCTTTCGGAAGAGTTTACAAAAAAAGGAGCCAAAGTTTTGGTGGTGACCAAACAGTGGCAAAATAATCTCCCCAGAAAAGAAAAATTCAAACAAGGATTTGAGGTAGTAAGGTTGGGGAGTCCGGGAATTTCTCGGTTAGCAGATTATTTGGGCGGTTTTCACTTATTATTGTTTTTGTTAACGAATCGCCAGTCTTACAATCTTCTTTATGTTAATGGCGGCTTGGCTAATATTTTTGGTTCAACCGCAATTTTAACAGGAAAAATATTGTCAAAAAAAGTGATTGCCAAGGTAGAAACTCCAGGAGAGTTGTTTTTTTCTGGTCCCAAAGCATTATCGCCTAAACGGTTTGTCCATCCCTTGATAAAACTTCGCCTCTTGCTTGCTAAAAAGGCCAATTTTTATGTTGCCCAAACAAACGAGGTAAAAAAAGAACTTCTAGAATTTGGCATGAAAGAGGGCCAAATAAAAAGTTTGCCTAACTGTGTTGATGAAAACGTTTTCAAACCGGGCAAAAACAAGAAAAACCTAAGAAAAAAATTGGACCTTCCCTCAGATAAAATCATAGTAATGTTTTGCGGTAGGTTAGTGCAAAGAAAAGGCTTGGTTTTTCTTTTTAAGGCCTGGAAAAAGTTGTCACAAAAACAAAAAAAGGCAGTTTTGGTTCTTTTGGGTTCGGGTAAAAATCAACCTGACTCAGTTGAGGAACAACTAAGAAAAGCCGCCAAAAAAGATAAAATGAGAAACATCTATTTTTTAGATGAAAAACAAAAGTTAGAGGTGGCCAAATATCTTCAGACAGCTGATATTTTTGTTTATCCCTCCATTCACTCCGAAGGAACTGCTTTATCCGTTTTGGAGGCAATGAGTTCTGGTTTGCCAATAATAGCAACCAAAGTCGGGGGTCTAAAAACTGTGGTTAGTGATAATGAGAATGGTCTATTAGTAAAAAAGGAAGATTCGGAAGCAATCTATTCAGCCTTGAAGCTTTTAATAAATAACCCAGCTCAAAGAGCCAAATTTGGTAAAAAAGCAAGGGAAGCAGTTTTAAAGAAATATTCTCTGGCCAGAGTTTCTGAGGGTTACTTTAATTTTTTATCCAGGCTCTAATCAGGACGTTTTTGGGGCTTGACAAACTAAAATTAATAAGATACTTTCTAATTGTGAAATAATTTTCACACCTGAGGATCTCAAAAAGAGGTGCCGCTGGCACCTTTTTTTGTTGACTTCAGCCCAGAATGCCGTCCTTTATCCCGCGAAAATAAGATTTCAAGAGAGTAAATTTCCTCTGCTTGAGGTATTGATGGCGGACTGTTTGGGGGGATTGAAAGAGAAAATAACTAATCAGAAAAAAAAGAAATTGAGTGGAGGTCGTGTGCTTTTTTTCTAGCCAAAAAAGATTTCTGGTGCGGTAATAATCCGCAAAACCTGGCACTTTTTTAATTGAAATTTCACTTTTATGCCAAACTTTTGACAGATAAGCGCAGCAACTGATATAGTTTGCTTTTTTTGCTCTCAAACATAAATCAGCATCTTCAGCAATGGCAAAAAATTTTTCATCAAAAAACCCAATTTTTTCAAATACTTCTCGTTTAATCAGCATTGAAGCGCCATAAACATAAATGACTTTTTTTGTTTTTTTAAATTGTTTTGAGTCTATTTCGCCATCACCATAATTGACTAACTTGCCGGTTTTCAAATCTATGCCTGCGCCGCATGACTGAATAATATTTTTTGTTCTTGGTGGATAAAAATAAATTTTTGAGCCGACAATCCCGATTTTGGGATTGTTTTCCGCCACTTTCACTAGCTCGTTTAGAAAATTTTTTTCTACCACCATATCGTTATTAAGCAGAAGAATGTAAGCGCTTTGCCTTTCCCTAAGAACTCGTTTAATGGCAATGTTATTCCCTTTGGCAAAACCATAGTTTTTATTGTTCTCTATCAGAGAAAACTTTTTAATTAATTCCTTTTTTCTCCATGCTTTGACTCTTTTGACTGAGTCATCTTCAGAGCCGTTGTCGACAACAATTACTTCATAATAAGGATAAGAAATCTTGGATAAGGATTCTAGACACTCAATTGTGTCTTGCCAACCATTCCAGTTAAGAATGATAACGCTAACTTTTAGTTTTTTCATTTTGATAATCGGTTTTTGGCAATCTTCATTAAGCTTAAAGGAATTTTTTTTGGATTTTTTAGGGCTTTAATTAGTAATCTTTTTCTCACTCTCATTTTCTTTTCTCTCATAAACTTTAAGTACAACTTATGTATCTCTTGCCGTGATAATTTTTCTGAGAGAATGATGGCTTTTTTGTGATTTTTGGCAAAATCAACATCTAAGGCACGCCAATCCATATCTTCACTAACTAAATTTCTTTTTTTAGCATCCTCCCAAACTGGCGTCCCCGGAAAGGGTGTCAAAACATAAACATCAAAGTCATCTAATTCACTTTTTTTTATAAAATCTAGAGTTTTGAGAATTTCTTGCTGGGTTTCCATTGGTGAACCAATGATAAAAGTAGCGTGGGATTTGATATCAACTTCCTTGAGTTTTCTAATTGCTTTGGCATGATTCTTAACCTTAATAGATTCTCCTTTGAGATATTTAAGAATCCTAGGAGAAGCTGACTCAAGTCCCATACAAGCATTTCGGAAATTCATTTCCTTTAGTAATTGTGCTAATTTTTTGTCAACTAAATTGGCCCTCATATTACAGCCAAAACTTATTTTACCTAGAAGCTTTTCTTTTTTGAGCAGTTTGGCAATTTGTTTCAGCCTCTTTCTGCTAGCAATAAATAAGTCATCCCATAATTCAATCTGCTTAACTTGATAATTTTCATAAAGATATTTTATTTCTTGAACAACATATTGAGCGGAAAAAAATCTGAGCTTATTCCAAAAACAAGAAGAAGCGCAAAAAGCGCATTTATAAGGACAACCTCTGGAGGTAAACATGCTCGTTGATTTTTCAATCTCCATTAAATCTCTGGCGGGCAAAGGAATTTTATCCAGAGGTTCAATTACTTTTCTTTCTTTGGTTAAGATTAGCTTTTCTTTGTCATGAAAAGCGATGCCATTGATATTCTTTAAGTCCTTTTTGTCAAAGCTCTTTTTTTTGAAATAAAGATTAAAAAGGTCAATAATGGTTTTTTCGCCTTCACCAATAACACTGATATCCATTTCTTTTGAAAGAGAAAAGGGAAGAGAAGTAATGTGAATGCCACCCATTATTACCGGCAATTTTTGCTCTTTAGCAATTCGGGCGTATTTAATGGCGCGATTATAATTTTGGGAGACTGCAGTAATACCAATAACATTAGGATTGAATTTTTTAATTTCTTGTTTGATATCGTTGTTGATGATTTTAAAACGGATATCATCGCCAAATTCTTCTCGAAGAACGCTAGCGAGATAACCTAATCCCAAAGGGGGAAGCGACGCTTCGATTTCTTTGGCAGGATCAATGGCATTGATAAGAAGGAATTTTACTTTCATTTTCTTTTGGCGACAATAATAATATGACGGGCAAACAAAGGCGGGCAAATCTGGCAAGGAATAGAAGCAGACTCAGGTGACCAATCTTCTTTAATAATCTTTAAACCGCTGTCTTCAAAAAGCTGGCGCGCTGTTCTTTTGGTAAAGAAACGAAGGTGGGTTTTGTCCAAGATGCCTAATTCTTGATAATCCCATTTTCCTAAAAGCAAGTGAAGTCGGATTTTTAAATTAGCCACGTTGGGGATAGCGGCAGCAACTAGGCCATCTTTTTTTAAGTGTTTTTTGAGTTTGCTCAACACTTTTTCTGGATAAGCTAGATGTTCTAGAATGTCACTGAAAATAATGACGTCAAATTTCTCTTTAAAAGGGAGATTGTCTTTTTCTATATCCACAATCTCGGCTTTATCTAAATTTTTCTTTGCTTCTTTGATTGCTTGGCGAGAAATGTCAACGCCATAGACGATGCAGCCTTTCTTTTCGCGCAAATATTTTCCTTGAAGTCCATTACTACAACCGACGTCCAAAATAAAACTCTTTTTAGGAACGTGTTCTAATAAGTAAGGATTAAGATAGTCTTTATAAACACCAAACTTTTTCTCGTAGATTTTCTTCATCTTTGAGTCTTTAAGTCAATCACTTTTTGCTTGCTAAATCTCTTTATCAAAAGAAAACTGATGAGTGACGCCGAGAAAATAGTTGTCAATGAAGCCCCAAAACCACCCCAGAGATAAATGAGAGGGAAGTTAAGAAGAAAATTTAAGAGAACTCCCCAAAAAAGCAATTTTGAGTAGTCTTTTTGCAAATTCATTATTCTTAAAGCTTCAGAAAAAGGGGTGTTAATGAATAGAATGAAAGCGGAGATTGATAATAACCGGAGGATGTTGATACTGTTGGAAAACTCAGACCCATATAAAAAAGAAATCAAATATCGGCTGGCAATAAACAGAATAAGGCAGGCAGCAAAACAAACCAAAATTGCTCTTTGGCTGAAATAACTTAAAAGTGTATAAAATCTTATTTTTGATTGCTTATAAACTTTTGATAAAGTCGGAAAAAGAGAAGCAAAGAAAAGATTGACTAGAGTAATTAGGGCGAGAATGAATTGATAAGCGACACTATACCATCCTGTTTCTGTATCTCCGGCAATGAGATTAACTTGGATAGTGTTAAGCTGGAAATAGATTAAACCAAGTAAACCGATTAAACCAAAAGCCCAAGCTTCTCCTAAGGTTTTTTTCCAAAAAGAAAAATCTAGTTCGATTCGAAAAGGAGTGAATTTTTTCCAAGTAAGAGTGATGACTAAAATTAAAGTAATCAGAGCAGTATAAACACTGGCTTTTACTAAAGTCTGGATACCTAAATTTTGTAAAATGACAAAAAAAGAGAGGGTGAATAAAGTAATTGAATAAACTAATTTAGATATCGCTAAAAACTCCATTTTTTCAAATCCCTGGAAAATTGATTGAAAAAAACTGGTAAGAGAATTAACGACAATAAAAAGAGCGGTCAAATAAACAAGAGATTTCACTTCTGGCGGTTTGCCTAAAAATTGAACGGTTAAGAAAATGAGAAGGAAAGTTGCCAAGCCTAAGAGGAATTTTAAAATAAGAAGATTGTCGATGTATTTTCGGACAATCTTTTTGTTTTTGGCTATTTCCCGAATAGTGAGAGTTGAGAGACCAATGTCAGCAAAAATGGCAAATAAGGCGCTGAAAGCAAAAATAAAACTGAAAACGCCATAACCGCTTGCTTGGAGATAACGGGCGACAAAAATAGAAAGAATAAAGGAGAGAACTTTAGAAAACCCTTCGGCTAAAACTAGCCAGAAAGTGTTTTTGAGGACGGTTTGTTTAACGGATAAGTTGTTTAAAAATATACCTGCGATTGAACCAAAATTTCTTGTTGTCATAGCCTCAGCTTATCTCTTTTTATGCTATACTAAAAGGTGGCTTGGCTATTAATTTACCACAATCTAGCCTGAATGAAAAGAAAAAATCCTCTAGTTAGTGTCATTATTCCTACACGTAATCGGTTCAAATTACTGAAGCGGTCGATTGGCTCGGTCTTAGGACAGTCTTACAAAAATATGGAAGTGATTATTATTGATGACGCTTCGATTGATAAAACTTCTGAACTTATTAAAAAAATTAAAGATAAAAGAGTTAAATTTATTCGTTTTAAAAAACATCAAGGCGCAGCCAAAGCAAGGAATGCTGGTCTTAAAAAAGCAAAAGGGGAGTTAATCGCTTTTAATGATGATGACGACCTTTGGCATGAAAAAAAATTGGAAAAGCAGATAAAGGCTTTTAGAAACGCGAGTGAGAAAATAGGTGTTGTTTATACCAGAATGAAAAGAACCGATGGCAGAAAGGCAAAATACTTTCCTGATGAAGTTGTTGGTGAAGAAGGGAAAAAGGAAGGGGAGATTCAAAGGGAGCTTTATTTAGAAAATTTTGTTGGTTTGCCCACGGCTGTGGTTAAAAAAGAATGTTTTGAAAAAGTGGGTTTGTTTGATGAAAAACTTCCTTGCTATGAAGATTGGGAATTATTTTTAAGAATAAGTCAGCGTTTTCACTTCAAATGTTTACCCCAAATCTTAATTGAGGCTCCTATTTTACTAACAGGACTGACGAGTAAAAGAAAAGTTGTTTTAAAAGCTTCAGAAATTATTTTTCAAAAACATCAACAAGCAATCAAGAAAAATAAGAGAATTTTAGCTGCCTGGCAGTTTCGTTTAGGGGATTTGTATTATCACCAAAGGAACATGGAGAAAGCCAGGCAATTCTTTGTTCAGGCTCTGAAAAATAGCCCCTCATTCAGGTATTGTCGGGCCATAGTTAAAACTTTTCTAGGAAAAAGAACCAGCGAGACCTTAATCGACTTTAAAACTCAGCTTACCAGCCACTGGCAATTAGGGGGCATTCTGTTTTTGGCTTTAATTTTGCGGTTGATTAATCTCAATCAGTCACTTTGGCTTGATGAAGCGGTTCGGGCAATTACTTCTCAAGGTTCCTTTTCCGGAATTTTTCAAGGATTAGGGGGCGATTTCCATCCGCCTTTATACCGCTTTTTAATCTGGCTTTGGGTTCATTTATTTGGCTCTGGGGAAGTTATTCTTAGATTGCCATCGGTTATCTTTGGGGTGGCTACTGTTTGGATAGTTTATCTAATTGCTAAAAAATTTCTTTCTGAAAAGTTCTCAATAATCGCTGCTCTGTTAATGGCAACAGCCCCTTTTCATATTTATTACTCCCAGGAAGCGCGCAATTACGCTTTAACAACTCTTTTAGCGAGTTTATCCTTTTATTTCTTTACTAAACTCAAGCAAAGAAGTAGAAAAGAAACTTTCGGATATTTATTTTCCACCACTTTTTTGCTATATGCCAATTACTTTGGCCTTTTTATTCTTTTAGCTCAGGCTTTAGTTGTTCTTTGGCAGAAGAAATGGCAACGCCTAAAGTTAATCTCGTGTTGCCTTTTCTTATTCACTCCCAATTTGGTTTTGTTAAAAACTCAACTTCTAACCGGTCGCCAAGCCACCACTGCCCTACCAGAGTGGGGGAGATTGGTTAATCTTGGTTTTTTCAAAGCTTTGCCGCTAACTTTTGTTAAATTCTCCATCGGGAGGATTACTATTTTTAACAAAATAATTTATGCCGCCGTTGCTGGAATTTTGTTTTTAATTTACGGAGCCATAATTGCTAGGGGATTGGTTAATAAGAAAAAGCCATTAATCTTATTATCATGGTTTGCTATTCCCATCTTTTGTGCCTGGATAATTTCCCTTTTTGTTCCCAATTATCAACCCTTTCGCCTATTACTTGTTTTACCAGCTTTTTATTTGCTTTTAGTTTGGGGAATTTCTCGAGTCAGAACGGAGATAATGCAAATTATATTAGTTTTTTTTATTCTTTTTGTTAATCTCATTACGACAAGTATTTATTACACTAATTCCTATTTTCACCGCGAGGATTGGCGGGGACTAGTCCAATTTATTGAATCGCCTTCAGAAGAGAAAAGAGTAGTGATTTTACCCTCCCAGACTTCCAATTGGCCTTACAAGTATTATTCCAAGGAAAAAGTGCCACTAGTTAGCCTAAGCGAAGGCTTCCAAACAGTAAAAGAAAAAGACTTGGACTTAAGACTTTCTCCTTATTCGGAGGCAACTATCTATTACATTCGTTATTTAGTTCCCATGTTTGATTCTCAAGAGGAAACCGTTTCGTGGCTTAATCAAAACGGCTTTGTTAAAATAAAGGAAATAAGTTTTAATCAAATTCCGCTCTGGGTTTACGAACCACTATGAAAATCGGAATTGATATCAGTCAAATAGTTCATTGGACCGGCGTTTCTTTCTATACCCGGAATTTAGTTAAAGCTTTTGCCAAAATTGATAAGAAAAATCAATATTTTCTTTTTGGTGGTTCCTTAAGAAAAAAAGATACACTTCAAGAGCTTGCTGATGAAACCCAAAAAATTAATAAGAACTTTAAGGCCAAAATTATTACCCTGCCACCTACTTTAGCTGAGCCTCTTTTTAACCGATTTCGTTTTTTCCCCATTGAAAAATTTATTGGCCCAGTCGATGTTTTTCATACTTCTGATTGGATTGAACCTTTAGCTAGAGCGGCAAAAGTAACCACGCTTCACGATCTAACCTTTTTAAAAACAGGCAAGGAAGTTCATCCCCGAGTTTTAAATGTCCATCAGCGCCGACTTGATTTGGTTAAAAAGGAATCAGACTTAGTTATTGCCGTTTCTCAGGCGACTAAGGAAGACGCCGTGAAAATCTTGGGAATAAAGCCCAACCGAATAAAAGTTATTCACGAAGCAGCCCCTGAAACAGTGGCAAGAGTAAAAAATCAAAAGAAAATAGAAAAAATAAAAAAAGAGTACGGCATCAAAGGTGACTATCTTTTAGTTAATGCTCCTTGGCAGCCGCGAAAGAATTTTAAAAGAATTATTCAGGCTTTCAAAATGGTGAGTGATTTAAATCTTAGTTTGGTAGTGGTTGGTTATTCGGAGGTCAGAATTCCGTTAGAGGAAAAAAGAATAATTTTTACGGATTTTGTTCCTGAAGGAGAAAAAATCAATGCTCTTTACAGTGGTGCTAGTTGCTTGGTTTATCCCTCGCTTTATGAAGGCTTTGGTTTACCCATTTTAGAAGCGTTTATTTGTGGTTGCCCAGTGGTGACCGCGAACGTTTCCAGTATGCCGGAAGTAGCAGGAAAAGCCGCTGTTTTGGTTAACCCTCGGATGGCTAAAGAGATTGCGCAAGGAATAAGGGAAGTGCTTGAAAAAAAAGAAACATTGATTAAAGCAGGTTTAGAAAGAGCGAAACTGTTTTCTTGGGAGAAAACAGCTAGAGAAACCCTTAAGGTTTATAATGAAGCTTATCAAAGACATCAAAAAAAATAAATTTGAGAACGAAAAGTGAAAATTGCTTTAGTTGGCTATGAGGCAAATATCAAAAATCGAGTTGGTTCCAACCAATATGCCTTTGAATTGATAAAAACGATTTATCAAATAGATAAAAAGAACCAATACACGATTCTCCTTCCTGACCAACCTTTGCCCGATTTGCCTGAACAAAGAAAAAATTGGCAATATCAAGTGATTGGCCCTCAGAAACTATGGAATGTTTTTGGCTTACCCCGCGCTTTGTATCAACAAAAGTTTGATGTTGTTTTTAACCCTGGCCACTATTGTCCTTTATTTTCTCCCGTTCCGTTAGTAGTTTCCATTATGGATTTGGGTTACATCCGTTTTCCTCAACAATTCACCAAGCCAATTTACTGGAAGCTAAAGTTCTGGACGAGCCTGTCGATTAGACGAGCTAGGCACATTTTCTCTATCTCGGAATCGACGAAGAATGATATAATTAAGTATTACCAGATTAAGCCAAATAAGATTACGGTTACCTACCCGGGATACGATAGAAAAAAATTTAACACCGAGATAAAAGAGGAAGAAGTTAGGAAAGTTAAAAAACAATATCGAATTAGGGGCGCTTATTTACTTTTTTTGAGTACTTTAAAACCCAATAAGAATATCGAGGGGTTGCTAAAAGCGTTTAAAAATCTTAAAACAGAAGGTTTGAAACTAGTGATTGCCGGTCGCAAAGGATGGCTTTTTAAATCGATTTATGACCAGGTTGAAAAACTGGGCTTGGGGAGCAGGGTAATTTTCACTGGGTTTGTTGAAGAAAAGAGTGTGCCGGCTTTAATGAGAGGAGCAAAAGTTTTTGTTATGCCTAGTTTTTGGGAAGGCTTTGGGATTCCGGTGGTTGATGCCATGGCTTGTGGGACACCAGTGGTTGTTTCTAATGCCGGCAGTTTGCCTGAAATTGTGGACAAGGCAGGGGTGATTGTTGATCCCTATCAACCCCAAGAGATTACCAAGGAAATAGAAAAAGCAATGAGAAACAGAGATGAGCTAGTGAAAAAAGGACTAAAACAAGCGCAAAAATTTAGTTGGCAAGAATGCGCTCAAAAAACGATTGAAGTTTTAGAAAGGACGAAATAATGCTTTATTCAGAAAACATAAAAATCACTAAAAAAGGAATTATTTTTACTGACAAACATGGTAATTCCCTGGGAGTTAGTGAAGCCTTCCGCCGCGCCTTTGTCAGGTTTTATAATTGGTGGCTTGACTTCAAAATC
>JABAOC010016467.1_pt1 | contig 12525 bp, 9 predicted proteins | sample 7062161 | NCBI WGS metagenome assembly JABAOC01 (sample SAMN14538625, study PRJNA623070) | marine sediment metagenome | biome: marine biome [ENVO:00000428]; feature: marine pelagic biome [ENVO:01000023]; material: deep marine sediment [ENVO:00002113] | place: India: Gulf of Khambhat ... | reverse complement strand
ATTAGTTTCATTTCAAATTCTCCTAAAATTAATAAACCCCGCTAAGTATTTCGTTTACAATAATTCTGTATCCATCCACAGATAAAAACTAATCCTCATTAATAATGTGATTGTTAAGTCTGCTAATGATGAATCTCTCTATCCAATCCTTTATTCAATCCTTTATTAGATTAAACCTCATACAGCGCCGCAAATCGCTCTTTCAATTTCATTCTTAGGGAAAACTCTCCATCCATAGCGAGTTTAGTAACCTATCCATTAGCTACAAATAAGTATTATAACATACTCAACCGTCTAATGTCAAGAATTTTAAAAAAATATTTTTCGTACTCAACCGGGAGCTGCTCACGAAGCTAATTATTTGGCCTGCAATTCAACAATGGGCTTTACAGCCGAAATTTACGTATTTATACGCATTATTCAATCTTATCGGCCTAATAATGCGCAGCAAGCCGTTCGCTTTGCAACGCTCGCTTTGCAATAATACACCCTTGACAAAGCAATATTGAGGGTTATTAATGAGTCGGTACGACAATTTCTAAAAAAAAGAAAATTTATATAATCTTGACTTTTCGGTCTTTATAGAGTATAATTACAGGGAGTATAGGAATACTTTTACTTACTTTAAGTTAACGACAAGGAGGCAAAGATGAAAAGCGTCACCAAGAAAAAACGCGGTTGCTCTAATAGTATATATTTTGTTATGGGAAGTCGCACTATCATAAGTGAAAAGACAAAAGCATTGTCACCAAAACACTATCGCTATCGCGGAATCGCATTAGCGTGGACCGCCCTTGTCATTTTCGCGATCTTACTGCTTGTTGGCTTATCCATTGACACCGCAAGGCTTTGTCTGGTTAATCACCAGTTGCAAAACGGAGCCGATGCAGGAGCTTTAGCCGGGGCACTGTTCGTGAAATTCAATCAGGACCAGGCCAGAGACATTGCCGTTGCTACATCCGCAGAAAATTATGCGGAACAACTGGTAATCTCCGTCGATGAGAACCTGAGCAATGACCCGGCCGGTGAGCTTGTCCTCGGCCGGTGGATACGCCAGTTGCGCCAGTTCGTGCCGACGACAATCTCGCCGAGCGCCGTAAAAGTAGTGAGCCGCCGGCTGGGCCAGCGAGAAAACGCGCCGCAGATAAGCTATATCTTCGGGCCGTTGGCCAACGTGTACTCTGGGGCCCTCGAGAGACACGCCATAGCATGGTCGCGAGGCTCAACGGGGGCAGGCATCATTACGTTGGCGGAAGACCCGACCATTTACGATGGGTGGCATCATCCTACCGGCCTGCTGATGCCCGGCGGTACGTTAGTCGACCTGCGAGGAATTAACGCCGAAACGGGCGAGCCTATGACAGGTGACATCCAGGTCAATTCCCTTTCGACCTCCTTTCCATGGGCATCTTTTCGCCTGAACGGCACCTCGGCTGAAATCTGGGCTGGAGAATTTAACGTAAGCGGCACATCAAATCCGGATGCGGACGATGTGGACAGATGGGAAAATATTTACGCAGACCCGTCCGACCCGTTTTCCATCAATCCGAAACAGGACCCAATTCCAGATCCGCTGGCAGGCGTGCCGGCACCTAATGTCGGTAGCATGACTGAGTGGTTTCCGAACGTCATCGATGATGAATACGTGGCAAGCCATGGTGAACCCGAAGTGGACCCGATAACAGGCGAGCCGACCGGTCTTACCGTGCTTACGCTCTCACCGGGCTATTATCCTGGTGGAATAGACGTAAACAGTACCTCTACCAAGATCGTCCTGACGGGCGGCACCGACGACGCGGTCTTTGCGTTCGCCGGGGGCAACGACGGAAAGAGCGGGCTGGTTATGACAGGCGGGACACTGGTTGCCGATGGCGCAATGCTCTATGTTACCGGAGGTGACACAGTTGAGTGGGGCAAAATCGAAATCCACGGCAGCTCCGCTGCTAACATTATATCACGCGGAGATGCACAGAGCCCGCCCATTATTGACGGGGAAATGGGGATAGCTATCTGGCAGGACCGGAACAATCCTACTTACGGCAAAATCATCGGTAATGGAAATATTGACGTCGTCGGGACTATCTATTGCGGATACAATCCTATGGAGATCGGCGGCACGTCCGACCAGATGGGCAATCAACTAATCGTCGGGGCGCTGAATCTGCACGGCAATTCGATCGTAGGCGTTGCCTATGACGGACGAAACGCATTTGTGGCATTTATGTCTATACTCGTGGAATAACATGACTCGAGCGCGGGTTGGACCGTTTGAAGCATAGTAGCCCTTTTTATTTCTCAAGCGATTTCTTTATTTCGGAAAGCTCGGATGTCAGTTTTTCCTGGCGCTCGCTTAATTCAGCTCGCAGCTTGGACAGATTAAAACACAATATCAAAAGCTCAGCGGCCAACAAAACTAATAAAATTAAATTAAGTGCCGTCATTGTTAATTCTCCTAATAGTTCAATATGTAAACTAACATTATTATCGTCATAATTATCCGGCACTCCCAATTTTCTGGAAAAATAGACTATATTTTTAGAACTTTTCAGCAGTTTCCGTTAAAATAACTAATACAAAACAGCTTGTAGTCCGATATTGCTTGGTTGTTGCGGCTGTTAAACATAGCTTTTTAATTAACATTTTTTCAAATGGACCTATACAAATGCAAACCATAATCAGCCGACGTGATTTTCTATGCCGTATATTTGCAGGCGCCGCAACGTTCAGCCTGACAGGTCTAACAAATGCTGTCGAGAATAACAAGCCAAAGACCATAACCGATAAGCCAAATATCCTTCTTATCGTTTCAGACGATCAGGGCTGGGGGGATGCAACCTGTAACTGGGAAAAAACGGATATTGAGACACCGGTTATGGATGAAGTCGCCAAAACAGGTGTTCGATTCACTCAATTTTACGTCAATCCGCTTTGTGCCCCGACTCGCTCTTGTTTCTTCACCGGGCAGTATTCCATGGAAAACGGGATGTGGAGAGGCCCATCCAGAGAAAAACCAGATGTTAGAAGTATCAGCAGCGATGTAAGAATGCTGCCGGAATTTCTTAAAAAAGCCGGCTATAGAACCGGAATATTCGGCAAGTGGCACCTGGGTTATCAAACACCCAATACGCCGAACGACCGGGGCTTCGATGAATTCTACGGTTTTCTCGGCGGCGCCCATCCATACACTCCCACCCCTGCCGGCAGGTTGATGCACAACCGCGAGCGTTACCAGGAGGACCTGCACCTGACCGATTATTTCACGGAAAAGGCACTGTCCTTCATTAAGGATTGCGCGGAAAAGAAGGAACCGTTCTTTTGCTATGTTCCCTATAATGCCGTGCATGGCCCTCTCTGGCTCGCGGACAAGCCAAAAGCATCGGGCAGAAAAGACTGGCTCGAATTGTATGCCAAAAAGGGCGTCGATTTTCCACGCCGGGACTATAACGCAATCCTCGGGCACATGGATAACAGTGCAGGACGACTGCTTAAGCTCATCCGATATCTAAACCTCGAAGAAAACACTCTCGTAATCTATTTCAGCGATAATGGTGCGTGCCTTGAAACCGCCGAGACCAAGGCCAACTACCCGGGCAATAACGGGCCTTTCCGCGGAGGCAAGGGCGGCACCTACGAAGGCGGCATCAGAGTGCCCTGCGTTATGAGGTGGAAGAATAAATTCCCTGAAGGTCTCGTCTCAGACCAGGTGGTTATGCACTTCGATATTTTCTCGACAATTCTTGAAGCCGCCGGGGTGGCGATTCCTGAAACGAACGGCAGCAATCCCGTACATGGTATAAGTCTGATGAAACACATCCTATCCGGAGGAGAATATCCGCTTCCTGAGCGCACCGTCTTCTGGGAGCTTACCGGTAAAGTCGCAGTCAGAAAAGGCAAATGGAAGCTTGTAGGCCAAGTCGAAGCCACAAGAGGAAATTGGCAGCAAATCGTAACTAAACTCAAAAACGCCAATCTCGAACTCTACGATCTGGGAAAAGATATCAGCGAAGCCAGAAACCTGAGGGAGAAGAATCCGGCGGAATATGCCGAGCTTAAAAAAGAGTTGAGCAGATTTTTTGAAAATATTAAATAAACCCTTCCGGACCGTTGCGGGCATCGCTCATAAGGAGTCCCGCAGACCTCGGGCACGCTGCTGCAACTGCTCCAGATTTCCGTAGCTAATCTTTCTGCGATAGCGCAAGTGAGCATATTCAAGATACCAATCTGAAATTTTCGTCCAGAGCCCGTCACCCGTTTCTCGTGTCCGGAGCCGCTGAGAGAAAGCGTGCAATGTCTCACTGATATCTCTTCGCAGTCCCGCTGCTTTAACTTTGCGATCCATTCCGGCAAGCATATTGTGCAAACCAATAAGCTTTGGATTTTTCATTGCCATTGATTGCCGGCTTTGAGATTTCTTCGTTTTGCAGCGTCGAGACAACGTCACCATCAGTGCAGCACCAAGGAAAACCGCCATTAGAATTAAGCCGGCACGAAGTTTATAGGACATGAACAGCCAGCCCAATACGCCAAAGAGGCCATACTCATACAAGTTTTGAAGGAACTGGCTAAGAAGAAAATCAGTACCGCTGCCCATATCTTCCAACTGTTCACCAGCAAACTGCGGGACCAGCTCCTGCCCTACAGTCGCTTCGACTATCGTCCACTGGTTTTGTTCCTGGTCCCAGGCTTCGACCCAGGCATGGGCATCCATATTCCTCGCAATCCATGTGTCACCCGATGGGCTTCTCTGTATAACCAGAAAGCCCGTGATATACCGCGTTGGCACATCGGCCAGACGAAGAAGTATCGCGGCACCGGAGGCGAAGTATTCGCAATATCCGGTGGACTCTTCAAGCAGAAAGTAGGTCAGCTTATCGCGATCGGACGGAGCATCCAATCCGAGCAAATACGTGTAATTAGTGCGAAAGTGTCTAATTACAGCATCGATTTTTTCGCTTGTCGTATCACAGCCTGTAAAAATATTGCTTGCCAGTTGACCGATACGCAGATCGAGATCTTTGGGGACATCCAGCATACGGCGTCTCTGGATGAGCTGGGGAGGTCTTTGATAATCCGATTTCGTGTAAGCAATCCGGTAATTCAGGCCGCTACGCGAATTCGGAGCATAAACAATGTCGTTGTCGTCACGCTGCACATAGTCAAACGGCACTTCAATGAAAGATGTCCCCAGAGGAGTGAACACAGCATCAGCAAGCATGGATTCATGCCGGATGGTCATGTACTTATAATTGGAATCGCCCGTGCCGCGGAGCCGAAAGAGATTCCTGCCGCCGACAAAATACATACCGAACGGTGTGTTCTTCTCCGGGAATAGCAATTCCTGATATGGTGCCTCATACCATTGGGATTGACGGTATACATCAAATGCCCTGGCCCTTAAGTAACCCGGACTGTCATCACAGTTGATGTTGAGCACCGGCGTCGGATCCTGATCTCCCTTAATCATAAAAAAACTGGAAAGTTTGCCGCTGCCGGAGAATCCGATACGAGCCTGGCCCTCGGTCTGTCCATCGGCGGCAACAGTTCCTCTCCAGAACCAAAGAGGCAGATAATTAAGAACCTCTACTTGCCGATAGAGTACCGAACCGGCGATCCAACCGCAGTTTGCAGTGACGATAAGTATCAGGCCAAAAGCTAATCCTCGGGACATGTGTCCCATACGTCCAGTTACAGGCACGGCAGTTGAGTCACGTGCCGACATTACATACACTACAACCACAATTACGGAAAGCAGCTCTAAAAGCCGATATACGATATACATGTCATTAAGCAAAAGGATCTGTCCGGCGGAAATAGTAATGGCGATATGAAACAATCCGAGTGAAGCCGGCAGTTGTCGAGGTGAGCCGAGAAACAGTATCAGAATCATCGAAGCCAGAAAATATCGGGCGATTGTTTGCCATGCGAAAGCCGCTGTTTGTTCATAAGCGACGCGACCGGTAAAACCGGTATAGCGGTAGTGAAGCGCAAAAAGCATCGCCAGTAAGAGCAGGAGTAATGATGTGATGGCGCGTCTTTCCGGCCTGATATTCCATGTAAAGCAACGCCGCAAACCCACGAGACCCAGCATGCAAAGGATAGCCGGATAGGCGATATCCCAGGAGACCAGCGCAGTCAGTACTGAGCTTGTAAGAATAATGATTACAGCAATAGTTTTTTGCATCTTCACAAGTGCATCACCTGACCCGTCAGAATTTCATCGGGAGACAATATTTGGATATTTTCGTTCCAGGACATTTCATACCGGTCTAAATCGATTTTACCGGATTCTCCGATTACAAAGACTGTGCTGTGGCATCCCGCCTGGTCGGTAAGTTCCAGCAACTGCCGGTATGCCTTCTTCCAGCCAGAAAGAATAAAAATTACCTCTGATATCTCGTGGAAGCGATCTGCCAATATCGGTGCTATCTGCTCCGGCATATAATCCATAGATGGTTCAACATCAGCCAGAATCTCATGTATCTTGTCGAGACGCATCTTTCTCGGCCAGTTGGTGAACTGATACAGATCTGGGCCGGCAAGCAGCAAATCAATAAGACAATTATCATTAATTGTGAACGCCGCAGAAGCACAAAGAGAAACGGCAGCTTCGAGCTCTTTGCTTTGATCCGATTTTAATGGCGATAAAGTTTTAGACACACCGGTATCTAATACAATTGCGGTGCAGTTATCGAAACTTTCGTGGTACTCCTTAGTGGCCGGCACGGCCAGCCGGGCCCAGGCGCGCGCATCAATTCTCCGCCGGGAATCCCCCGGAAAATAAGGGCGGTTTCCCGCATATTCGGGGAAGGCCCCCGTACGACCGGCGAGTACAGAGCTATCGGAGCGAGCTTGTGGATTCAGATGCCTGAGAAGGACTCGGAGCAATGAAAAGGCCGGAAGTACAATAAGATTCTCTTGATCATCATGCGAGCTGCCGAAACTGAACAATTTAAAGGGAAAACTGGATTGGCATACCGGCTGCTTGATTTGATAGTAGCCGCGCCGCCTGGATCTTATTGTAACAATTACCTCGGTCGTGTCGCCTGGCCTAAGATGAGAAACTACACACCCATTATCGACCTGCTCTATAGCCTCGGGCAATGCATCAAATCCGAGGCAAAGATTGTAGGCTGGAAATCGGCCCATGTTTTTAAGTGAGTACCTCAACTGTACTGTTTGGCCTACTATGATACGCTCAGGTAGATTGCCGTTGACCTGGATTCTTGGCCGCAGAATAAAACCGACGATTAACGCCGCCAGCATTACCGAGACCAGAGCCGAAAGTACACCAAAGGCTGGAACAATCAAAGCAGCTAAAGCAACAAAACCGATCCCGCGTAGTATCATTCTACCTGCATCGGTCAAGCCAATACGTAATTTCGCATCCGTTCTGCTCATCGTGACAGTCGCCTCTTCAAACCGGAACTTTTATACGACCAACAATGTCCAAAACAATCTGTCTGGAGTTAGCACCGCTGTGACGTGTCTTGGAGGTCATAAGAATGCGATGCGGCAACACATAGGGAACAAGCCACAACACATCGTCGGGAATAACAAAATCACGCTTCTGAAAATAAGCCCGTGCCCTTGCTGCTCGGGACAACATCAGAGTCCCACGAGTGCTGATACCCAGCTGAAGACGATTATCGTGACGGGTGGCATGAACGATTTCAACGATATATTCCAGTATACTATCATCCATGTGAACGTTGGTAACTTCCTGTTGAATCTGCCTGACCTGTTCAAGCTGCAGTACCGGTTTTATTCTGTCGAGCGGCTCAGCATGTGCATGTGACTTGAGAATGTCGACCTCGACTTCGGCCGTCGGATAACCTATAGGGAGCCGGACCAGGAAACGGTCCATCTGGGCTTCAGGTAATGGATACGTGCCGTGGAACTCGATTGGATTCTCCGTGGCAATCACCATAAAAGGCTTCGATAGCGGATAACTTTGGCCTTCAATTGTCGCCTGGTTCTCATTCATCGCCTCCAGCAGGGCCGACTGCGTTCTGGGCGAAGCACGATTGATCTCATCGGCAAGAAGGATATTACAGAAAATCGGGCCGGGAGAAAACTTGAAGTCACCACTAACCGGATTGTATATAGAAGAGCCCAGAATATCTGCAGGCAACAGATCGGGTGTGAATTGTATCCGATGATATTTGGCATCAATACTTTTGGCTAAAGCTTTAGCAAGGGTTGTCTTACCTACGCCCGGGACATCTTCAATCAGAACAGAACCCCCTGCCAGTAGCGAAACAATCATAACATCGATACATTCATCCTTGCCATAGATGACACTTTGAAGATTCTCTTTGAAAGGTGCCAAGAGTGAGTTTTTCATGCCGGCAGTTGTCAACTCGTGCCTCCCTAAATCCGGTCCAGTTCAATTGTTCAAAAACACTCTTTTATCAATTTATACGCCCCGATTATGATTCAAGTTCTGACTGATCAAACTCTATTTACAAAAATCTCTACTTTTTCGAAAAAATTGAAAAATATTAGAAGCACCCGATGAAACGCTAAAGGGACATGCTTACCAGCGGAGACTATATCTGAGATCATCGACTCCATGGCTTTGCTGTAGGATGGTGCCTCGCGAAACCGACCGGGACTCGCCGTGGGCAAGCTTCAGACTCTTCGTGCGAGTTGAAGTGCCTTCTCCATTTTGGCCCGATTACTCGATCGTAATATCGCTTCTTCCTTGTCGATATAACCCTTCAAACAGAGTTCGGCAATGCTATTATCCATCATATGCATCCCAAAACGGCGAGATGTTTCGATAATATTGGGTATCTCGTAAATTCTGTTCTCGCGGATGCAGTTCCTGACCGCCGAAGTACACAATAATATCTCCGTGCTGGGTACCATACCAGGCTCATCAATTCGTCTGAACAGAGTCTGTGAGACAACAGCCTGCAGGGCATTGGCCAGCATAGTCCGAGCCTGAGTCTGCTGATTAGCCGGGTATATGTCTATAACACGTTCTATTGATTGTGACGCATTTGGTGTATGCAGGGTACTGAAAACAAGGTGCCCGGTCTCTGCCGCGGTAAGTGTGAAGCTCGTGGTTTCCAGGTCACGCATCTCACCGACCATGATGATATCGGGGTCCTGACGAAGAATATGTCTCAGTCCCGTTGCGAAATCAGGACAGTCCGAGCCGACTTCACGCTGCTCTATCATACACATATCGTTCAAAAGCCAGTACTCAATGGGATCCTCAATCGTTATTACCCGCTTTCTGTATTTCGTGTTGATTAGCCCTATAGTCGAAGCGAGAGTCGTACTCTTGCCAGCTCCTGTATGCCCCGTCACCAATACCAATCCTCTCGGTAGATCAGCAAATTCTTTGATTTTATCCGGCAGATTCAATTCTTCAATTGAAGGAACACGGTCTGAAATCAGTCTGAACGAAATTGCAATTGTGTCACGCTGATAATGAGCATTTACCCGGAAACGCTGGTCCGGGTCGGTAATACTTGTCGAGAAATCAAAATCCCTTCTTTCCTCAAACGTATTGAATTTGTTCTGCCCAATCAATGAAATGAGCATCTCTTTTACATCGTCGTCAGTAATGGTTGGAAAGTCCGTCTCAACGAGTTCCGTATTTACACGGATGATAGGCCGCAGACCAACATTTATATGAACATCGCTCGCTTCTTTCTCGACTGCCTCGGTTAATATCCCTTTTATATCTACCATTATTAAAAACCCTTTCTAAGCTATACAAAAAAACTTCTGGACAATCAAAGTTATGCCTTCTTTATCGAATTTCAGCCAATCATTTTATACGGTACTCCTATCACCACTCCTCGCATACGAGGGGACAAACTCAAGCGTGTCTCAAGCAGGGGCAGGCGTCACTTTCTTGTACAACCTGCCCCGTACTTGGTACGAGCAATAATAATCGACAATTAAGGCTTACACAGCACCATATCACTTTGTCGGCCTATATATGTGCTAAAGCCCATGGTCTAGTTCCGGACATAGAATTTGGCCATAATTGCTACTTTTCTCTCCATTTACTGTTATTTTAACTGCTTTGTTTCAGGGTCGATCTTTGTAGTTGGAAGTTGGGGACCCATAAATTCAGTCGCCTCCAGATACTCAGCTTCTGCTTCTGTTAGCACCGGCTCCTCTACGAGCCTCGGAGTAATAAAGACAACCAATTCACTGGTGATACGTTCCTCACCTTCGAATCTGAATAACATACCCAATATAGGAATGTCACCGAGCAACGGTATCTTGCTCTGTTCTNNCTGTTCTGTTGTAACCTCTTCTTTTCGTAATCCACCAATCACAACGGTATCGCCATCTTGTACTAACGTTATCGTATCGGCCTCACGCCTGTCGACAATTGGCTGGGGAGATGTGCGAATTGCCTCACCTGGAACAGCCGAAGCTTCCAATGGTATGGGAATATTACCCGACTGAACACTGAAAACAGGCATTATATGCAGCCTAATCATGCCATCCTTTGCAAGATGAGGTGTAACTTGAAGCTCTACACCAACTTCCTTGAATTCCGTCGTTCCAAAGCTTTGATATCCTCCCTGCTGCAGCCGCTGGTAAGGGATTTCCCTGATGGCCTTGAAGCTTGCTGTCTCATTATCAAGCACTAAAATTCTCGGATTCGCAAGCAACTTGGCAGCACCTTTATCCTGAGCTGCGGTTATCAGCGTATCTATATCGATGTGTTCGTTAAGTACGCCAAAGCTCAGCACTGATGTCGCACTAGCTTTCTCTATTGGGCTGGAAAACGAACCACTAAGAAATGGATCGGAGTTACTGAAACCCGATGCCGGGCCACCTTCTATTCTACCAGAACTGCTATCTAAAGTTGGATAATCTGTGCCATACCCTGTATTACGCCCCGCATTCCATTCGACACCCAGGTCAAGGGAATCCGTGTTGCTTATATCGTAGATTCTCGCCTCGACGAGTATCTGGGCAGTCCTTCGATCCATCTCCTCGACAAACGTATCAATGGCGGCTATCTTGCTCTCGACATCAGTAATCATGATGTTACTGGTCCCCGGATTAGCCGATATTGTACCACGCTTCGAAATTACTTTTGCCAGAACTTTTTCTACTTCTTTAACATCAGCATAGACGATTCGATAAACTTTGCTGTCCATCTTTTCCGTTTCTTCGGTTAGTTGTGAAGCAGGAACGATTCTAATCATGTTCTCACTCGCCACAAAACCGGCGCCATAAGCAGTAAGAATATGGTTCAGCGCTTCTTCCAGCGGAACATCCGTTAGAGTGGCGGTAACATTTCCGGTAACATCTGGACCTTTGACGATATCAAGATCTACCTGTTTGCCAATGGTTATGATGACATCGTCAATAGGTGTGTCCCGGAAATCGACGCTGATCCTCTTGAGCATCTTTTGACCAACGGCGGTTAAAACCCTCTCCTCTTCCCCCGCTGCCTCCCCAGCTTCCTGCGCGACACCAGCAACACAGAAGCCAAGTATCAACAGCAAAATCAACAGCATCTTCAATTGTCCGGTCACAAAACAGTTTTTCATAATAATCTCCTTTCAAAATTACTCCCTGACAACAACATCCTTTACAATCTTTACGTTATTATTCTTCACCTTGAACTTCTTGCGACCATTTCTTACCATCCTTCTCGAATACGACACTATTCGGACTGATTTCCACAATAGTCGTACCCCGTATTACGTCACCCTCTTGGACTGTTTGTGTTCCAATAACCGCATACTTGCGGTCTTCGCTATACGAAATACCCCTAACCACCAAGCCATTTGTCGTTTCAATTCTCATCTGCCGCCGTGAGCCTAATTCCATAGGATCACGAAGCGTTTCAGAATAAACCGGCGGCACCGGCCAGTCAATCTTAATATTAGCCATAGTCGATGTCACGGCATTTTCCGGCCGAGCATTCCGGGAAGTGGTATTTCGACGAGATGTATAGTAGGGTCGAGCAAGCACGATAACGAGGGCCATTGAAAGAAGAACAAACAATATTATTCCCGTTTTCTGCCTTGAGGAACTGACGCTGGCTTTGGGGGCAAAGAGTTTGTCCTTCCGCCTTCGGGGTATTTTTTTGGGTTTTTGTCTTGTCTTTATCTCAGGAACTTTGACTTCGGCAACTTTTGGCCGAGCAGCCGCCGGACTTGGTTCCACTGGTTCTTGAGGCGTTGGTGCTACAGGAACCTGTGGCTGGGGAGCAACCGGTTTCGGAATAACAGCGCCGCCGGGCTTCGACGCCGGATCGCTGGGCTTTGGTACCTGACTGTCGGATTTAGAACGCGGGCTGCCTTTCTTTGGTACCGGCACGCCGGAAAAAATCCCCGCAATTTCACTTTGGAGCCCTGTTCTTTTCTTTGCCATTGCTCAGCCTATCTCCTCAGCCAAGATTTTATGTTCAACGGCACCTTTGCACTCCGGGGCATAAGTGAAAACAGGTTCATGAGCACTTGGAGCTTCGGCCAGCCTTACATCTTTATGAATAACCGTATCAAAAACCAAATCACCGAAGAACTCCCTCAT